>Ga0056128_1005907_pt1 | contig 15433 bp, 9 predicted proteins | sample WorMetLIZISLAND2_FD_71113 | JGI IMG/M metagenome (GOLD analysis project Ga0056128, IMG submission 71113) | Marine gutless worms symbiont microbial communities from Max Planck institute for Marine Microbiology, Germany - Olavius geniculatus... ...
GCTGTGACGTGGAGATCGCATTGCGTGCACATGTACGATTTGTTGCAAAATAGTTAGAAAAGCGTGAAACGATCGTAAATATTTCTTCATTTTCGGACTTTAGACATCTTTGGCAATTGACTAACGTGAGTAAAATCGAAAATTTGCGGGTGAGTAATTATGTAATTTCGCGAGAAATATCACTTTTTTATCCAATGTGATATGATTGCTTAATCAACATAACGCGTAAAAACACATTTTGTTCACATTTCTGACACTTTGGCCGACATTTTATTTAGTTGTTTATTTTTTAACTGCCTGCAGTAAAATTGCTTGAAATGTTGGCTCAAACATTCACAAACATTCCTAAACTTCATCTGGTAAAAGCACTGCTGCAATAACTTAGCCGCCGATTGACATAAATTAATGAAATTTTGCAGTAATGTCGTTGGCTGCTACCAGAAGTAGATCATGTGACGAAAATCGAGATGGCGCCGACAGCAGATTAGGATAGATGGAATTTGTCGACGTTTTTTCATTCATTCTAACACGTATTATGCTTGGTCTGCTTTCCCCAGGTAGTGCAAAAGCAGACGTTGGGTGAGGTGAAAACTAAAATACTTGTTTAATAGCCAGTTGTGTCAGAAATATTTTTTTCTAAAAATTATTAAAATCTGCTTATCTTTCTTCAAGTTACGATCGATAATGTCATGGATGTTTTTTTCGGTTTTTTTGGTTTATTTCAACACATATTTTGCTTGATCTGTTTTTCCTCGGTAGTGCAGAAACATACATTTGATGAGGTGAAAAACAGAACAGTCATTTAATGGCGAGTTGTGTCAGGAATATTCGTACGAAAAATTACCAAGATCTGATAATTGGTTTTCAAGATACAGTCAAAAATGTCAGGGCTAGTTTTTTGAGACACAGTGTATATCCATACATAGGCGTAAGGGAACTATTTCGCTTAGGGGGCAGAGAAGGCAACTTGCCCGAATATTCAAAGCCAGATCATGGTCCCTTCGGGTCCAGAGGCTTCAAAGCGACTGAAGGCGCCTTGTACATATGTTTGCAATATTGACTTTATTCTAGTTATTTTTGTACTGCTACCGTTTTTGCTTAAACAATAAAGGCAAACAACGGCGGCGGTACAAATTAAAAAAAACGGAGGTACAAAAAAAAACCTGCAAGCGAAACGAGCAGAAAAAAATTGAACTGTTGTACGCAGAATTAGCAAAAGTTTTAGTCTAGAACTAGCAGGCCGCAACTGTCTACAAATTTCGGGGTCTGCTGTCCGGGCCCCTGGCAGTAGAGACTTCAGCTTCACCAGCCTCATGGATGATCCGCCCCTGCAAATATTTTTCAGTCATTGCGTGGCTAGGGAACACTGGGGATATGGCCTCTCAGAAGACCAGAAATAGCGAACAATTAGTGCGAAACTTTAAGCTACTTGTTTCTCAAAATGGTGTCAAAATGCACCCAAACACAGCAAGTTGACGCCAAAAAAATCAAAAATTTTCTTTAAAAATGTGCACGCTTTGAGTGCCCCCACTACCTGTGGATACATTACTGGCCATGCTTTTACGCGCGACAGCACTGTAATGCCGCATGTCTTAGCTATCGTCGAGGCGTCTGTCTATCCGTCCGTCCGTCCGTCACACTCTGCAACTATATCAAAACAGTGTACGCTAGATCACGAAACCTTCACCTAAGCTTCGTAAAAGACTTTAATTTAGGGATCCGTAAACACTTTTTGAAAAGTCGAACTGGATCATCTAAACCAATGGAGCGAAAAAAAGGCGGAGAGAATAGAAAAATTCGCGTTTTAACCAATAAGCCCAAAGTCGCCGTATCTCAAAAACGGTCTGAGATAAGATAAGATTACTATTAATCGCTAATATGAAGTTGTACACGCGCTTTCGATTAGTACCGAAAGCAATAATTTTGGATGACCTTAAACAGCAAAATAAAGGTTTTATTGATTTTCGTTTTTTTGCGATTTTAAGCTGTGACTCCCATTTCAACAGTGAATTGTGCCAATATCACTAAAATTAAACCAGTACAACCTGCATATCAATTTTCATTATTGAACGTAGAATTCAACAGTCCAAGTCTGGAACCCCTATTCAAGGAAACCTGCACACGCGGATGCAGTACCGAGTATACACGTTGGACAATTTTGTTTTGCTTTCTCTGTCTCAGATTTGAAATTTTTTTCTCAATTTTTTGTTGCCCGAATTTTTCAGCGTTTTGTCCGAATCTGGGGGGGGGGCAACCGCCCCCTCGACCCGGCTCCTACGCCCATGTATCGATATCTATGTCTCGTTAATACACCGTACAATGTTGTTTTACCCGAGACCAAGTTCGCGACAAACAACACCAGCAGCAACATTGGTGAAACCATCGTCACAGACAGTGCCCCATGTTCCGTTGTAGCTGACCTCCAAACGGCCTTCACTCCGCGTCCGTCCTCCGATAAGTCTTGGAACTACAATGTTCACAAACTGTCAGTATCGACGTGACTCAAGCGTTTAAATCAGTTGGTAATATAACATAAACCAGTAAATTGCGGGGTGTGAGAAATTTTTCTGCTATATGTGGTCCGTTTTTTTAGAACTGCCGCGAAAGATTTGAACGATATGTCGTACTTGTATAACAAATAAATCGTCAGATAAATAACAAAATTCTAATCACAATCTTTCAACGTGATGCTTTTTTAAAAATAACAATGTACTTAATTTACAAAGTAGAACAATCAACACGAGATTCCAGTAAGGCGATATAATCTGACGAAACGTAATATGATTATTGGTACGCGTGTAAGTTGTAGCGTTAAAAGCGACAATTAGCTACTGCAATACATGCAGTAAAACACGCATGCACGCATGCAAATTCAAACAGTAAATTATTATAATATTAAACATTAGCAAAAAATAAAGTAACTGTATATTAAACCTAATCGCGCAAAGTCGACATTGTAACAGCGCAAATAAAAAGGTAGTCGGACACTTTGGGTGGTTTCTATTCATCCTTGGAGACGGATACCTTGAGTGGTAGGGGTGCTGGGGGAAAGCTCTGAGGGTCACAGTGGGCGGAGATTAGCTGGCCAATCACTTCAGCAGTCAGATAGCTCCGGTTTAGTGAGGCGACTATTGAATCGATATCGGAATCGAATATTAGACCCATGAGCAAGCCTTTTTTATGAATTAGCAGTAATATAATTGCGTCTCGTATATACAAGCTCAACTGCAGCTATACATACACAAAAATCGCACGTAGGTCTAGGCCTATATACAAGCTACAAAGCACAAGTGAAATGTTTGCAAAAATCGAAAGGATTGATTAAAAAATTACACTGTAGACAATAAAAAGCATAGCTTAATCGGCCACACTAACGTTCTTTTCAAGTCCACTATACACTAAGTACAAGATAACTTATGGGCACTTTTATACTCATTTTGCTGTCAGTAAATACTTACGAGGAAATTCTATAGCAATGTAGCAATGTTTGATGTCGTAAAAACGGTTTGGGCTACAGGTATTTGGACGCAGGTTCGTAAACGAGTGAGTATTCTGCTCAGCTGCTGTTTGGTTTCGCTTAATGTCTACTCAGTATACCTTCACTATTTAAGACCCGCCTTCACGCGTCAGCGTGCTCAGGTGTTTAAGCCAATCCTCCAGACAAAACATAAGCATAGGCCTACATGTACGTATTAAGTGCACCAAATTTACCAGTTTGGTTAGTTTTGTTTTCGGGAAAATAATTATAATTGTTGCCACCAGATCTCATCTTTTAAAACTAAAATGCACACAATTTGATTTCGTCTGGGGGTCCACCCAATAGCCCGCTCGGGGTTGTATTTGTAATATTGCACATCACGTTCATGACGTTAAAAGTTTTATTTAATAGAACTGCAATGAAAATCGATAATCGTTTTGATCCAATGTTTTTGCGTCTTCATTTTTCTGTTCTGTTGGGAAGTGGAACTAGCTTAAACCTAAACGGTAGTTCGCACGTACAGTACAGTGTGCCGTGCCAAAATTCATTCCATGCTCAGGACAAAATTTTTTTCCCTCTACTGTTGAAGCTTGTAATCGCCGTTCGTATAACCAACAATTGCGCAATGAGCGTCTGGCATGTAATTATCAACTTTATCGCCACATTACGTACAACGTCGCAGCGATGTTTACACATTTTGAGGGAGATGACCTTTTAGGTCACTATCTAGGTCAAAGCGTGGCGCATGCGCAGCGAACACGCTGAACTATCTTATAGCTAGCGTCGCCGCCGTCACGGTCAGCCGCGCCACTTCAAAGGAACCACCCAAAATGTCCGTTCCCAGGGTGACGTAATACTACCCAAGATGTCATACAATCAGTGAAAAGGGGCAAGTGAAACGTTAATTGTTATCCCATTTCGCAGCCGCAGTCATAATCCTGTAAGTCAATATACCGATAGTTGCGCCACATGCAATTGACACGTCTTCGTTGTGTCGACAGTTGTGTTGTCCGATGCCATTGTGTGGACAATGAGCGAGGTGCGTTTCTGTTCCAGTACATGCTAAATCATCCATCCAAATGATGCCTTAACCTGGTCCATATTGTTGATGTAGCGATCTTCCAACACGTCTGCACAATGCAACATTGCAACACCGCTTAATAAGTATTGCACATGAATAGTCGTAGACATAATATACTTAAACTTCGTGCACTAAAGCTGATCCACTAACGCACAAGTGACTGCACCTATTAAACGTTGAAGGCTAGACTGCTCGTTCCAATTTTTAAAAATTTCTGACTGTTACAGGTCTCACAACGTTTTTTGTAATTATATATAAAAACTGCAAGTAATTTATTTAATGTTGTATAAGCACTGATGTACGGCAAAAATCAAAACGTATAAGCAAGAAGTATGTATTAGCTTAGACTTTTAATCTGTTCTCAGTAGCCAGATATAAATGTCTAAGCTAATGCATAAAGTTCGTTCTCATACTTTTTGATTTTTGCCGTTTTACATCATCGCTTATACAACATTAAATGAATTGCTTGCAGTTTTTTTTATATATAATATTATATTTTATTAGGCCGCCCAGAACGGTAGTTCCCGGAAGGCCTTATGTTTAACAACAGTTTTTTATTCTTTTTTTTTCATCGCGAGATCTCCGAGCTCCGTCAGCCGATCTCCGCGAAATTTTGCCGCACGGTCGGACGCGCGTTCAATTTACAAATGCCTGTCCAAAAATTTGGGGTTTGCCCCCAAAAAATTTGGGGGCGAAAAACACGCTAAATTTGCCGCGATTTCCGACACCTTCCCACTTTAAGCGCGAATATCTCCGGAACGGATAGATATTTAAAATTTGAAAACTTGGTGCAGTATAGCGTTCCCTCCCGCGTTCAATGAAAAACGTTCGGTGAACTTTGGTCCACGAGTTACAAAGATTTAGAGGTGCAATTTTACCCCAAAAATCAAATTTTTTGAAATACCATATTTCGGCCCCTATAGGAAGTACTGCGCCCCGAAATTTTTACACGCGCTATAGAATGTCTAAATCTTGCTAGCCTACACTCCACTAAGGATGGGGGCTCCCCCAACAATTTTTTTTCAAAGTGGGATCAAAAAGTGGCTTGAAATTCAGCGTATCAGCGCCTATAACATTGGCGTTAGAGGGAGCAACCCCATGAAACTTTGCCATATGACAGGCCATAAGGGAAACATTATCACTTATATACAACATTTGGCGGGCACCGCCCCTGAAAATTTGTGAAGGCAAAAAACGTCCAAAATTCGGCGTGATTTAGGACAACTTCTGACTTTGACCGCAAATATCTCAAGAATAGGGCAAGATGAGATACTTACGGCAAGCGAGGAATAATTAGCACTCCACGGTAGTTTCGCTTTCGATTTTAGGTAAGAATGGTAAGTATGGTGTGTGTTATCGACTCGATTTGCAGCACCAGTAATGAGGATGGCATACGCCGTATTAGTGAAGTGACTTCGTAGCCGCTGCTAATGTTGTGCACACTGGATGTTTATCGGTGTCAGGACTGTCAGGTGTATGAGCGATGATGTGATGTAAACAACGGCTGTGCTCCTGCACAGTGATTTGTAAAATGTGTCTAAATTGCCCTGAATAGAACAGCTATAATTTCCGTAATTGGAACAAAATGCTGAGTATGTTCTGTTTAAGGAAACTTGCTCATATTATTGCAACACTGCTCATTCAATCACAACAGTGTTGAGCTGTTTTTAGCACACTTTCGGCTTAGATATGCCAAGCAACTAAGTCAGCTGACATCTATTTCGCCATTAACGGCTTATAAGTGCAAGACGAGATTTTGTTTCACTTTAGGCAACTACCGTTGTGCACATTAATTAAATAGATTTTTTTGGTGTTATTTGATTTTTTTGGAAACAAAGTTGAATCGCTTTTGGAAGACTATAGATTCATTTTTGTTTCCAAGTTGACTCTTTAGCTACGAACCAGCAGTAGGCCTAGGCTATATTTAATCAGCTGAAAAACATTTGTATCATATTTGCATTGACTACGTTTATTAGCTTTCGAGATAATGCTAGAGTGGAAAAGGTTAAATGGGGTCACGTCACATGGTTTGTGAGGGCAGCCTGTTCGTCGTTCTAATGTGAGGGCAGCCTAATGTGTCCTAGTAAAATGATTTCTGCTGTTTTGAATGTGTGACTTGGTCGCCGTTACACAGTAATGTAAACTGGTAAGTTTTTTTTATATTTAATTTGTATTTTGACAGTCACAGTCACTCCTTATTCCGTTTTGACATAGGCCTACCTTCCGTACTAGTCTACCACTTCTTATGTATAAAATAATGAAGTCTATTCCCAGATTCCGGGATTGAGAATTCAATTCAGGGATTGCAATCACTAGTCGTGGTCGATCTTCTGGTGTGACCTGTAGGCGTAAGCAAAAATACAAAGAAAAAAATTAAGCTAATGCTCACGAGACGCGCGAAAGGCTATAGCAGTTCCGGTTCAGTAGTCGCCCATCGCAATACTAACCGGGCCCGGCGTAGAGTAACTTCGTTTCAGCCGAAACGCATTACCAATTACGCCACGCCACCAACGCCAGAACCGTGGCGCCGCCTTGTGAATGATATAGACTTGCGCAGCCCGATATCGCGAAAAATCCATAAAACCCCTTATTTTGGCGTTCAAAGTCATCCAAGGTCATTGAATTTGGCGCTAATCGAGAGCCAGTGTACGACTTCCTATTAGTGATTAATGGTAACCTAAGCCTTATCTCGCACCGTTACTGAGATGCAGCGAGTTTTTGAAAATCGCAAATTTTGCCCACCTCCTTTCATTTATGGCCCTCGTTCGGGGTGAACCCCTTCGAATTTATGGGAAAAGCTTTAAGGTTCCTGAAAATAGAATCTTCCAGGCAGCCGACGGTAAAAATTTGGTAATTCTACCTTGCACCGTTTTTGACTGATCCACCCGTGTGACGGACGGACGGACGGACAGACAGACAGACAGACAGAATTGCGATGGCTAAGACGCGCTGAAAACAGTAGCTGCTTTCGCGCGTAAAAATGGATAAAACACAGTCACCAAAAATGCACTCTCAGCGCAGACCCCCTTTCCGTCATCCCCGTCAACCAAATTTTGCATGTGGGGTCGTATCCCAGGTATCTTTTATGGTTTCAAGTTTCATTAAAATCGGTTGAAAAATGTGGGAGCTGTGGGGGTAAAAATTTCGGCCTTTCTATTGACTTAGCACATCGCTTCCTATACAACAGCTTGTTGCTACCGCACAAGCCGTGATGAAGCAGATGTTATCCATGACTGGTAGGTTTTAAATTCAGAATTATGACCGATACTGTGAGCGCTGCATTTAAATTTATCTATATTTGCCGTTTTTAAAGAGTAGATAGTGAATGCATTTCATATAAATGTACCACTACTGAATGCTAGGCCTAAATAAAAAATTCTTGTCTGAGCGTTCATCTATCCATTAAAAAATCATCATGTTTAGGTTCAAATAGTAAGCAATTACTACTGAAGTGCAATTGTTTGAAAATATAATCTTAGCGACTCAGCGGACAAAAAACATGTACAGAAATGCGCAAAAACACTACCTCAATGTTTTGTCGCAAAATCAAACAATTCTGAATTATTGTGAGTTTCGTCAAACGGTCATGCTAGCTGCATGCGGCCACTATGATATATAGGTCCGTTACTGTTAAGAATAACTGAGCTGCGATACCGCTAAAGATTTCGTGTAAGTTGGTTTACACCACTACGATCTGATAGAACAAGCAACAAGCTTTACATACTGACACATACCCGAGGCCGAGCGTGTAGCAAGCGACACCGGCGTCAACGTTGGTAAAAGCATCATCACAAACTGTTCCCCATTGACCTGCAACTCTGACTTCTAGACGACCTTCACCAGCTACTGTACTCCCAACCAGTCTCACGGCTGTAACAACAAATTCACAAACTTTTTCTAACTTTGTACACAACATTCATACGATACGGTCACGTATTAGCACAAACCGGAATTAACGGATGCATACATATTCGTCTTCTGTCGGGGACGCTAAAAATGCAGAATTGTAATTTGCGAAAATTGAATTTGCGGCATAAGCGCGCTCAAAAATGCCGGATTAGAAAATGCGAGACGAAACTGGAAAATGGAGCACAAAAATCTTAGGACTGGAAAATGCGGAAAAAACAAATTAGAGTGTGTGTTTATCGTACACTGTGTCCCAATAAAAAGTAGCCCCAGAACAAATACTATAACTCAACAAAAACGTATATTACTTATGTCTGAAATTTAAAAAAAACAAGCTCTTAGCTCAGATGACTGTCGCGCTCTACGCATGTCGTGATGGTTATTGCGACTTACCGTGTAGCCACAATACCGAACGATTGGCACACCATAGTGCGTTCAAGGTCAATAGCAACCTAGTCCCTGTCTTGCACCGTTTAGCCACAATACACCCGTTACAGAAGACGACAGACGACGACGGACGACAACCGTGTAAGACGTCTACAGCATTGCTGTCATCTGGCGCGCTTTGACTCGAGCCGGCGTTCCCAGCACGAAGGAACCACACGGGCTGGTCCGTGACGACGGCAAGCGGCTTGACGGTTTGACATTGCTGCCATGGAACTCTGGGCGCAGCGCCACTTAGGACGTCACAGTGGTCGACACTCTGGGAAGCGCTTATCTGCAGCAGAGTGCCATCACCAGTGCCAGTGCCGCTGAGACTGCAGCTGTCAGAAAAAGGAACAAGTACAGCTCACTCAGATTGGCAGCATTCGATGGTCCATCCCAGAAAAACCACCCACAGAGGCAAACAATCTTGCAGATATCTCCTACGGCCTACATGAGCCGAGTTATATCCAATTTTGTCCCAAATTTCGTTACCATGGCAACGGGGGTCGGTCGGAGAAAAACCGAAAAATGCGATTGGCAGCATTCAACGGCCCATCCCCGAAACCCCCTACATGTGCGAAAAAACTCGCAGATATTTCTCACACAAGCTTAGTAATAGCAATTTTTGTCCCAAAATTTGTTGCCATGGCAACGTGCGTTGGTCGGGGAAAATTGCGATTGCCAGCATTCAATGGCGCATCCCCAAAAAATTTCCTACAGGCGCACAAATCTTGCAGATATCTCTTACACAAGCCGAGTTATAGTCTGTTTTGTCCCAAATTTGGTTGCCACGGTAACGGAGGTCGGTTGGGGGAAAATGCGATTGGCATCATTCAGTAACCCATCCGCAAATTCTTCCCTCTATGTACGCAAAAATGTTGCAGATAGCTTTTACACAAGCCAACTTATAGCTAATTTTGTCTCAAATTTTGTTGCCATGGCAATGGGAATCAGTCGGGGGAAAGCATTCAAGCATTCAATGGCCCATCCCATAAAACCCCGTACAGGCAAAGGCGTCCACTCCATTGACCGGTGGAGACAAATGCTTTCTTGAAAAAATTGGGGTAAGTAAAAAATTGAAAACTGGGGGGAAATTTCTTTTTCACGGCAAATTGCCTAAAATACCAAAATACGCATATCACAAAATGCGACAATTCTGCAATGCTTCAATTTTTTTCCTGCTCGCTTCGCTCGCAGAATACTTGTAGCCACCATGTTTAAATTTAGCGTACCACCATACTTTTTTTTGCTGTTATTGCTTAAACTGCACTGAATTTGGTCAGTTAATTCTTTGCAAAATAAGTACAACTGTTCCCACCAGGTGTCATATTTAACGTTAAAATGCATCATATTCAATTTCGACTGGGACTCCGCCCCAGATCCCACTGGGGGAGCTTACAGCGCTCCCTTAGACCTCCTAACTGGATTCAAGAGATCCTACTTTTGAAGGGAATAGACAGAGTAAAAGAAAAAGACGGAAAATAAGAAAACGGCAGTGGCTTAAACAAGAGAGAAGGAGATTTAGCCCCTTTCAATTTTTCAGACAAGACATATAAGCATACATTTTAACTATAGATGTAAAAAAAAACGTTTAAAAAATCAAAACCGTTATAAACGTAAAAAATCGCACACAAATTTTTTAAAATAACGTTCAAAAACGTTGAATAAAAACGTTAACTTTAGTTTGTTCAACCTTTTGTTCAATGCCAAATATTGTAAATGCAGTACAGCTGAAATTAAAGACGAGAAAACTTTATTCAATTTCACTTCCAGCGTGGTTCATTTTGTATTCAAGTATTCCTAAACCAACTAAGTAAAGTACCACTACTGTCCATGTCTGTGATCTCAAATGTGCTTTTCGAAGTGATTGATAAAATCCTCAATAAACGTTTTAAAAGTAAAAGAGTTACAAACGTAAAAACGTGACAAAAATAAAAAAAAGTAAAAAAAAACGTTTTTTTACATTTATGGTTTAAATTGCACTAAATTTGCCAAATTGGTCGGTAAATAAAATGAAAAATGGAAAATAATGAAAAATTATTGCCACCAGATCTCGTTATTTAAAGCTAAAATGTACCAGATTCGATTTCGGCTGGGGCTCCGCCTCAGACCCCGATGCGGGAGCTCACAGCACTCCCCAGACCCTCAAGCTGCATTTTAGGGGTCTTACTTCTAAATAAAAGGAGAAAAAAAAACAGAAAAAGGAAAAAAAAACAGAAAAACAAAAGGGGCGGAGCCTTCAGCATATTGAAGTTGGCACGTATTCCGAAGAAAAAAAGAAGAAAGGAAGGGGAAAAAGAGGAAAAAAGATGAGGTCCCCAATACACGTTTCTGGCTATGCCACTGAGAAAAAGAATGAGAAAGGGCAACGAAAAGAGTGAGAACGGAAAAGACGAAAAAAATTAAAAGGAAAAAGGGCGAAGAGAAAGGCGTCAGAGTTGGGGGAAGGTTGCCTCCTTGTGCTGAAGGTGGATGGATGCCCCTGTCTACAAGCGCAAAATCTTGCAGATTTTTTTACACAAGCCGAGTTATTGCCATTTTTGTCTCAAATTTTGTTGCCATGGCAACCGGGGTCAGTCAGGAAAAATGCGATTGGCAGCATTCAATGGCCCATCCCCGAAAACCCACCTATAGGCGCAAAAATTTCGCAGCTATCTTTTACACAAGCCGAGTTATAGGCAATTTTGTTCCAAATTTTGTTGCCATTGCAAAGTGGTCAAACGGGGGTAAATACAAATGACAACGCTAATTTGGCCGATCCCGGAAACCATACCTAGAACCAAAAATTATAACTCTTTCTTGCACATAACGGAAGTAATGACAGTTTGAATAATTTTTACATTTTCGACATAGGCGCCATTGAATTTTTTCGAAATTTTCGAATAAATAAGTCAAAAATTAAATTTTAATTTTTAACCTTAAAACGCACTTCTTTGCGCAGAACCACGTCGTTTGATGTATTGAGCGTCAAAGTCGGTCTAGCGGCCTGTATGCGAGTAGAAGCACCAAAAAGTGTGGTAGGCTAAACATTCGAGGAGTGTATATTTCACTTTTGTGGGGAGCAAAAACCCCTGGCAAAATGAGCCCAAACTTTGTTGGTGGTAAGCGTCTTCGACATAATCACGCCAATCAAATTTGGTGACGATCGGTTTAGGAGTTTTGGGTTGGCTGAGGGTTAAATTTGGCCTTTTCCCACAGACTTTGAAGGTCGTCCTTACCACGCTCACACTACCGTGTGAGATGTGATTAAAGTTCAAACACCGCATCAGCGCACACTTTAATTTGGCTTTGTCTTGAATCTCCGAACAAATGGAAATAGCACACAGCCTAACGTGATGCCACCCGGCTCTGGAAGTCTGATTGGGAAGATGCTAGAAAAAGTTACAATAATAGTTCTAATACGTAGGCTATTTGTTCTATAATGCTTCTACAGCCTGTTTTACACAGACTGAGACAACCTGCAACAAATTGAAGCAAGTGACCTTCGATGCAGTTGGTGTCTTGGAGTTGGTCGTGCACGGTCATCAAGCTGCTGAAGTCCTGTACACGGATGACGTTGTTGCGGGTCGGTGTACTGGCTACGGTGTTCAGTTCGTTCAGTTCACTCGTTCCGAGATTATCCCCAATGCCCAGCACAACTATTTTCGTCCGTATGCCTCCCGTCATAACGCTTTTTCAACAGTCTTGCCTGGGTCTAGAAACACACGTTCGTAGATCATCATCATCATCATCATCATCATCACGGCTTGTGCGGTATCAACAAGGTGTTGTATAAGCGATGTGCCAAGTCAATGGGAAGGCCAAAAATTCGATTCCCCACAGCTCCCACATTTTTCAGCCAATTTTTAATGTAACGCAAAAAGAAGAAAGATATCCGGGATACAACTTCACAAGCAGAATTTGGTTGATGTGGGACGACGGGAAGGGGGTCTGCGAATGGAGGGTATTTTCTGTTACTTTTTGTGTTCTATAATTTTTTGTATACTTGCTCGCGCCTACAGGTCACACCAGAAGACCAACCACGACCATTTATGGCTAAAACTTGTGATTGAACTTGTGATTTTGCGTAAGATGGGGCCTTTTGGGGTCTCCATCTTGGATTTTTGCACCAACAGCAATAACTCAGCTGCCGATTGACGTAGATAAATGAAGTTTTGCAGGAAATAGACCATTTGACCAAAATGAACAACAAAAATAAAGTTTAAAATGGCGGCGGCCGCCATTTTGAATTTCATTTATCGCTCATATATAACTCGTTTACTCCTGCACGTATTTGCACGAAATTTGGCATGTGTATTACGATTGAGGTCTTACGTACATGTGTTCAAAATACATGTGTACATGTGTACAAAATATTGAACAAAAATTAAAATTAAATTCATCTTGGAGTTTTGCACAAACAGCAAAAGCATTTTGTTTTATATTTACTAAGACGCCGCATACAACCGGCTAGTTACTTTGTTGGTGTGTAATTACACGATTGGTGTCGTAAATATGACGGAAGCGCGTGCGCTTGTGTTGAACGATGCTCTCTGTTTTTTGCTCTGTAAATACGGAACTGCACCTGTTAAGTTGCTGAGATCTGCTCTGTTGGACTTCTACAGTGAAAGTGTCATATCGGAAGCAAAGGTTTGTCTTCTGGATAATATTGAAGGCTTGCAATTAGCGTCGAAATTACCTCATGTCCTCAGCGCCGTGATGGAGATGGCCGAATGGCTCGGAAAGTTGATGATATATTTCTGCTACTTGCTCACTTAGATGAACACAAGGAACTACTATCACTACCAAAATTTGTTTGTTCTGGGCCTGATAATATGCCATCATTACGTTTGTATGAAGCCGACTTTAAGGTGCTGATGAATCTAATCAGCAAACTGGCTGATAAGGTGGCCGAAATGGGGTCAGGCTTGGCCGCCATAGCCCGTGATGTCAGAGAGTTGCAGGTCAAAGTGAGTGCACCTGACTCATTTCCGACTCTTCAGCAGGCCCAGGCCCAAGTTGCGATAAACTCTGTTTCGAGCCAGCTTCGTCAACAATCTCAACGAAGTCAGTTTACTGCGGGTAAAACCGTGGATCACGGAAATTCTTAACTTAACCCGGTTAGTGTGGTTATGCAGGCTGGAAGCAGTCAATCGCGATCGAATGGACACGATTGGACGAGTGCTGTTTCGACGCCAGCACATGCCTCGTCGAACAGATTTGCCGTGCTGGCATCCACTACAGATGATGACGCTAATGACAACCCATTCGAGCCAGTTAGACAAAGGAAGGCACAGCGCTACGGTAATACTCCAGAGCAGCAGCAGCAGCGACAGCAATCTGTGGTCGGCGATCGTGGATCTGCGTCTGGTGCTCGACCGCGTGTCAGTGTCGATCAACGTCGTCGGCGTCGTGGACCACTGGTGTTTGGTAACTCGTCGACGATGAGCGGAATCTCAGCTGCCAGGGAATTGAAGCAGAAGGCGGTGTTCTACATCGGCAATGTTAATGCAGATTGTACTGCATTCGATCTGAAGACTTTTGTCACTGACATGAACGTTGAAGTTTTCTCGTGCTTCGAGGTGCAGCCTCGTAGACGTCGAGGCGATGAACTTATTCGGCAGAGTGCTTTCCGCTTGTGCATAAATGATAAGGACCGTGATCGAATGTTGAATGCAGGGCGGTGGCCAGTATCAGTTACCGTCTCCGAGTGGTTTTACAAGCCACCTAACGCCAGGGAGCAGGGGCGCAGCGAAGGAGATCGTCGTCCGTTGACAGTGGATCAGCCGCAGCAACCTATTGTCGCCCAGGTTGCCTCGTCTGTGGCTACTGCTGCTGCTGCAGCTGAATCAGCTGACGTGACTGATGAAGCTACAGGTGATGATACTGTTATCATGATGGAATATAGTGCAGGTAACGCTGACATTTCTGCGCCCAGTAACCACGATAATGATGTCGAATATCAGTAGCAGTAATGCCTGTTATGGGCAAAGGACATTGTTTGTGGTCTCCTATAATATGCACGGGTTTAGTTCTGGTTCTCCCGCTATAGCAGAACTGCTGCTGCAGAGTCATCCACCAGACGTGCTGCTACTGCGGAAGCACTGGCTGACACCAGCCAATCTTGATAGTTTCGAGACCCAATACCCGCAGTATATTTGCTTTGGATCATCGGCTATGAATGATGCAGTGCAGCAGGGATCTCTGCGTGGGCGTCCTTATGGAGGCGTATTGACTTTAATTAGCAGACACTTTTCTAGGGTAGCTAGAGTCATTTGTGCAACCGATCGCTATGTTGTTGTTGTGGTGGGTATGATGCTAATTATTAACACATATTTGCCGTGTTCCGGTTCTGATGACAGATTGGATTTATGCGAAGAAATTTTAGATAATTTGTCTTTAGTAATATCTGATTACCCAAATCATCAAGTTATTGTTGGTGATGACTTAAATGTTGATTTAGACAGTTGTTGTTCTGTTTCCATGTTAATTAATAATTTTGTGGTTGATAATAAATTGACTAGATGTGATCTAATTAATCACGATGTTCGTCTAAGTACTTA
>Ga0056128_1005909_pt1 | contig 15430 bp, 12 predicted proteins | sample WorMetLIZISLAND2_FD_71113 | JGI IMG/M metagenome (GOLD analysis project Ga0056128, IMG submission 71113) | Marine gutless worms symbiont microbial communities from Max Planck institute for Marine Microbiology, Germany - Olavius geniculatus... ...
GACGAGAAATACTACAGTAAGCTTAATCAGACGCGAAAAATAAATCGACAGCACGATTTTCTACAAGCGTCATACACACATCTCGGCCACATCTCACTAAGACACAACGCAGCTTGACAACATCTTTCTTTTTATAGTAGACTTACTAATGTAAAAGCGCATGAGGGGTTTTCTAGCATTGATGCGCTGTATAAATTGACGTTTTGCTTATACTTGTACTTGTACTTGCTTAGAGCTGGCAGCTTGGCATACTTGGTCTATGTCATATAAAAGCAGCTGCTGCAGTGTGCGACGGAAGCGATGCAAGTGAGCTATTAATGACGGCGTGGCCTGCAGCTGAAAGCGCCCTGGACGACCAAGTACCGTCTCGGCTGGACGGCGCTGATCCTTTGGGATTAAGACTTGCTCGTCGCCGGCTTAAAGATGCTGCCGCTCACTGAACCAGCTGAACCGGGCCGGGGCTCGGCGCCCGGCTCCGCGCGTCATTTATCTGGCTGCAGTGCAACGAAGGACTGAGTGCTCGGAACGCTGGCCGCCGCTGCAGCAGCTGCTGCTGGCTTGACTGAGCGTACGACGTTTCCGAGGCTTATCTCCGCGATGCAACATGCAAACGATTCCGCTGCTGCCGACGACGTAGGTGTGGGACACTTTGGGGACGAACGTCTTTGATTCGGTACTGTTACAGTCCGGAGAGAGTATAAACACGCACAGTGAAAATGCGTTTATCTTCATTGATGCTTATCGCATGAGAATAAGTCATATTGAACAACATCAAAAAGTGTAGCTATCGTTGCTTAAATGATGTCCCCTTATCTGCAATAGGGGTGAAATGGGTTAAATAGCTAAAATGTGGGTGTAGTAGTCTAAAGAGTTAGTATATAGCTAATAAGGGTAAAAGGTTAATGTATACTACATAGGTCAAATCAAGAATCCTTTATAAGCGGGAGCTGCAAGCTAGATGGGGTGAAGTTCAGTCTGTGTACGGGAGAATGATGACTGTATGGTGAGTTTTTAATTGTGCGGCTGATGGCTAAATTAAGTTTAAAAATTTTGTAAGACTAAGCTTTTATTGGATGAATTTGGAAAAATTGGTTGTTGTATTATATAAACTGTACAAATTGTAAAAGTGAAAGTGCCAATAACATTACTAAATTTCTGTAACGTGTTTGTTTTAAGTATTAGCTGGAAGCTAGATAAGGACTTGTAACATTACAGACAGAAATAGGATTGCAGGTAGAATTAGAATAGACTAAGAGAAATGAATTAGCTGATTAAATCTATCAAAAGAAGATTAAAAGAGAAGACTTAGCCTGAGCACAAACTAAACCGAAAACAGAATATCTTGTTAAGCCTACAGCGAAAAGGGGTAAAAAGATATAAAGGATGAATAGGAAGTTATCAGACTTAGAAACTTAGTTGGAAATATCTGAGAAGAGACGTACAATAAAATAATATAACAAATAAATATAGAAACAAACTAAATAATTAATGATATAAATAAACTATAAACCGTAGGACATCTTCTGTAAAAGGGTAGCCAGAGGTCATTCAAGGTCATAGCCAGGCGGGTGGCTCTCCCCTATAACCAAACAGATATTGCATGGTGAAGAATACGGTGCGTGGCCGATTAAGCAAGTCAGCGATTGTGTTTTTCCGAAGCGTCGCAGCACCCGACTGCTGTTGCTGCTGCTGCTAAAGTCTGCAAAGCACGCTGATCGGTCTTGTCTTGTCTCGCCGTCTGCTGACTGTCGCGCGATTAAATTTGACGAGTGGCGTCGTTATCGCCCGTACGTCTTCAGTAGCCTACCGACAGTCGTCGTCCGTCGTCTGCCCTGACCCGTCTCAGAGCTTTGAAGTCTGACGCCGCTTCCTGTGCGCCTACTAAAGACCGTGGATGGATGGATGTCATCATGAATGTTAAACAGCGAAACTCCAGTATTTGTCTGTGTGAAGTGTGGGGCTGCTGTGACGTTAAGTCGTCAGAGAAATACAAAAAAACTAAAGCAGATTTAAGCAGTCATTTGAAGCTGAAAGTTAATAATGCTTAATAATTGCGTAAAACGTACACTAAAATATGCAGTCTACGAAATGTTCAAAATGTGCATGAAATGTCCCGAAGTTGATCATCTACAGTGACATACCGTTGTCTGTATAAAATGCGCATTGTGACTCTAAAAGTGTTACAACACTAACGTCAACTCCGTTACATATATTATCAAGTTTTCGCTCATGAATCTCGTGTTTGCACATTTTGTCTACGCTTTGTGCTCTCCGTGCTGAAAATTTACATGTAAAATTATAGCAGCAAGTATTCAGATAGAAACACTTACTGAAAAGTGACCAGCGATAAAAGCAACGGTTTGCTTTGCTGTGGTGCATCGCACAATGTGCCTGCTTCACCCCGGCATCCGCCCATACTCACTGCGCCTATAAGCTTACTCGCGCGAATAGGGTCTATCATATCAAGACTGGAACAGTTGGGGCAATGAATTCGGCGATTGTAATTTAGTACCTAGTCCCTCGCCGTCACTTTTCGCGGCTGATAATTTTTACCCCGTTCACACGATGAAGCTGGCTCGACGAGCTGGCTTGACGAGCCAGCTTCATCGAGTAAACGTGGTGTTTCTAACGTTAAAAAAACGTGCTAATGTTTCTGTTGTGCATGACTGTACAGGGTCAGGAGTTCACGGAGCAGTATATGGTCGAATATCAGCGGGAAGACGACGGACGCTGGTTTCGCTTTCACAACAGGCGACGTCATGAGGTCGGTTCGCTATGTATAACAGTGTTTTGCAAGTACACCTGTGACCGAGTAACAGTAAACCGTGTTTCGTATAGGCCTACTTCATATTGCTAATGCTGCAAGAATTAAACATTTCGTTTTTTTTTGTTTAATCTCAAAGCAAATGTGCTAAGTCTATTTACTGAAAGTAAGTGACGATAGTTGCAGTGAAAAATAACCGTTGTTACCCGATAGTGTATGCTCTTGGCGATTTTATTTCACATTGTATTTTTTGCCCCACTTTACCTTAAACCCGCATCCTGATGGATGAATTTGGCCACACGCTGGGCTGCCATGTTTGCGGTTTCTTCCCAGATAGTGTCCAGGTCTGTTAGATCTCGTCTGATGATGTCCGTCCAGTTTTTCCTGGGCCGTCCCAGCTGTCTTTTGTAGCCCCCTCGGCACTGTATATATAGCCTGACGAGCTATTTTGAAGTCATCCATTCTCAAAACTTGTCCAGCCACTTCGATCAGTTTTCTTTCTTTAACGATGTGCCCTGACAGTGCGTGTGGTGTGTGGTGTTATGTCGGCATGCAGTTGTTTCAAGGCAACGCCAACACGTACATGTCTGAGCTACGTGAAGTCAGTCCTCCAATCATCGGTCGTCGTCTGCGTATTCTGCCGTACAGCACACATCCCAAGAACGTCTGTCTCCGCGTCGAACTTTACGGTTGCCCTTGGACAGGTTGTAGGCTAAGCATACATGCATAAGCTTACATGGTCTGTCTACGGATAGCTTCATTGTCGTTTTGCTTACAATTTTTATCACTCAGTCAATGTAAATCGTTTATTTGTTTGGCAGTTTAAATGCTGCATGGATTATGCATACAAATATACAGAAAATTAGCTGCAGTTACTGCAAGCGTTATATACGAACTGACGTCGATGTTTTGAGTCTAACTTTTAAATGTATATCGCGGTAGCAGTGGCAGTGGAGTTTGTGATTACGGAATAATCTAGCTGGACGGTTGCTATACAGACGGCCTGGTATCGTACGACGTTCGTCAGGGAGATCGTCGCGGCAATGAGCTCGACTTCATCGACCACACCTACGACGGCGCAGTGGTCGCCGGCGGAGACCGTCTCGTCGGCGGACTGGGCCAGCTCACCGACGGCCAGGAGGGAGCCTCCAACTTTCGCCAGCACGACCCAGCGGTCGCCCCGGGCGGCGATGGTAGGGGAGGACGACAGCAGCGAGGCTACGAGTGGGTCGGCTGGAAGAGCACCGCCGAGTACACGGCCGGGCGGGACGGCCAGACTGAGTTCGTTGAGATGGCGTTTCACTTCGACGCGGATCGCAACTTCACGTCGGCGACGTTTCACGTCAACAACGCGTTCAGTCGCGACGTGCGCGTCTTCCGCGCCGCCACCTTCCACTTTCACCCGCGCAACCGTGTCATGACGTCACTTCCGGTGGAGTTCGAGTACGAGCGCGATGACGTCATGGAGTTGGCTCGTCACGTGACCGTTTCGTTGCGTCACGGCGTCGGTCAGCGCATCGTCGCCCGGCTCTACTTTGACGCTCGCTGGATCATAATCAGCGAAGTGCAGTTCACGTCAGGTCTGTCTGCAGTTAACTCAGCTTCGAATCCCTCCGAAGTAAGTGCACGAGTACCAGCGTGCTTAGCTGGGGTTAAAGCGGGCCGCGTGTATCGGTATCGGGTTGCCAGTGTGATCCCATATGGCAGGTGACACTCCGTAGCTTTTTGATGGGTTTCCCATACGCACAGCGGCGGATCCAGAACTTCAGAATAAGGGCGGCGGAAGGGTAGGGCGTGGGATCTAGGGAGGGGGTTTTGTCCCCTTTCTAGAGAATTTTTTTTTAAATTTTAAGCAAAAATGATGCATATTTGTGCAAAATTTTTACCATTTTTAAGATGCATCCAGTCAATAGGGGGGCGGCCGCCCTCCCCCTGCCCCTTCTCCTCGCCCCCTCTTGAATCCGCCACTGCATACGCACATCTTTAACCTCTGACCTGACAACCCACAAAGACGGCAGGTGTTATTTCCGCGTCATGCAGTTCACACACCATGATAAATCAAAATTAGTCAGTTAAAATTAGCTGACATTTGACCGCCGGTTAGTCGTTTCAGAAACGCATACAGTTAGGGATTAGCTAGTTAATAGTTTAGTTAATCGATTACTGTTACTGTGCTATTGTGCCATTAACTGGTCTTTGACAGTAGGCCTACATGTATGCTATCTGCATTCATGTATTATGCAACGAAAATAGCCCACCCGCCGGAGTATTCGTAAGTTCCTGGACTAATTGTTTAGTTACGACTGTTAACAGAATACGCCGAGCCTGGTTCTGAAGCTGATGCGGCAGCAGATGACATGGCGCATCAACGGAACGATGATAGTGACGAATATGACGACGAGACTGACAATGACATCACCAATGACGTCATTGTGACGTCAGACGGCGCAGGCGGGAAACGACGCAACAAAACGTGGCGGCGTCCTGCGGCTGACAATGTTGACCGTAAGCAGACAGATTCTTCACAGTCACAACCAACCACTGGCGGTACGTGAACTCTATACTGATGGGCTGTTTGTGTAGCTGCGATAAAGGAAACATCAACAGTGTTAACAATGTCTGAAGCATATTCCGTGTGATTACTTCTTCGGCTGATTAATTATTGCGAGACTGAGCATTTTATACAACACGACTGAATGTAGTAAAAGCAATCAACGGATAACACAGCGTGTTAAGCAGAGAACTGTTACTTCAGTCGTTACTGAACTGGAATTGGCACAACCAATCAAATTATTAGGCGTCTATTGTATTGCCTTCATCGGAATGATGCCTGTTTGCCGCTTTCACAAATAACTTGTCGTAGATCACTAAAATTATAAAAGACTAATTTCATGCATCCATATAGTTTATTACTTACTGTTGAATGGCATATTCAGAAAAATGTTCGGATGTCACGTTTGCAGGCGAGTACAACGTGTTGTCGAGCGCTGGAGACGATGACGAAATGAAGATGAAGAACGTGACGTCATCAGAGGATGATGATAAGGAGGGTGTGATTCAGCGGCTGAATGAGCGCCACGTAGCGGTCATCATCACAACTACATCAGTTCTGACTCTTATCATGCTGATCGTCGTCGTCGTCGTTTTTATCAGACATCGACGATGTGAGTCACTAATCTCTTCACTGCATATCATATTATAACGCATCGTTCAGTGTTTTTGTTAAATTTCTGCAATATTGTTAACAACAATATTTTTATCGTTCTTTCTTACAGGCGATGATTTTTTTGGTTCAACTGTCTAAGTTTCTTGGACTTATTCGAGATTAGACTTAATACCTGAATGGATCCTTTTTCAAACGTGTTGCAGCATAACTTTTTTAAAGGTTTGGCGACATTCTATTGCGCATGAATCAATTTTTATCAGTTTAAACAAACAACGCAAAGATTTGCATAAGGCATATTGATTACGTGGTACATATAACTGGCTGCGACATTGCAGGCTTTGATTTTTACGCGCAACAGCAGCTAGTGCTGTAGCGCGTCTTAGCCATCGCAATTCTGTCCGTCCGTCTGTCTGTCTGTCTGTCACACGGGTGGATCAGTCAAAAGCGGTGCAAGCCAGAATCACCAAATCTTCACCTTCGGCTGCCTGGAAGACTCTAGTTTCAGGAACCGTAAAGCTTTTCCATAAATTCAAGGGGTCACCCCGAACGAGGGCGCTAAATAAGAGGGGGTAGGGAAAATCTGCGACATTCAGCCGATATGGCGTTGCTAGAGCTAGTGGCGCCATCTGGTGAGTACAAGTAAGACACTATAAGCTTAGGGCCTACATAATTATTTAGTCGTAGGGCGTCTGGCGCCATCTGGTGAATGATTATGTTTAACAGGGCCTTATGTGAAACTAGCCAAAAGCCGTACGGATGAGATCTGTGGATGAAATCTACGCATTACTAGCGTACGACGGTGCACCGCTGTTGCGCGTTCCTGTTTGGGTTAGCAGAGCTTTACTTGTCGTCTTTACTTAAGTTTAAAGAACTGCATTTAGCAGCACTGCAGTATAACTGGATCGTTCTGCTGCGCTGTGCAGACACGTGTTCGGCGTTTAGTTATCTGCTGCCCCGACTAACCGTCAAAACTGCTTCGTCCGACAACGCGCCTTCCATCTCCAAGTCGTTCGTGATGGCCTTGCCGCCGCATCCCGTTGTCAATGGCAACGCGGACGCTGTAGCCGCCGCCGGTACCATGGCGACAATGGACACTGGCGACGTCAGTGGTCTGTCGGTAGCAGCGGACAACGAGGTCGAAGCTACTACACTACCACCGCCACCGCCACCGCCGCGTCGTCTGCCGTCACCCCCGCCGATCACTCAACGCACGACCACGTCGAGCAGCATTAACGTATGCATTAACAGTATGGAAGTATTTATCTTCTATAGTAGATGGCTTGGCGACGTAGCGGTTAACAGGACGTCAGACTTACTATCAATAGGTCGTGTGTTTCAAGATGTATGTATAGAGTGTACATGTATGTATGCGTGCCCGGAGGGGCGTTTATACTCCAAGAAACAACGTGTTATTCTTTTTTTTCTTTCTGCCGTTTCTTCGTTGTTTTCATTTTTACGCGCGACAACAGCTGATGCTGTAGCGCGTCCTAGCCATCGCAATTTTGTCTATCTGTCCGTCCGTCTGTCACACCGGTGGATCTGTCAAAAACGGTGCGCCAACGATGTAGTCAACGAAAAATTTAACAAATTTGTACACAGCGTCACTGTATCTCAGAAACGGTGCGAGATAAGGCCTAGGTTACTATCAATCTCTAATAGAATGTCTTACACTGGCTTTTGACTGGCACCGAAAGCTATGACCTTACATGACCTTAAACGTAAAAATAAAAGTTTTATGGATTGTTTCGGCGATTTTTGGTTGCGACACACATTTCAAGAGCGAATTGCGCCGAAATCACTAGAGGTAGACCGGGACAGCCTGCGTATGAAACTTTCAGCATTAAACGTAGTTCTAACTAGTTTAATTTTCGCCCCACTCTGCGTTCAAGGATTTTTCCGTACGGAGACGTCAAACTTGGGTACCCCCTTCAAAATACTCGCATTCGGCCACTTGAGCGGTGGCGCTATCTGGCGTATGTGAATGCATCGTACCCAATGTCAGTTGCTAGGATCGGTGAGCTTAGATTTTGTTTGCAGTGAGCCTTCAAACATGCACCGCTGTCGCGCGTTCCCCTTTGCGTTAGCTAGGCTTTTTTTGTTTTACGCGCGACAGCAGGTACTGCTATAGCTCGTCTTAGCCATCGCAATTCTGTTCGTCTGTCTGTCCCACGGGTGGATCAGTCAAAAACGTTGCAAGCTAGGATCACCTAATCTTCACCATCGGCTGCCTGGAAGACTCTACATATAGTTTCAAAATCCGCGAGACCGGTCACACCTTCTGGCGAGTGTAAATGAAACGCTATAGATACTCAACGTCAATTGCTGGGATCGGTCAGCTTAGAATGGTTTTGTTCGCACGGGGCCTTCAAACAAGCACCGTTGTCGCGCGTTTCCCTTTGCGTTAGCTGGGCTTTTCTTGTTAATTTTCCGTTCACTTTTGCTTACTTCTTTTCCTTTTTGCCTTTTTGCCAAAGTCCGTCCTTCCCAGGCCGACCGTTCTTTTATTCCTTTTCTGTCACGAAGCCGCCCCCTTTGAAACCATATGCACCTGGGGAGCATCGACGTCGATTTTGGTGCGTTTTGAACTGGCATTTTGGCGCCATAAAGATACGAAATCAGGAATATACGCTTTTGTATGTCAATGTGACAGCCGGCGGCTTGGCACGTGGTCTCTGCCACGCTCAACTTACCTCGACAAAAACGCGGCAGAGCGACGACGACGACGTCCAGACTTCGCGCCGCTGACTGGGACAGTGTCACTGATAGAGTCAGCGGCAGCGGCGTACAGCATGAACGTCCGTCAGTGAAGACGTCTTCGTCGTCAGCTGCAGACTGGCTGCGACTCATCGAGAAACTCGGCGACACACAGTTTGGCGAGGTATGCTGCTATGTGCATCAACACGCAGATATCACTGTTATATTGCAAAAAGTGAGATTTAATTATCGTTATTTATCGGCGTCGTGGGTGAAGAAAAAATTGGCGGGGACAGGAGGTTGCAATTTTTTTCTATACAGACGCTGTAGGCCTTAAATTTCCAACAGGAGAGATTATGGGTGTTCAAAATTTCAATTCTGCTATTGTCATCATCAGTTTATTTCGCGTAAAGCAGCACAATACGCTTGTCTTAAAAAGTGGACCCTTAGAATATCACCAATAACTCTGATACACTAAAACTGCTTATGATGTAAATTGCAGTGTCCAGCGTATAAAAAGAATGCACAGAATTTGGCGTAAAAGTACGAAGCAAAAGTGAACAAATCAAATTTCGAAGAGATGCCATTATTTAGATTCCGTTATAAACGGCTTTTCAAGAGTGCCTGCTATTTTGACGTCATTGACAGACACATCACTGCTGTGTAAGTAATGAAATAACCTATGTTTTTAGCGAAAAGATAAAAGTTGTAATTAAAGTGGCTCGTCAGGCGAATGGTTTTGGACCGAAAAAAGTTTATCTCGTCGTTTCTGAACAAAATTTGGTTTCCGTCATTTTTAAATAAGATGATAACAAAGATTGTTCAAACCGGTACCGTAAATTGCAAACCCGGCAGTGGTAAAAAGCGTAAGATGCGGATAGCTCAGAACGTTGTTGAGACAAGCGAATACATCAGACACTCCAAATCTATAATTTCCAAATCATCGTGTTACCGACGTTTCAAAGACGACGCCACTAATGACGTCAGTGACGTGAGAGGCGCGAAAGCCTTTGCTTCCGTCGCCGTCGTCTCATGTTTTCTGCGATTTCATCTCTCCGCGTTAAGCCCTGTTTCCATCCGGTGCAACGAACGCAACGCAAGACACCGCTTCTATTCCTGCGTTTTGACCGTTCTGTCGCTTGCGTCCGTACGGTCCGTCGCGTTTAGCTGTTGCGTACTTTTTTTCGTTCACTGTTATCTTTCGTACTTGCTCGTATACTTTCCTTGCTTCACCTGCAAGTCAAAGAAGTACGCAATGACCCTGCGTTTCGTGCTTTGCGTTGGGTGGAAACGAGGCTTGAGGCTGTAAGCTTGCAAGTCCGGCGATGCCTGACATCAAAGAAACGTGTCCTATATACACGAGCTGCTTGATGTTAACAGTAGCCTAATGATGATAATAATGCATCAAAACAGCACGTAATTGGAGCGAAAACTGAGACTAAATCTGTCACTAGGCCTAGCAGAGATTAGTTCTGCTATATCAACTTTGACCGAATGCCGATAGGGCTACGCAAAGCATTCTGTTTCAGAAAGACTTCCAGTTAGAAACAAGCTCATAGTTTAGGAGACTAACGCGCTCTACGCATGTCGTGATGTTATTGCAACTTACCGCGTAGGCCTATCGAGCGTGTTTACGCTACATTAAAACAACGGGACTTCGCCTATAGTGACCTTTTGCTTTTATGCGTCCTCTAACGTGTATAAATTCAATTTATTGTTATAATCAAATGCGATAGACTATGAATTTACCGATTAGGTTACTTGCTTATTACTCAGTACTAATTTTTGTAGGTGTACGTGGCTGCGGCGACGGTGGCTGGTGAACGGGTAAATAATGGCGGCGGCGCGCCTGAAGCACTTGCTCAGAGCAGCACCAGGTCGACTCTGGTGCTCGTTCGCAGTCTTCAACACGACGCAGACTCACAGACCAGGTAGACCGCATCATCGTCGTCGTCGTCATTATCATTTTTGCCGTATTATTATACAGCATCATCTACAACTTCGACGCATGCGGCTCAGGAGATATGTCGTACAATCTGGTTGTTGTCGACGTATTCACACCGTGTTTCAGAAAAGTGTTAGTTATTGAACAACTTGGCGAAACATTGACCGATTTTAATAATTTTTGGCATGCAACATCATGAAGAAACGTGACGTAAATGGCTTCCTGTTTTGCCTATCTCACCTTAATACTGTTGCCACACTACCTTGTAGATTGCAAAAGTCTTAGTTTGACCGTTAATAACAATGGATTCATACTCGATGGCGCATGTCATGTTGCCATATCATAGTTTCGGTTTTAAGACAGTGTTTACTGCAGACGACAAACAGTTGATTAAAAGTTTAAGAAGGTAAAAGGTTTTAGTTTACAAAAGTTTATTAAAGAATCTTCGCCAAAAAATGGACACGCAGAGGTTTTGGCTACTTGCTTTCAAACATTGACAAATATGTGACTGCGGAAAGAGTCCTCACAAGAAGAGAATTTTTCCGGCAGGCTAAAATTCATCTGGGGAGGAGGCTGTTGCCTCTTGTTTTCCCCTTGCCACGTTGCTACTGTAGCGCATTGTTCACATCTATAGATCGGAGTTCATGGCGGAGGCGTCTCGCCTGTGTCGTATGGACGACGAGAACGTGGCCCGGGTGCTGGCAGTCATTGATGAGCCGGCGAGGGTCGTCCTAGAGCACGGTGACGCCAGCATGGACCTCAAGACGTTCCTACGTCACCGGTCGTCTCACACGTTCAGTTCCACCGATTCACCAACGCGTCTCACCTCGTCACCTAGTCGCTCTGCTACCGCCGCGCTCAGGTCCGCTGACCGACAAATAGACCTAATATTTTCATATAAGCACAACAAATTTACAATGTGCAGACGCTCAGAAAATTTTTGTTGCGCTATGGGGTCGAAGTACAGTACACGTACGCGTCTAAAAAAACTAAAAAAAGTTGTCGGCTAAGTTTCAGTGCCAAAATGCTTCACTGACGACAGTGCCTTGTAGTGTTCAGTTTGTAAAAAATGGCAGTAGGCCTGTTAATCGGGGGAAACGCCAGAGGGGTTAAGAATCGAAATGCCGAGTCTCACCAGCCAAATCTGCAAATCTTTAGGAACATCGTTGGCTCTTCGGAGGGGTCAGGCTGGAGCCCTAGCCGAAAACGAGTTTTGTTGGTTTTGTTCCATTTTTAGTGCCGTACCGTACGGTCAAGCCGTGTGTGAACGACGATGTGACTGTACTGTGCGTCGTGCAGTTACGGGCGACTAATGTACCTGTCGTCACAGATCGCGTCCGCGATGAATTACCTCGAAACTAGCGGCTACGTGCACGGCGAACTCGCTGCCAGGAACTGTCTGGTGACCCCCGACTGCACGGTCAAAGTTACTGACCTCGGACGTAACCAGCCCAGACATCGAGACGACTACTGCCGCTGGGCGCCGTACGCCGGACTGCCTGTCCGCTGGATGTGCTGGGAAGCACTTCTGCTGGTTAGCAGCTATTACCCTATGCTTAATCATAACTGATAATCCGCTTTGCATCGCAAACGCGAAGAGACTTTTATTGACACTCTCAACAGCATAAATTGGAAAAAAATAAGTTAGCCCTCCGTCTAGCTATACACTGCTCTTCGCAACTTCAACCCTAACATTAACCCGGACTTTTGAGCTGAAATTCGGCACACCGGCTACTTTGTAATGGGAGACGTTCACACAAAATTTTGGCACTTTCGTGTTTTCTATAATTTTCGAATTATGACACAATACGTGACTGACAGACACAGTCAGACAGACGGACGGACGGGCACGATCCATTAAAAATATTTTCCGCCTCCGTCCCTCCCTACTTTCTCGTAGACTGCTACCGAAAGCACAGTTTTTAAAACTTTTTACGTCGTTATGTCAGTGGCTGTCTGTTGTTGCATGACGCAGAGCATCTACACAATCCGCGGTGACGTGTGGTCGTTCGCCGTGACCGTGTGGGAGGTGCTGACGCTGGGCTGTGAGCAACCGCTGTCGTCTCTCAGTGACGAGCAGGTGGTTGCTAACAGTGCGCATGCGCGGCGCGGCGCCGTCTGCGCACGCCCCGCCAGGCCCGCCATCTGCCCGCCCGAGATGTACGACCTGCTGGTCGAGTGCTGGAACGCCGACGATCAGCGTCGACCGACGTTCCGCGAGATCGACATGTTTCTGCGCCGCAAGAACATGGGCTTCCGACCGCACGTCGTCGACGACCTAGCCGCCGACCAGTCTCAGAGTGCTTCGTCGTCGCTTCACAACGACCCTGTCGGAGACGTTAATCCGTCGTCGTCGAATGTCTACCACCCCGTAGACTGATCGTTAACGACGCGTTATAGTATGCGGCAGTGCCATGGCCGTGGCATGGGGGTAAGAGCTGCAAATGACTCCCTAAGTTTTACCTGGTCAACAGATTTTTTTCTGTCGGAAGATTTTCTTTCAAAAAGACCAAATTTGTGATTGGAAATCCCCAATTTTGCATGGGTGAATTTAGGAGAAAAATTGCACTTTTGAGCATCCTTGAATATCCCCTCTGTATAAGAAATTTGCGGCTGTCGGTCTAAAAAATGCCACTTACTGCATGTCCCCCAACTTTTTTTAACTCACGACGCCGCTGGGTTGCGGGAATTACCGTCGAATCTTGACAGCCTCAAAGAAAAGGAGCATTTCACTGAATGACAACGTTGTTGTTTTGTATCTGTTTTATGCGTTCTTTGTTTTGTGCGGCCGTTCGTCTGTTTGATCTGTAAGGCTTGGCTCCTAACATGCGGGAAATCAAAATGGCGTAGAAAAACCAAAATTGGTGTCAACGTTCCATGGGGTAGGATTAACCGATGTGCCAATCTTTAGTCAGGACTGGAATTTGCAGATATGGGCGGCCTGCCGCATAATTATGTCGGCATTGGGCCAACATAGGTACTACTATTCTAGTTTGGGGCGAGGCATCTGAGCGTTGAACTTGTTGCATATTGTGTTAGATGCTGCGTGCGTAGGCCTACAGTTGATCAGCCTCATCATCACGGGCATCCCTCGGTCTGGAGCGTAGCCGTTTTCGCGAGCTGTTTCCATTATTTTTGTAACCTATCCGTGTAGCTTGCAAGTACTGTACATTTCTGTCAAACACTACAGAATGGACCGCGTAGGCGCACATGACTGTAAACACACCGTGTCCGGAAAAAAAAGAGTCTACACTTTTTCCTGAATAACTTCAAGGAATATAAACTTACTTTCATAATGTTTGGCACACATTGTCACTATGATACGCTTGACTAAAAATCTAAAACTTTTCTTCAAAATCTACTTCTCACTACGTATAGCTAATGTAATCGTGACCTCATCAAAAATGCCTTTTTTGTGGAAAGATGAGCCACTAGATGAGCCACTGCAATACGAAAACAGGAAAACTGATGAAGGAAAATTGCAGTAAAAACTTGAGAGATTGTTGGCATAGAAATAAATTATTTTTTATCAAAAATGTTTAAATTTAGTTTTGCTTTTCGCCATGTTAACCGTGGCTTTCGCGTGCACTACGGGAACGTCGTTGTGCAGCAGCCGTTATCAGCAAGCAGCGTCATTTCTGCAGCATGCGTTAGCGTCGCGGTAGTGTACATTTGTAATAAAGTTGTTGACTCAAAAGTTGATTAATAGCAAGTTTTGTCACTGTTGCTGACAACTAAGACTGCTACAGGCAAAAAGACTATGTTTCTGCATTTCAGTTTATTTTGGTGTGGAGTAAAGTAAAAATACGATGAGTGTTTTATTTTACACGGTAAAGTGGCGTCAGTAACTCAGTATTCGAGTGAAGTGGACTATGAGTACATTGTCAGTTGCATGTTACTTTTTTAAAATTTTGTTAAAGTTATTAACCGAAACACTATTATCTTTTTTCACCTCAGATACAATAAAACGGCATTTTCGATGACGTCATAATTACGTCAGCTCTATGTAGTGACTCGACAATATAAAGAGAAAATATCTCAACCCTTTAATTAAGTGAATAATCAGGACGTCTCGTGCCAAAAATTATGAAAATATGTTTGAGTTTGTCAAAGATATGTCAAAAATACCACTTTTTTCCGGACACGGTGTACACGTGTTAACTGCAGCTGCGTGATGTACTGTTGTAATCCACAGTTTAATATTGTATTATAATGACGTTAATATCTTGTTGGGCTACGTGTGTTGACTCTTGACGTACTGCACTTCACGCTTTTAACAACGTAATGATATATCAAATTTAATCATCGTCAGTTAGCCAGCCTGTGTAGGCTACACCGTGAGTCAGAAAAACATAGGCTTACCACCAAACTTTGTCCACGTCTCTGCTAAATCTCGACCGATTTTAAAATTCTTTCACTGGCGCACTTAGTGTAAAATTTGCAACAAGTCTATCATCACTGAAGATTTCTACACACCTTATATGCGTCACTGCACTATCGTGGGTAACACCAATGCTGTAAACTAGCGTGCTTTGCGTACGCTGAGTAGGGCTATACGAAAATCACGGTGCAAAAGTGGAAAAATCACGGCATACTTTTAGGAAAGTCGCAAAATTCACGGCGAATTCACGGTGCCAATTCACGGTCATATATACCGTTAAAAACGTCTCATTGACAAATATTTTTGTTCTCTGCCTAGTCAACGATCAGTCACGTATCGTCGTCTCACAAAATGACTAATATTAATCGTTCTTAGTAACTTTCAGGAACAGTTTTAGTAACTATATCCAGTTATACACACAGCAGTGCTACAGTACAGTAACTGTTGAGTCCATAGTCTTCAGTACAAAAATATGAAGCA
>Ga0056128_1005911_pt1 | contig 15426 bp, 10 predicted proteins | sample WorMetLIZISLAND2_FD_71113 | JGI IMG/M metagenome (GOLD analysis project Ga0056128, IMG submission 71113) | Marine gutless worms symbiont microbial communities from Max Planck institute for Marine Microbiology, Germany - Olavius geniculatus... ...
GCATTATAAAATTCGGCCTAGTACTGACCATCGTGCAAAATTTCGCGCCGGTCGGCCCACGCATCTCGGAGATCTCATGCTCGGAAAAAAACATCATGCGTAAAACATAAGTCCTTCCGAAAACTATCGTTTTCAGGCGGACTAAAAAGTAGATCACTACATCATTACGCGCGACAGCCACGGCCTAGGCGTCCATCCGTCTGTCTGTCTGTCACACCATTAAGCCCTAAAATATATATGTAAAAAACTTACCAGTTTACAACTGTGTGTAAGGACGATGCGATGATATCAGTCCTCTAAAACCAGGCTTGCCGTGGATATGGATATCCATGGATATCTATGGATATATCCATGTGTGGATATCAGATTTCAGCCATCCTGTGAATATATCCATGGACATTGTGCTGTCGCATTTGCTAATTAAACTGAATATTTAAGTGTTTTATCTCTGTATATTATATTTCTGTCTGTCGTTTTTACTCTTCATTTTTTCCTTTATTTATGTTTTTGAGTCAAAAGAATAATCAGTGACATCAGCACGTCATTATTTAGTTAGCCTAAATTAATTTATGTGCACTATAGCAACAACAGGTCCTAATCTATGGTGCTTTAATACTGTTGTTTGGGTAACAAACGGTCTATCAATTTGTGAGATTATTTTTATTCTTTTTTTAAATTACAAACGTTTTGAATTCCTAAGAAATTTAATGTTAGTAGGAAGTACAAACCAAGTGTTCTTCAAAGCGTTCACTCTACCTATACCTGTAGGCGTACATGAATGCAACATGCATTGGAGAACAAAAATCCATACAAACTGCCCAACTGCACAGCACAACCGTAACTCTGACATTAGACACTTTAAAGCTGAAAGATGCTGTAGCAGCTACTCTGCCATGGAGAACATTTACATCAATCTTGGATTTTTATGCCTTACTGCTTGAGTTATGAACGCGTGTAGAATGCACAGATGGATGGCCGGATAATAAAGTGATGGTACATTGTTGATGTCTAATAAGAACGCGAATTTATCTGTGTGCTTGCCATTTACAGGCTCTAACTGCATGCAGGAATGATCCGGCTGTCGTTTTGGCCCTACATTCGCTGTTCATGCACTCATTTTTTTAGCCTGAGTAGCCTGTTATAGCAATGACCATTCGATGCAGCAGGCCTTTAGTATTTTGGTCCAAAGTGAAAGCAGCTATATGATATCACCATATCGTCATTTTACATTGGTTAAGCTTATCCAGCCATCCATCTGTTTGACGGCCGCCGGCGCAACATTTTTTTGCAAGAAGAACCCCTGTGAAGCGCCTGTGGCAAGTGCTGCAAGACTGAAGATCGGGACGCGACGCGTGAAGGCGAACGTCTTACAGCAGCATCCGGGGCGACGAAGCCGCCGCGTATTAGCCTGGTCAGTCCGTGGTCACAGCGCACTGACCATACAGGGTCAGTCAGTTGGCCGAGCGCTTGTCCCACGAGACGCCGACACGTACGATATGACATTACGTGGCGACGATGTCCAGTTGCCCTGCAGAACGCTCTTGCTGTCTGGCCCAGCCAACAACACACCACATGGCCATCCGGTCTCTGTCGACCCACCCGGCAATATTTGCAATTTCACCGGACGCCGGCTACAGCGACAGACCGACGGACGGACTGTCGGGTCGGTCGGTCGGCCGGGTAATCTGTGTCGGGCATCATGATGCGCCAGGATTTGCCGACCTCCGGGACGTTAATTGTCGACCACACCATGCAGCGGGGTAGCTGGAGCCAGGCAGGGAGGAGCGCTATGGTCCACCAGCTAGCCGCCCACCGCCAGTGCCAATTATAAAATCGCTCCCACTCAGAAAAGTCTCCCCTCGGCCGACAATTCACCGGCGAAAATAACCGGTAAATTGTCGGCCGTAGGGAGACTTTTCTAGGGGAAGGGCGATCCGATAATGCGATGATTTTTTTATAGGGCCAGTGACATTTTAATAAGGAGGAAGCATATCAATTTCGTGATTATCTCTTCCCGGGCGGATTTTTCACGGGGAAGACATTATAATGTGACACCGGCAGTGAGCCTTGCTTCCACCGCCGGGACGAGACGCGACACAACCGCATCAACGCGCACTGCATCAACGAACTACTGCTGCTGCTGCTGGTGATGCTGACGATGATGACGATGACGTGCGGTCCTCAGAACACAGTGCATCACTCTGCCATCGTGATGACCTCCTGCCGAGATGTACGAAGAACGGATAACGTGTCCTTTACCTTGTGAAGTCACCAGCAAGACAAGACTGCGAGCTGCTGCTGCTGCTGCTGCTGCGAATGTGTGCTTCCGGTCTAGAGCAGAACTACTGAGAATCACTTGATGATGGTCATTTCCACGCCGTGCACAGCAGTGCGGTCTGCTATCGTTCGTTTAAGCCGGCGCGTACATGTGGAATAAAACTGAAATACAACTAAAACAAAATCGCAGTTGTCTTAGTTGCAATTTTGTTGTTATTTTTTTTAGTTTTAGTTGTACCGGATATGTAGGCACCGCGTATCTGACCACGCGTTCTGCAGTGCGTTGTGCTCACTCGCTTCAGTTAATTTTCATCTGATACTATGCTGTCATTTTTTACTAACAATTATCACACAACTGCAGTGTGTTAGATACGCTGTGAGGCATAAAAATCTTTGTTTCATTTGTACGATCACTTTTTAAATCAAAGGTAGACGGATTAAATTCTTTTATTGTTTCTTCTATGCAAAAACTATAGGCCTATACAAAACTAGCGTGAATAGCACCCAAATCTGTTGCCCCACTACCTTGCGAAATGTGAATGTTTAGGTTAACTGTACTTCTCTAGTTCTCTAAAACAGTTAGCTTATTCAATTCAACAAAGCTGATAATTTGTTAAATTTTGCACTGTAAAATGCAATTGTCATATTTACAAATATGATGACTTCTTTTATTTTTGTTTAAAGAAGAAAAAATAACTACTTTCTTATATTTTAAATACTTTAAAATTGATAATTACTAAATCATTCAGTGCTTTGATGTTTTGTGGTGCCGGCAGGAAGAGCATCTGAAGTGTAAAAATAATTTTGCTACAACAATTACGACAAGTGTGCTTCTGGAGAGCGGCGTATACCGGAGAAATTACGGTATAAGTGTTAAAAACAAAAACGCAGATCTGTACGTAAAAGTTGATGCACATTATGCGGCAGCCAACCTGCTAGCCTGAGGGCAGACATCCGTTGGTACTCGGGTTCCTGTAGCCATTTCCACATGCGGCGGAAAGTTTCGCGTCCGGACTTGAGTTTGCTCCACGGCTTGGGGTTGCGCAGCAGGTCACTGAGAGTTCCCTGACTGCGGCAGAGCACTCGCTGCGCAAACACCGCCTGCGGGATGCTGTATCGCTTCAGCTCGGAGCTGATCTTCTGAGCCAGCTCGCGGGTGTTGATCTCCTCGATGTCGTGACAGTGTGAGCCGCCTGGCGTCGTGCCGTTGGCGGCGGTCTGGTGTGCTGCGCCGCCGCGGAGTGTCGCCACGGTCGTGCCCGTCCCGGCACGCAGCTCGTGCAGGGACCTATGAGGTCCAGCTGCCGCTGACAGGGAGTGGTGAAGCGCTCGTGACGACGGCGATGTGGTCGGAGAGCCGTGATGATGGTGATGGTGGTGAGAGAACATGTGATGACTGCCGTACGCTGCCGACAGTGGACTGGGTGCCGAGGGCGGGAGCAGCAGCGCGGCGGCTGCGGCGGCTCCAGTTGGCGGTGCGGGTGGTCCGGTGGCAACTGATAGCAGACCGCTGCCGCGTGAGTACGGGTCGTACGAGGCAACTGCTGGCGACGAGCCCGGGGACATCATCTGAGTCGGAGGCTTGGTGTCCAGCAGCGACTTGTGATGTGCCGACAACTGGAAGCCGTTGGGTGAGACGTAGCCGCTCGCCGTGCCCGGGTGATGATACAGTGACGCAAGACTGGATTGGTGATGCCCGTGATGTCCTCCGTAGCCGTTCTGGATCATTCCGTAGCCGCTTGGGCCGGCGCAGAACGCAGCCGCCGCCGCGGAGCAATTCTCCTGCATTCCGTTGAGCTTGTCGTACTTGTACGTAGCGGCGGCGTACGGGTTAATGGTCATCTCGTCCATGAAGCCTGCGAAGCCGCCGCTGGCGCCGCTGCTGCCTAGAAGTCCGGCTGTACTGGTGGCCTGCAGAGTGTACTTGTCAGAGCTGGGCAGCGGCTGGAGCGTGGCGTAGGAAGTGTCGATTGATGACGCCGTGGCCGTGTAACTATCACTGGGTGATGACGGACTCTGTAGCATCCTGGACCCGCCGCCACCCGGCTGCTGCTGCTGCTGCTGCTGATGATGATGATGATGTCCATGGTACGGTGAGACGAGGTGCTCAGAGAGCATCTGATGGGCCGGTGTGGAGCGGTAGTCAACCGTGTCCATCATAACGATGTATTCACATACACAGTCCGTCCGCTACTGCTGCTGAACCAGCCGTTGATGTCTCTACCGGCAAAAACAATTCACTCTCGCACTGACTGACCTTCTTCGCGACCGCATGCACTCACGCACACACGCGTCGACTTGACAATATGCCCTGTATATGGACAGCAAAAACACACTTACTTATCTTTGTAATAATTACTGAAAGTTATCCGCCCACTTTTGGTGTCTTCTTTCTTATAGGCATTGTTATCATTTTAGTGTTCTGTAATATATTCATTGTATACGTGTTAGCAGATCTATAATCCGCCGTGTTATAAATTGTATTAAATTAAATTATTATTACTATCGTTCTCTTACTGACGCTATTGTGAGATCAAATGTAAAATGCAGTCGCGTAATCGGAAGCAGCGGACGCAATTTGGACACATGTTTGAAGGCAACAGCCTAAAGAAAAAAAATAAAAAGTTAACTCGTGTAACATTTGAGATGAACTCAACTAAATAAGATTGTCGCTAACAATATACAATCGATTTGCAAACGAAACTAGCTAACGTAGTTATCGATAACAGCAATTTATTTTTGTTAATTACTTTCAGGTAGCTTATATGGTTAATGATTAGTAGATTAGTAAACATTAGTAAACACTTCTTTAAAAAATTCGCAATAGTAGTGTACTATTGTGTAGACTTATTGCTTCAATGTTCAAACTATCAAACCATAACCCGTGTTGAGGCCTACTCAACAAGAGTTCATGCAAATTATATATGCCTGTTTGATCGAAATTCGCAGCGTTCAACAACATTAGTTAGGCTAAAAGTTTACAAAAAGCCACGCAGTGTCAAAGTTAGCATTAAGACGGAATAAAAGTGAAAGTGTGTTGATTTTTCGTGTACAAAAACGCCTCTGACGTAAACTAGTCACGGCGTCGGCGATATAGATCTAACTGAGTCAGTTACGGCTCAACTTCAGCCGCGCCGTCTCTTATTGACATTAATATGGATCCACGTACATCCTTGCATCGATTTTGCTTTCAACGTTTTTTTCCTGACGCAGGCGGTCAATTTTCCTCGAGAAAAAAACTGCCGACAGCAGACACTAATGCGTGCTATATATAGGCCAACAGATATTTTATTGAAGATTGTGGGAGTAATGATTAACTTACGATGTTCGGAAAGCGTCGATAGCAAGCCACTGATGGGTCGATGTCGTCGGTGTCAACTTGTACTTGAGCTGCTGCTGCTGCTGCTGCTTTCGCGCCGTCGTCACATCGACTAAAGTAGTACGACGCTCACTCAAATCGATGCCCGCCTCATCACTGCTTTGCTCCACCTTCCTCAGCAACTATGGACAGCCAACGGTTACTCAAGTCGCCCTGGCCGGCACAGTATTGATACGGATCCTGCACGGTTAAAGACCACGACACAGTTGGAGCGCATTACAGTGAGCTGACGGCTGATGGGTAGCCAATGTAGTCCAGAGCACAAATGAAATCAAAAAGTAATCATATGTGCCAAAAATTGTTGACCGACGAACATCACAGGAAAAAATATTACAACAAGATAAGTAATTATTAGTTGTTTTTTTTCACTTAGATAATAATAATGAAGCATAAGTAACACACAGTAGAAAAGTCAGAGCGTCAGAAGCAACTTAACAATTCAATAATTTCGATCGGTTTAAATTTTAAAAATTCGCCATTTTTAATTTTTTTTTCTGTTTTTATTTATTACTTTGTGATATGTGTTATCATTAATTAAAACGAACTGTAAGTTACGCTTTCCAGATAACAGTTACAAAATAAAACTGTGTTCACTGACAACACGGTATTGGTTTATTCAGTTGATCGACAGCAACGGTTAGATATCAGCAAAGAATTTCTGGTTGTAGTATAAGATAAAAACTGGACAATTAAACTTCACTTAATTTAGCAAAGCTCAATATATCTAGACGGTTTTTCATTGGTTTCCGTTTGTTATGAAAAACGGCAGGATTCTCACGAAGTGCTGAACACTTTAGTTACAATTCTGCTAGTGTTGTTAAATTATAAAGTTCATCCGTGGAGTGCTGGCGGTGTGAATTAATTTTACAGTGTAGGCTCTACACTTTGTCTTAACTTTACTCTGCGTGCATTTCACGCGCTGTAATCAATCGTCGACGTTATTGTTGCATTGGTCGATAGGTCAGGTGTGACGCAGGTACAGGTGGTAATAAGAAGGTATTGGTGCGCCATATTTACGGTTGTCCGTCAGCAGCGAGTCGCGTCGAATCATTCGCTCGTAACACGTGACGTCATCTGATAGCAGCAGCAGCAGCTGGGCCGGTGTGCTGTGGAACACCTGGCTGCTGCTGTTGCTGCTGCTGCTGCAACCAACGAGCGCTGACGACCACCAAGACACCCAACATCACAGCTATCTGATTGACATCTCGCTGCACAGCGTAGTTGCTTGATAACAGCAATAACAATACAGAATTGCGATCGACATTCAATGTTAATAATAAAAATGCGCTTATTCAAATAATAATTATTATAATTACAACAACGACAAACAGTCACAACTACAAATAGAAAATTCCATCAAGTCGTTATGTGGTTAACTCCGTCTTTAGCAGGTGCGTTGTTAAACATACATGTGCTTTCGATTTCGAAACAAACTGTGAAAGGTTGGCTTTATGCACGCTGCTACATAAAATTGAAAAATTACATCAATAAACTGCTGCGAGAAACTGTTGTGTTGCTGCCAGATATCCGCCTATTTATAAACGATATAGAAACCTAAATGCTCCAAATAAAATGTTGAAAATTTCCAAAAAGGGCGTATTATGAAAATATCTTTATAAAACATTTGTAACTGTTTTAAAAATACTTTAGCCCTACTCGCAGTAGGCTTACTTTGTTGAAAAAACCTCGATGATTATTTATAGTATTTACAGTGTTAACTACTGTTATTAAAAATTTGAAAAAAGTGAAAAAGCAACGCTCATTTGTATGGCGACGCGTTTTAAACCTGTGTGATATATTTAAGCTAAAAAGCTACATCTTAAATGAAAAATGAATGGATTGATGGATTTTACGACCAGAAAAGATCGCCCTTGCACATAATTAAATTATTTGATCTGGTATATAAACTAAAATAACGTGTTAATCTTAATGCAACATAATTATTTGTAAAAATTTACAAATTACTCTCTAACTTTACGACCAGAGGTACATAACAAAAAAGAGAGTAGTCCTATTGCGTTACCGTATTGGCTCTCGAAAATGTCTGCTGTCAATTGGCGCCCACTACAATGTACAGGTAATAACTACACGGCAATTTACAGGCTGCATTGTTTCAGCACGTCATTGTCGCAACAATAACGTTTCCCGAATTGAGATAATAAGCTCCATCTTCCACAATGAAATGCGCTGCGCTTAAGTCATTTTCTGCTTAACTTAGCTGCAGCTGAAGCACACATCGTATCGTTGATTTCGATGACATTTACATCGATTCAAGCCCGTGAAAGCGGTTGTTTGTTTATACACTGTGTCTCAAAAACATCTCGAACATTTTCAATTGTAACTGGAAGAAAAATTATCAGATTTTAATAATTTTCACTACGAATATTCCCGAGACAACTTGCCATTAAATACATGTTTAATTTTTTTACCGCACCTAAAGTCTGTTTGTGCACTACCTGGGGAAAACAGAACCATCGAAATATTGCTTTTTAACCAATTCAGTATTATTGCTTAATCTAAATAACACACAAAAAACATATTGTTACCTTTTTTGACATTTTAAATGGCATTTCATTTAATTGTTTTGTTTTTTAACTGCCTACAGCAAAATTGCTTGAAGTATGGGCGCATTGTGTGAACACAGGCATCGAGACGCTTTCAGCATTCATTGACAGCAGTATCGATAATGTTCTGCTTCAGACTAATCCTTACTCCACCAGTCACTTCTTGAATTTATAAACATTGCTGAAAGTCAATTGGTAGACACCCTGCTTTATGACAGTTGAACCTTGTAATCGACTGGCTGTTGGGGTCAGAGATCTGGATAGATAAATTTATTGAAGTTTTTTTATTCAGTTCAACACATGATTGGCTTGGTCGGGTTTCCCCAGATAGTGCAAAAGCAAAGTTGGGTGTGGTAAGAACTTAAACAATCATTCAATAGCCAGTGGTGTCAGAAATAGTTAGACCAAAAATTATTAAAATCTGATGATGTTTCTTCAAGTTATGATCGGTAATGTCAGGGGTGTTTTTTCACGTTTTTGCGTACTTCAACGAATATTTCGCTTGGTCTGCATTCTTTTGGTAGTGCAAAAGCAAGCATTAGGTGAGGTAGAAAGCTAAACCGTCATTTAATGGCAAGTTGTGCCGGAAATATTCACACCAAAAATTATTAAATTTGATGACTTTTTTGAAGTCACAATTAAAAATGTTGAGGATGTTATTTTTTGAGACGCAATGTATAATTATGCTGCAAGAAAACGAGACACTCTGATCGCAACACAACACGCCAGCGAAATGGTGGCTAGCAATTTTGCTCTTATACTTCGATCATAAATCTGCGTTTTAAAAACATTTAGGAACTTGCTTAGTTTTAGACGAGTATATCGCATTCTTGCTTTCAGTCGTCAAAAATTTTTGTTGCTACTATTTTTTTCGGCCATTAGCACATATTAAACAGTGCGAGTGACTGCAACTGCGTTTTATTCACCGGACTAATAATGTTGTACCGAACTGTAATCATAATGTTATTATTTAAAATATGAGAGATTTGTAGACAGCATCAGTCTGTTTTCACTTGCATTGTAACGTGTTCTACTAAAAGTTACGTGTAGTAAATATAAGTAAAATTATAACTGCGAGCAAGTAAGCAAGTGAATAAAAAATAAACTTATATTAACGTAAGCAAATCTAATGACTGCATTGAATACATCAGTACTTGACAAAATACACATGTTGTCGATAACTGTAAAGAAAAAAAATATGCACCATGACTTGAATAAAACCAATAATAAATACTCATACGATGTAGAAAAATAGACAAAATTACGTCGCCAAATACAAGGAAAAAATCTGTATAAATCCGACAAGTTTCGTTCGCTAATACCTTGCGAACGAACAGTTCACGGTCAGCTTCGGAGCGACAAGTTCCTAAACGTGTCCGGGAGTTCTCCGCAGTTAGTCACCCCGCTGTGTGCTAGTTTTTACGTTCCTGTAGTGTACTCTAGCGGTTCCAGGCCCAGCTATAGAGCGTGTATTTCGGAGACACAATGCCAGCGCTGCTGCTGCTGCTGCTGCTATTAACAGGAAGCTTTCAGCAGCGTGTCCACAGAACAATGCGTCGTCACTCACGGGTTCCACAGTTTCCACGCTCGGTCGCACGGTAGCGACGGCGGCGTCAAAGTGCAATTTTATCGACCAGCCATTTTCAGCTCAAACTACTCTGCCGGCGACCAGGCGTCACGCAGGCCTAGCAACTGTCATTCATCCATGCGTGTCGGTCGCCCGGTAGCACTGCTGCCGCTGCAGCGAGCTGAGACGTACACCGATGCTAAAGACCGCGGTTTAGATTATACTCCGACAGGTCAGTTTGGGTTTAGTCCGGTCGTTTGGACGCTTGTTTTAGCGACTGGCATCGCCGTATTTCGTTACTGCATGTTTGCGTAATACCCGATATTGACGAGATAATTCCATTTTTCTGGTATATAGTAAAATAATGTTCTAATGCACTCACACGGATATCACAATAATACCTCAGAAATGAAATGTAGGTTTATCACAAAATTGCTTCGTCAGCTTTTTGCGATATGCGATTTTTTCATTTAATGTTGAATACGTTTCGTTTATCCGTCAATTATTTTTTGTAACAAACGACAAGAATAGTTATTTGAACGACAAAAATGGCAGACGATAATGCTATGTCCTGCAAATCTAGCTGCAAATGTTGCAAATGACTGTACGTCAATGCAGTGGCTTCTATCACTATACCTGGTGGGGCCAGTGAAAAATAAAAAGAGTTTTGTTAAGGCTGTAGATCAAAACTTTTCCCTTATTTTTATTTTCCCTATATTTTAATTAACATCCTTAATAAAACTTTACCCCCTTTTCACTTCCACCTATTTTTTAATCTACAGTCTACACTCTTAACTTCTTTCCTAAAAAAGGGAAAAGCTCAAAATGGTGTTGAAAACTTGAGTCGAAAATTGGGGAAACCTAAGCCCAAAACCAAGAAGGGGAAAGTTGCGCCCGATGTCGCTTTCAAATTTGGGGGGATAAAAGCCACTGCATCAATGGATAACTTTTACTACACCACGGACGCGGTATTTTCCGACAAAAGTTGTTTTGATTTCGCGCATCTCTACAACTTGAATAAATTCGATCGACAAACTGAGTTGGTCCAACTCGGCCCAATTCGGTCCTGTTCGCTTAGGTCCAGTCACGTTGCGCATTGTTAAGACCGAACATTGCTAATTCGCTAAAAGCTGGCACATGAAACGTGTGTCCAAAACCTGCACTACATCTCTATGTCTGCACCCAACAACTGCTTTTACTCGCAATTAACTTTGTGTCTACTTACTTATTATTCTGGGCTAATGATATCGCAGAAACGTCGATACAACGTGATCAATAACGCAATTGTATTTCTGGCGTTTCTGTGAGCATCTGTCGACGTCGATGCCCACGTTTACAACTAATTATCTTATTACATAATTTGGTAATCTACTTATGAACTTATATAGTTGAAAATTTTATTATTCATAAAATTCGATCGTTTATCTCTGATGTGTGATAAAAAAACAATCCAGACTGCAAAGAAAAGGCGTTAACAGCGCTTTTTTTGTTTGGGCCTTTAATCGACAAAAATTAACGTGACTTTATGGACGAACTACAATCAATCAATCAATGAATAAAAATTTATATAGCACAAGTAATCGGTAAACGAATCTGAGGCAGTTAATATATAAAACTGCAACAGCAACATTATTTTACATTAAGTGCTAAGTAGGCCCTAATGTTATTTGCCATGACTCAAAATTTCGCAAAAAAATGTGACTTGCTGTACTGGCTTATTACATCTAGACGAAAATGCCAAAAAGAGCAAAAACGAACAACAAGAAAACTGCCGCATTGAACAAAGAACTCAACTACATCTCATAACAATCGTATTTCAAAATAAAATAACTAGTCAAAATAGGCAAAAGTAGAAAAAACATAAAACGTCTTAAACGCAATCAAGTTTTTACACAGTTGGTATTTTCCAGAAATTGAGTGGCTAAAATGAAACATTTTTATCTTCCATTATGAACATCGAAAATTTGAACTTTAGCTAACAATAATGCGAATCTGGCCAATATTGCAACACGCGAGCCGATTCAAAAACAACTTAAGCACCCAAACTATTTTTTAAGTTTACCGACATGTGTCAGCAACAACCTGCAAATCGAAATTAAATATTAACTGTATTAAACTTTGCAGTCGCCCACACGTTACCATAGTGTTACAGTGCACATTGTTGCCGACTATTGGCGGAAGCAATTGTGTATTTTTGTAAACCGGATCATAGATCGCAATTATTATAGGCCTCTATACGGTTGTTATTGAGTTAGATGGGCGATGACAGCAGCAGCAGCATTGTCAGGAATGCTGAGGAACAACGGTAACGATGTCGCTAATCGCTGCAAACGCATTGCAACTATAGTTCACAGTCGCTCCGTTCGGCTTCTCAGAGCCGCTTCCAGCAGCAGCAGCAGCAGCTGTTTAGTTGTCAGCGCAGCGGCGGCGCCAAGGTGGTGGCCGTGAATTTGTCCGTTTCACCTGTCCTGGTGAGCGGCCGGCTGGCAGGTATGATCAGACAGACGCACGACGCGTGAATGCCGCACGGTACTTGTGTCACAATGGCCACAATGTCTACGACACACAAACAGCCACAGAGAGACCCACTCCATCCACTCAGAGCGCAATTGTCTCGCCGTGCGTTTAACGTCGTCGGCCCGGGCGCGCGGGCGATCTCTTTAAAAACGTCAAACGTCCTTCCACTCCTCCCGTCATCCTGTCTGCTGCTGCTGCTGCTGCTGGCTGGTGCAGCATTCATCAGCGGTGAGCGACGTGGCGACAGCTTTTCATGAGCTCGGCGGTGAGTGTGTGTGCGTGTTCGGTCGTGTGTGACGAGCGGCAGGCGCCCATTGTCGCGCTGCTATTCACCGCCCGCCCGCCTGCCCGCTCTAGAACGACGACGACGACGCTCTTTAGAAAGCGGCGCGGTCCAGTCGCTCGCCGTCGCCTGGAATTCTGCGTTAACACACGCCGTTATTAACTATTCAGCTGCGCACCGCCATCGGTTGTCATGGCGACCAGGTGAGACCGTCGGCTGCAGCGGTAGCGACGTTGATGCGATGTCCCGAACAGGTCAACAATAGCACGCACCGCCGCCGTCCGGTATAAAGCGTCGTGTGTGCAATGAGCATTGTAAATTTGCGAACACACGGTCCGGTCACACGCTCGTTTACCTGCCGTATCGCGATCAGCCGTCTCCGGCTTCTAACGTCGTGCCCTCGTCAGGGTCGGATTTAAACGCGGCGATTTTGTCCTCCTCGGTAAAAATGTGGGTCCTCGTCCTCACAATTTTTCTGATGTTAACATCAAAAATGTACTATAAATTTAGCGTTGCGTTACAAGTATACTTTCGAAGTTTTGCTGCTTTCACATGACGTCGTTTTTCAGCGACGCGTTGGTTCAGAGACGACCGACTCAAGACACGACCAAGCCCTGATGTCCGGACGGACGAACGTTCGCATGTCGCAGGAAATGTAAACAAAAAATTTGAGCTAAGGTTCACGAGACGCGCGAAAGCCTATAGCAGTTCCTGTTCGCAAACTGTCAATCTATCTCTAGCTGTTTTCACGAAAGACTGGCTAACAACGGTAAAATAACGACTTTTACGGGGGTACCGCTCTTTGATGGCCTCGTGCGCAGGTTTCCTTGAACCTAGAAAATCGAGATTTAGTCCGTCGAAATCTACGTTCAGTGTTAAAAATTTTATATGCAGCTTGTTTATGTCTATCTCAATTGGTTTCAACGAAATTGGTTTCAGCCTTTTCTGCCACCTAGCGTCCATCACCCTATGCGCCCTGATTCTTTCTGAGACTTTGGCGCTTTATAAATCATTTACTTACTTACTTACTTACTTACTTACTTAAATTCGCTCTTGAAAAGTGTCTCGCAGCCCAAAATCGCCAAAAATTCACAAAAACCCTTATTTAAGCGTTCAAGGTCATCCAAGGTTATTGAAATCGGTAACAATCGAGAGCGAGTGTACGACTTTCTATTAGTGATTAATAGTAACCTAGGCCCTATCTCGCACCGTTACTGAGATACAGCGACTTATTGGCCAAAAATCGCAAATTTTGCCTACTTCCCCCTCTCATTTAGCGCCCTCATTCGGGGTGACCCCCTTCAAATTTATGGAAAAGCTTTACGGTTTCTGAAACTAGAGTCTTCCAGGCAGCTGATGGTGAAGAATTGGTGATCCTAGCTTGCGCCGTTTTTGACTGATCCATAGGTGTGACGGACGGACGGACAGAATTGCGATGGCTAAGTCGCGCTGAAAGCAGTAGCTGCTTTCGCGCGTAAAAAAACGGAAACTTGCCTGACGCCAGTGAAATAATAGAAAACGATCGAGCAATGGCCACGTGCAACTTCTCAGCAGCGGCACTAATTACCGCCTGACTATCAGTGTTTTACGCACTGGTTGTGATAAGACGAACGAACTATATACAGTTTGACTTAACTGGCTGACTTTTCGACGGGTTCCCTCCCTAACCCGAAGTTAACCTTCTCAACGATAATTAGGCTATAATAATTTACTAATAAGAGGCACGATCATTAAAATTTATTATGTTATAATTTGTACACGATTTATCCTTGATATGTTTTACGTCGTCGTCTCTAAACGCATCGATTGTTCGTGACGTGTTAAGACTGATGATGTTTGTCTAACGAAACGCAAACTCGCATTTTTTTTCTTTTTTCCGCCTTTTTAAAGTAATTTGTGCAAAAAAGTTTTTTGCTTGTGTTGTTTTTTTTACCAAAAGACGATAAAAAGAAGTATTCGTTCGCCTGTGTAACAGTGTGTATGGATTTATATGTTCGACGAAAATAAATAAATAAATAAAATTAAAATACCAGTCGTTAGGTGCATTATTTTCCTTTAACTGTATCAAACGTAAGGACGAAATGACTCAAATAAGGAATGTACAATTTCGACATTAACTGAAATTACGAAAACAAAACAAATCGAGGCAATTAAACTATAATTCATTATTGTTTAAATTTTGTGTGTACAATTAGCTTACAAATAAACGCTTAAAATTCTGCAGGGTTCTCCCCTATAGGCCTAAGCCAATTTTGTTGAGGTCTGGCGGCACGAGTGGGACATTAATCGAGAAGTCGGTTGTCATATCTCTTGAAAGTGTGCCATCTTTGACGACTGCGGCAGAGCAGTAAAGGCGACAGATGCGACTGAAATACTGTCCCGTCATTTCCACTGGCCTCACCTAACGAGGCCCGCGAGACGAGTGCTCTACTCATTGGTATTCAACGCCAGCGTAGCGCTAGCCCGCCGTACCCTCTACCTTGCACATTAATCTGCAGCACCATTGATTTCCACAAGACATCGCACGTACGCGATGCCTTATTCTATCAATTACCCCCTCCACAACTCCAGCTTTGCTCAGTTTCTTAATCTACAGGAGATCTCCATCCGACGTTCATTATGCGTTCTCTTATTAATGCAACATTACAGTACAGTTGAAGAAGCGCAGCGAAGGCTTGACTGCAGTGGTGGATTCAAGGGGGGCGGGGGCGGCCGCCCCCCCCCCTTTATTGACTAAATGCATCTTTAAAATGGTGAAAATTTTGCACAGAAATGCATCATTTTTGCTTACAATTTTGAAAATTTTTTCTGGGGAAAGGACACAGCTCTCTCCCCGGAC
>Ga0056128_1005913_pt1 | contig 15425 bp, 5 predicted proteins | sample WorMetLIZISLAND2_FD_71113 | JGI IMG/M metagenome (GOLD analysis project Ga0056128, IMG submission 71113) | Marine gutless worms symbiont microbial communities from Max Planck institute for Marine Microbiology, Germany - Olavius geniculatus... ...
CCTCCATGGTGCTGAAACCTGGACACTGTTGAAGGAAGACTCACGCAGGCTACAGGCATTCCACATGACATGCCAAAGACGTATTCTTGGTGTTAGATGGAATGACTTCGTCACCAACAGCTCTGTAGCTGACAGTACGAATCTGCCAAGTATACTCAGTACCATAGCCGCTCGCCGTCACTCTTTTTTCGGCCATATTCGCCGTTTGTCCGCCAACACACTAGCACATAAGGCCCTGAAGCTTGCAGTGCACTCCAAGTCGGGAGACATACCACAGCACGACTGGAATCGCCCCGCTGGCAGACCACGGACTACACGGATGAGTCAGATTGTGCGGGACACCGGACTCACTGCTACCGACGCATGGGCTCTTGCTGATGACCGGTCAACGTGGAGGGCGCTACGACCCACAGCCGGTTACGCGCAGCAATGAGTGAGTGAGTTTAAACTCGGTTTGAACTTTTTGGTGTCAGTGTCTTCCCAAAGGCCATTATTATTGTCTCAAACACAAAAAGCAATCACTGCCAAGTACGTGCTCTTAGTGCCGACATAGCCTATAGCCTATGTGCAGCCATAACATCCGTCCAGCTGGCGAGCGTTTAACATTGGTTGGAGTGGACTATATGCAGACAGCGCTTGAGTCGCCGACACGCCTGATGAACGGCACGTGATCGGCCACCCGTAGGCCTAATAGGGTGTTTACACGATCGAGCAAACATCGAGCTGGCTCAAGCAGGCCTATTGGAACCCCGCCCCTGGCTCAAATGTACATGTAGGCCTAGGTTTAGGCTCTTAGCCCACAGCTGCTGATCACGTGTTATATAGGCTTTCCAATTACAACCCGCCCGCCCTCTTAATTAGCATGCTAATTACCACAGAACGTCGAGCTAGCTGCTCGATGTTCGCTCGATCATGTAAACACCCCATAAGGCTTAAGTAAAGATGTGTGCTTGATATTCATCACTTCTTTTTTACGTTTCTGAGTTTAGATGTCTGATGATCAAACATTTTAAAGACTATTGTTACCTGAAAATGACACGTCAATAGGCCTATTCATAGTCTGAGATTCAGTTCAGATTCTTCCTCGCCTTTTCGTTCTCAAGCCAGAAGCCCTTAAGAGGCGTACAGAACGACGTAACCATAACTGAACGCAACTGAACTAGCTTTGCACGGTTTAGTTTTTGATGAACTGACGAATGGTCAAGCAGGGTAATCCCATTGATCATTGGTTAACGCGTACGTGAGCGTAGTCACGTAGTACCCGACGCCGACAGACGTGTCTACTGTAATGCATTACTGCTTGCCCATTGGTCAGTACGTCAAAAACTAAACCATGTCAGTTCAGTTCAGTTCAGTTTACGTCGCTCTGTACGCGCTTCTAGGCCTACGGACATGCAGACCAACGGACAGACGGACAGACGAACGGGCAAGACTCGTAATGCGGCCTATGACAGTTTACCTTGGCCTCTTTGCATCCGCCCAGTAGAAAGTCAAGGAAGCCCTTCATCATCCAGCTAGCGTTGGTTTCACCCGGGTGAACTCGGGCTGTCAGCACCACTGCTTTACGCTGCTACATGCACACAATCACGCAGGCCACCTAGTATTTGTCAAAGTCTGTTCAAAACGATAGAAACTGAAAATCTTTATTCACCGACGGCATACAACAAAACAGATAATAAACTATTAAAGAAAATAAAATAATAACAGATAACAGAAACACGTCACAAGCTACAATAATAGGCCACTAAGTGCATTTGGCAAACAGAAAATAAATGAAGCAAAATGAAACTAAATAAAATGAACTGTTATCGAAACCGTGTGCTGCGGCTTTCATTTCAGTTCAGTTAGGCCAAATTTTGTTTCGTTTTGATCGTTTCATTCTGTTGATTTCATTTATGTCGGTTTGTACACTCCTTTGCTGTTACTAACAATATATGTAAAAAAACTTACCAGTTTACAACTGTATGTAAGGACGATGTAATGATATCAGTCCTCTAAAACAGCAAAAATCATTTGGGTAACCTTAGATGGGGCTATGCATATGGCGTCCTCACAAGCTGACTTTAGTTGGTAATCACTAACATAGTCTAAAGCCTTCTTCATTTGATCTTATTTGTCGTATTAGGCATACTTGCCCAATGTTTACTGATTAGCATAGCAGCCGAAAATGTTTCTGTTATGGTTTAGCTATTGGTAACAAGGAAGCTAATATATGACCCTGTGCCGACACAATATTCAGCTAACCACACACTCATATGCTTGCAAACTGTCTTAAATTTTGTTGCTATGGCAACAAGGGTCAGTCGGGGTAAAATTCAATTAGCAGCATTTGATGGCCCATTTCCGAAAACTCCCCCACCGATGAAAAAAAATCGCAGATATCTCTCACACAAGCCAAGTTATAGCCAATTCTGTCCCGAATTTTGTTGCCATGGCAACGGGGGTTGGTCAGGGGAAAATGCGATTGGCAGCATTCGATGGCCCATCAACGAAAACCTCCGTATAGGCGCAAAAATTTCCATAAAATTCCTTGCACAAGCCGAGTTATAGCCCATTTTGTCCCAAATTTCGTTGCCATGGCAACAAGGGTCAGCTGGGCGTAAATGTAAATGACACCGTTAAATTTGCCAACCCCAATTACCTCACTCTAGAAAAACGAAAATGGGCTATAACTCGGCTTGTGTAAGAGATATCACTGAGATCTTTGTATCTATCGAGGGGTTTTCGAGGTTCGGCCATTGAATGCTGCCAATAAAATTCTACCCCATCAACCGACCCTCCTTGCAATGGCAACAAAATTTGATGCAAAATGGGCTATACCTCGGCTTGTGCAACAAATGTCACCGATATCCTTGCAGATAAGGGTTTTCAGAGTCTGGCAATTAGATAACGTTAGTCAAAGTACATGTATATACCACGGCCAACCCTGGTTGCCGACGGAAACGAGTAGCCATAGTAATAGACCGAGTAGGCTAGTAGTAGTTTTCAGTATCGACATAAATGTGCGCAGAGCGTACATAAGATTGGTGACAATCTAAAGTACTTCTTGTGAGTATTTGGCATTAAAATTTATAATTTGGTAGTGACAATCAAATATGGCATTAATTTTTTGGTAAAATTCGTTGTAAAATGCGAATGATTCTCGTGGAACTGTGTTGTTCTACAGTAAAGCTGGTGCAATTTACTCGTCCACTGGCCGACTAGCCTAATACTAAATTAAAGCCTTTCAATTTATTAAGTAAATAAGTAAATACGTAAGTAAGTAGCACTATTCCGTTGTTGTCAAAGGACATCAGTCTTAGGCCAAACTGGACGTCAAGGCATGATCTTAGTTCAAGGTAAGAGATGTACACAGTTGGTACTCCGATGGAAAAGTATAGTCCTAGGATCTTTATGCAGACTGAACTGCACTTCCAGATTGGTTGTATAGACGTTGCAAAACGACCGATGTCCGGATGTCCACTTCCACATCTCCATCTTCAGCCATAAGCTACCGAGAATTCACGCACATCCTCGACATTCTGGTTGTTGGTGACATAACTTGCTGTTTCCCTCCTGGGCCAGCCCACTGGCATATGCCATATATGCCCGTTGGTTGGCGACGGCTGTCACCTTGACCGGAGGCACTACCAGACGGTTGGTGTGTAACTTGTATACTACCGATACAGTCTGTGTCAGATAGAAAAGTTTTGTCCCAGTCTTTGCTAAGTTTTGACTGACCAATTTTCACAATGATATTGAGCGTGCAACATAGGGTATAGGCCTATTAGAAAAAAATTTATTAAATAATCTCACAGATTCAGGGACGGCTGATGGGCCCACATTGCAGCCGAAGCCTACGAGTGGTGTTAGCTGCTCTATCCCACCTGGTAGTGAGAAATGTTCACATTTATAAAAGATAAGTTAAGCTAGAAGTGAAATTCAAAATGTCGACTGAACCTTGGCGTCGTCGCTGGCTTCACTCGTTGGAGATGTAATTGTCAGCAGATAGACGAGGTTGCCCGCCAGGGTGCGACACAGCACGCGCTGACGACATAGCTTCGACTTGTACGGGTCTCGCACTATGTCGTTTATGTAATCCTACCAGCACAGACAGCGTTTGGCATTAACCTAGCTTAGTACAGTAAGATATAGGCCTAAATGAACATCATGTACAAGAGCGTCTATGCCATATAAACAATCAAGCAAATGTTTTACCAAAAAAGTATGGGGAATATCTTTCAGCCGTTCAGGGGAGAGGCGAGACGTATAGGTAGCCCATAAATTAAGACCACTTATACAAAATATAAACAACCTTCAAAAAGTCACCCAAAGCGTGCTTAATAGTGCATAATTCAGCTTCTCTAGCATATTACCAGACGCGTTTTTTTTCAGGCCCAGAATTTCCCAAATCAGCGGCAGGTGAAACTTCACCTTAGAACCCATCAAGAAGCCGAGAATAAATGTCCACTTGACCCATCGAGAATAAATTATTATTTGCTATAAAGTCTATAAGTCATTTTTCCTATAATATTGACACGTTGGCCGGCCCACAAGTCTGCAGGTCCACATTATACCCGTGCCCGATTTCACGGCGATTTCGCTGCCTGAAGTAACCACAAACGAAATTCATACATGTGAGAATTATACACTAATGAAAAATCGAAATAATTACTGCATGCATGATGATGCTGTCGTACGACCGATAATGAGGTGTCGTACGTTTTGTCGTAACTTTGTCATAACTTTAGTGGTAACTTTGTCGTACGATATTTTGTAATTTAGGCCCCAGGCTCATGACGATGATGACAGAATATTGTTAATCTAGTTCACTGTAAAGGTAACCAAACTATCTCTACCAGTCACAGGCTAACGAAAATAATGGATTAACTCGTTTGGGCAAAATGCCTGTAGGAGTGGGTGGGCGATTTGTCCAAGTGGGTGGGCTTTCATTGTTTGCACGGACAAGCACCTCGGTACCTTGCCGATCATATCAAGCCAGCCATCGAAGTTGCATCGCGACATCGACTACGTTCTGCCACCGACACTGGCTAATCGTACCCTGCTGTCGACTCAACACGTACGGCCGTCGGGCTTTTCCAGTTGCTGGTCCGACGGTCTGGAACTCGCTGCCAGATGATCTCAGAGATCCAGCGTGTGACATTGACAGTTTCAAACAGTTTTTTAAAACAATCCTGTTCAGTCAGTATTAGTGAGACAAGCGCATTAGAGGTTAATTTTAACAATATGCGCTATATAAATTTACATTTTACTTACTTACTTACTTTCGCCCACCTAGCTTGCATGTAAAAAATTGCTTTGTGGTGCAATTTGAGCTAAAACAGCAGACCTGCATGGTGATAACAATTTTACATACACCCTTAACAAAACTCCCCCTGTTTTTCTAGCTGGATTGAGGAAAAACTCCCAGCAAAATGACAGAAAAAAATAAAGAAAAAAACAGCAAGGAGGAAAAAAGACGCTATCCGTGTGCATCAAACCGTCAAATCAAAAATGAGAGATGATGTGACACAAAGTTACTTACTCCCTCAAAGCACTTTTACGCACCTGTAGGTCTGAGTATGTGTATGGATAGCAGTGTGCAAAGTAGACCGAGTCACGTCCACGTGGAAAACTGAACTTCCACGTCAACGAATAGTAGCAACTCTCACTCTTTCCATCCATGTAACTAGCACAAATCAAAAACCAAAGCACGGTCACAATCACAATAATTGTCAAGTTAAGGGCGACTGACGCACCTACGGACTGAGGGTAGACCAAAACGGAACTACGCAGTGTCTCAAAAAACGTCCCACTTTGTGACTGTCCATATCTTTGTCAAATATTGACCAGTTTTCAAAATTCTTTCACTGGCACACTCTGTGGACAAGTAGTAGAAACAGTGTGGTTATTAAACATCCCACCACACCTTAACTGAGTCGCTGCACTACTATGAGAAACTTGAATTGTCAAAAATCATTAAAATCTTAGTAAAACATATGCAAAAATTATCTTCTGAAACAATTTTCGACTAATGTTCATATTAAAAGTAAATGATGTTTAGCTTTTTTATATATTTCTTGTGTTTCTAAACTAAAGCAGAGGATATTATTGTAAACTAAAAAACAGTCAGAGCCTGCAGACCTCCGCCAAGGCCATGTTGTTCGCCAGGTGGCAGCACCATATTCGGTTTGACAGCGGTTTCCCTTATGCCCCATTGAAAGCAATGTTAACGAAAATTTCAAAGTGATCCAGAATCCAGGATTCCTTCCGGATCAACCCCAAAATTGAATCACTGGTAGCTTTTGCCATTTCCGACATTCCCAGAAAATTTCAGAAAGATCCGTCCATAACTTTTTGAGTTATCTTGCTGACACACAGACAAACAGACAGACAAACAAAGTCTGGCAAAAACATAACCTCTTTGGCGGAGGTAATAATAATTTGTATTGAAGTGACGATACACTGGTATTGTAACATGCATTTAGCAATGGGGACAAGGCTTAGACTAAAAACTTATACGAGTATAAAGAGAGAATTCGGACGGAATGTTTAAAGATAAACAGCAAAAGGGAAGGACTGGACACATTACTAAAAAGATTTGAAAAACAGCAAGCACCGACCAAAGGCACCAAAACGGCAGCAGACTGAATCATGCACGTACTGAAGAGAACGTGACCACTGCGGATGAACTGGTAGGCCTACTTTACCATGAAGGCCAGAAACAGACACACCGTTCAACACGCCAGATATCCACAAAGATGGGTATAATACAGTATAGCATCGTACAGATCATTCATCGTGATTTTGGTCTGAAGTGTCTTTCATCTTCCAACACACCGGTTGCCTCTTATTGTTGATTTTTTCTTGCATTTATATTTCACAAGATAGTGTAGCGACACAGCTACACTGTGGTGGGATGTTCAATAGCGATTTTATTGCCAAATGTCCAGACAGTGTTCGCGTGGAAAAAGTTTGAGAATCGGTTAATATTTTTCAAAGCTATGGACAATTACAAAGTGAGACATTTTTTGAGACACAGTGTATATTTAAACGCTGATAACTTAGCAACGGTTAGTGGTCTGGGCCGGATTAACGCATAGGCCAGCAAGGCCATGGTCTAGAACCCCGCGTTTTTAGGGGCCCAGCGCTAAGATACACTAAATGCAGCCAGTAATGTTGATTCTCAGAAAAATAATCAAAACTGTTATTACCAGATGTGATATTTTAAGGCAAAAATACACCAAATTAGATTTCGGCCGTGACTCCGCTCCAGACCCCACTGAGGGAACTCTCAGCGCTCCCCAGAGCTTTTGGCTAAATTTACCACGTTACATGCAATGAAATAGACAACTGTTTTTTAAATGGCTGTTTTGCTTATAAAACTTTAATGAATGGTTTATTATAATTTGTACCGTATGCGTAAGGGGACCCACGAAATATTTTGGACTAGGGCCTTTTAAGCCTTAATCGATCCTGTTAGTTGTAGAAAGAAAAGTTTCTGATATAGGCCTATCAAAAATTCTAAAATTTTGTGTAGAAAAAGTCCAGAACTTGCACAGCACTGTATTTAAATATTCTTCATTTAATTTTCTGTAAATTTTCCCCACCCCTAAAAGTTAGCTAAATTTGACAGTAACTTGTGGACTTGATACAATTTCACAATTCACATTCTTTTCTGCCATTAACCATTGCTAAGTTATCGATGCTTAAAAATAGACCAGTTTTTTGGCCAACCCTCTACAAATCATTTTAATAAACACTTTTCTATAAAACAAAGCGACAATTTACTGTAAGTGTGCTCAGGCCAACTCAGCTTCCTTCCCTAGTCTGTGGCTTGTGCCAGCTGCTGTATAGAGTCCAAAAATTAATAGCCAAGCCAAAGAAGCAAGTGAGCAACTCTCAGGTATACCCACACAACGATAACTGCTCAACTCAGCCTCCTACCCGCAGTGGGACAGGAAAAGTAGTAGCTTACGCGTTACAGGGGACAGCATAATGAGGCTGATACGGCCAGTCTGCTGGCTGCACCACGGCTCCAACGGTTAAGCCAGCGACACACGAGCTGCACATGCGGGCCGCACACCCGTTTTAGCGACACACGAGTCGCTTTGGGCGGGCCCAGTCATGCGGCCAGCACATGCGGCTCGTGTGTCGCTGAAAAAAAGCACAAAAAGCATTGCAATGCAATGCTTTTTCGGCCGACAGCCGGGCAGTTGGCTCAACGGGCTCGTGTATCGTTGGCTTTGCCAGCACGACTGCATGAGCTTTGTATGACCACATATATTAATGCACTGCAGTAGACTATGGCTAACTAATGACAATCAGCTGCAGCTGCCACTTCCTAGATTGTAAAGCACTTCTGGACGCAACCTTAGTTAGCGGTAACTGGTTGGTTAGGCCTACCTACTAAGACGGTATGCCTGACGCTGACCACAAACAGACTAACAACCAACGGAGCCGGGTGTCCGATCTTAACCATTAAGTATAGATCAAGTAATCACCAACGAGCCAACACTACTTACACATTATTACGATTATAATAACTATTACTGCCTGCATTACTAGACAGAATCGCTTCTTGCAGGGCAAGCGAAAATACCTATTCCTATGCATTTCTCCTCAGCGTGGTCTGTCTTTGTGTCGTCTGTCACACTTGTGCCCTCCCCCCTGCTTAAACCGTTTGATGGACTTAGATGCCATACTGAAGACACATTTGTGAGGTCCAACGGCACACCGTGTAGAACTGTAGATGCTGGTCCCTGATACCCCTAAAAATTTAAAGTCAAACCCCAGCCAAGACATGCTGATTGCAAACTGCAGCGAAACCGTCAGTCCTGTATACTATCACCTATCTGGCTGGAGTTAAGGCAAGGTGCGTTTACCTGTGTCGGGTGACAGGTAACACTGTGTGATCCCATACGGCAGGTGACGCTTCGTAGCTCTGAGATGGGCTTCCCGTAAAGAGCTATATCACTAGTCACCACCTTTAACCTTTTTAACCTTAACCTAGCTAACGCAAACAAGCAGTCTGAGTCGACTTGCCACAACGACTCCGCTTTATGTCAAATTAATTTAGTCCTTATTGTAGTTATCACCAATGTTCCTACCGGCATTACTGTAACTCACGTGATGTTATTGCGGTAGTACTTGATGTCGCTGCCGGTCCTAAACCACCCAATGTTCTGAGTCCTCGCCAGGCAGTCGCTGTACATAAGCGGTCGCATGCCGCTGCTGTACAAGCTGTCAGGCTGCAACACACACAACTAAAAGTGGTTAAAGTGATTATGATGACGATGATGAAGGACGAATCAACTTCAGCATGCCATTAAGTCCTAAGACTACAAGGACATGTAACAATAAGCCTAAACAGATTAGATGAGATTAGATGAGAGATTTGAATCGTATATGCGGACAACAGTACTTCACCTGGCGAAGCACAACAAATTTAGCCTAATAGGCTACAGCTGCTGTATGATACAAACAGCCTCTGGCGCTGAGGTCATTACTGATAATTGTTTTTTTCTCTCAAAGTTGAAGAATATTACCAGAGATCTGGGCCATTTTAGAAAGCAATATTATTTACAGCTGTAAAATATCTTGCCCTGTCAGTGAATATTATATCTCGGTTCAGTGCATAGATGTTAAAAACATTAATTTGCAATTATGGTACAGATCAAAAACAGGGCAAAACGTAATTTGCACATGAGAAATGTATAATATTCATATTTGTAATTTTGTATGTTTATGTTTTAATAAAAAGAAAAACATGACAATAAAAATAGGACAAAAAACATAAAACAAAAAAAAACATTAAAAATATGTTTTTTAACTTAAAAAAACATAAAAAAATGTTTTTACATCTATGGTTCAGTGTACGTCACGTAACATCACTTGGACCAATGGTATCCAAGCATACCGTGATGAGATATAATCAATAATGAAGGTGGCAGGATCTGACAAAATAAGCTGTTTTATCACCGACTAAGAGTAACAAACTAATACGCAGTTTGAGACAGTATATGATGGACAAACCTTCATGAAGTTGACGATGGTGAAGCGGTAGGTGACGTTGGGTATTGTGTTGCTAACCATGAAGTAATACCACTGCGTGTGTTTCTCCGTATAGAGGTCGGTCCTTAGCCACAGCTCGTACTCATACTGACCCCTATATCAGCACCACCAAGAGCAGCAAGGTGAAAGCTGATAGGTGCTATAGCACATTCTATATGACCAGAAGCGCTTTCTATCATCCCAGAAATGGCAGCTGATTGATATGAACAGCGCACTATGCGGCCATTCATTCACCGCATCAGTTAACTGTTGGGCCCGCGGCCTAGACAGCTATCAGATACACCACCACCAGAATAAGCAACAGTAGACCTTCTATAGCAATCACTGTTGAGTTCTACAGCTATTTATCGAGAGCGAGTAGCAAACTCATTACTGAAATGTCTTCGTTTGACGGGTGTTTTTTACAGAACGTATAACCAGTGGCGGTTTTAGGCCGGGGCAGGGGGGCACAGGCCCCCACTTTTGCTCCAGCCTCCCCCCCAGTTTCGCGGCCACCCATAATTTTTTGCAAATTAAGATAACCCAAATATCAGATTTATTTGCGTTTCCAAATTTTAGAAAATTGGACAAATTTGCGGCTTCCATTGAAAGTCTGAAAACCCAAAGTGCTAAGGCTTCAGAATAGCTTCGTCCCCTGACCTCCTGACCAGGGGCTCTGCCCCTAGACCCCAATGAGGGCTCTGCCCCAGACCTCAGCTTCGTCCCCTGACCTCCTGACCAGGGGCTCTGCCCCTAGACCCCAATGAGGGCTCTGCCCCAGACCTCTGTTATAGGCTCGCGCTACCGCACTCGCCATGGGGCCGTGCCCCCCCCCTCACAGCAGAACGTTTTGCTAACATTCGCCAGGTGGCAGCACATTACAGGCTGAACGAGGTTCCCCACTCAACAGGGAGTCGGGATGTGAAAAACGACAAAGCAGTGCAGGGGGTCTGGAGAACAGAGTCCCCCAGCGGGGTCTAGGGGCGGAGCCCCGGCCGGTGGGGAGTCCCCAGAAGCTGAACAGCTTTCATAATTCACTTAGCTGAAACTCTTGTTTCGTGGCACAATTTTGCAAGCGGTCTGAGAACAAGGAGGCTCATGCCTTAATGTAGCTATGACCCTGTTCAAGCCCTGTGCTAACTCTTTCCTAGGGGAATGTCAGAAATGAACAGAACTGAAACAGGTAAACGTTTTACCGAACATGATTTTATTACCTTTTTGTCACTTGTGGGTTTTAGAAAGTCTACATTTTGACATTTTTTTCACGAAATTTGACACTGCACCTGGTATACCCCGGTAAATTCCACGGGCGGCGACACTACAGTTTACAAGAAAGCCAAGCTAACGCATAGGGAACGCACATGGATGCACGAAGACCCACTGTGAACCAATCTAAGCTCACCAACTTTAGCAATTGACATTTGACACGATGATGATTTAATGAAGGCTAGAATTTATAGGTATGCATGGTTTAGCTACCATCTGACAGGCTGAAAACGTGTACCCCTTTTTGATGCTCAGGCCTCCTTGATCATAGAAGGTCGAGACTTGGACGTTGATATCAGCGTTTAATGCTGAAAATTTCATACACAGGTTGTTTTAGTCTATGTGTACACGGGGTTTCATAAAAAAGGGATCCCATTTTTCATAATTCACTCCAATGATGATCGATTTACACGAAATTTTATGACTGTTGTTCAAATATTCTTTGCTAGTCATGACGTCATTATGTGTTGTGAGTACAAGCTTGCTAGTCTCAACTGATGCTGTTGATCACCCTAGATGAAAAAAATTGGGGCGTATATATTTCACCCATTTGGCTCTAAAAGCCACCTTAGAGAGATTTGCACAAAATTTTGCATAAAGGATCACGTCAAGGGCGTCATTTAGAGAGAATGAGGGGTCTGTGGACCCCAAACCTTTATGATTTTAACTTTTCTCTGTAAATCGTACCTTTAAATCAGTGTTACTGTGTTACTGGGCTGCAAGAACAATATGTTACGTGGACTGAGACCCCCAAAGAATAATGAGACCCCACCCCATGCAAATGACTTACCAAAATGGTGCCTCTGGGTCACATTGCCAACGTAATCAACCGCACTAAATATTATTTCAATCAGATCAGGGGTTCAGATTCGGAGGGGTTAAATTTTTTGCTTTTTCATAGAAAAGAGAAATCACCATTAACACAGGACTTGAACTACCATTCAGCCTGTGAAAAGGCTGTGATAATAATTCGTAAGATCAGCAGTTAAATGCAAGATGCCAAGGAAAGAGCTATGCAAAGTACGAACGAAGTATACACAAATGTGGACAAAATACCTCAAGCAAAACAGACAGGAAACACGAAAAACACTCAGAAACTTACACTTGCACGGACTTTGCCAAGTTTGCACTCTCAAACCTTGACTCAAACATCAAAGTCTCATCCTGATCTGATCTTAAACTGACCGCTGCAGGGCTCACGTGCCGGGATGGGTTGCCACCACTCATTGTTGAACGCTCAAACTAACAGCACAAACATAGCCAAACAATGCACAGTTTTGCAAATGCACATCAGGACTGTTTTTATCATCAAACATCTTGATAGGATCACGTTATAATATAGTCTTTGGTGATTGCTAAATTTGGCAAAGTGTAGCAGATTAAACCTATCCAGCTGGTTGGGTTTTAAGCGCACTGTAAACGTTTATTTAATTACTTCTTTACGCACTTCGAAAACGTTAAGGTGTGTCGGGAATATTTTTGTATTGCACAACCTAGCATCTGACTGACAAAAACGTGCACAAAAATTCAAACAAAAAACGATAGCTTTACGTCCATACTGCTCTTAAGACTTAGCTAAGCTAGGACCGATGTACATTTTGCATTTGTGCATATTTGACATTTCTAATATTTATGTTGCTGTTTTTTCCACCACCTATAAAAAATAAAGATTTTCATTGCATACTGGCCAATTGCTTGCACAATAATTTATACCAGAGATCAACAGATTCTGGTTAATACGAATATGCTTAAACATTATGTTAAAACATGGATAACATACAATACGAACAGTTAGAAAAAACAAAAAATGGATGATGCAAAAAGGTGTAAAGTGCATACGTACAAAAGTACCCAACGTTGGTTCATATACATAGACGATTCGACCTTGATTCTTGTGTGACACTGCTACTGGCATCTCTTCTGAACCAGCTGAAATCCACAGAATTAAAGTATTCATAAACGTGGGTATAAAAACAGACAAAATGAACTGTATGGCATTGACCTGGGGCCCAGTTTTTGAAACTTTCAGAAAGATCTTTGGAAGACTTCTTTAGCAAAGAAAGTACGTGGATTTTCAAAACTTCTTTGGAAAATGACTTTGGAAGAATTTGATTTTGAAAAGATCTTCCAAAAAATATTTTGAGAAAGTTTGCGCAATTTTTGAAACTTCTTTGGAAACTTCTTAGGAAGAATTTAGGCAATTATATAGGAAAGCACTAACCTTGTCCTACACGGAGAAAGCTGTGTAATAAAACGAAATTTGCAAAAAAGTACACAACGTTGACACTTAGCATGACGTCATATGTGACGCTGCAGCAAAATCAACAATGAGTAAGTAAAGCAAATTGGTGTTTGGTCAATTTAAACAACAAAGCGATGTGTAAATTGCGTTTTTCATTGACGTGCCAAGATAAAAAGTTTTCCAAAGAAGTTTTCCTAAAAAGTTTTGAAACTAAAATGATTACGTCACATGGTCATGGTCAGTATAAACACATGTGATTGGTTGAACTAGTTTAGGAAGATAAGAAAGAAAAAGTTCTTTGGAAATGCAAAGAAAGCCATCAAAAATTCATAAAAAAAACTTCTGCAAACTTTTGCAAAATAAAATAAACTGAAATTAACTGAACTCTGTGTGTGTCTTTGCTTTGTACAGTCCACGCAATGCAAATTCAGTTCTGTTGTCTTGTACACTTTTAAGATGACATGCAAACATCTAATTAACAGCAGAAAAAATATGACAAACTAACAATGAAACCTGTAATAAATAAAAAGTGCGGACATTAATTCGACTCACTCTGAATATAGAACAGTTCGGGTTCTGGCGGTTGCCAAGTGATATGCTTCACCCGATGAATAGCAACTTGAATACCCGCTGGCCTACAAGTGTTACAGTAACAAAAATATCTCACTGAAACTACTCGAAAAAACTATTTCACATTATAACTATTGGTAATTTCATTCATTATCTGTTAAAATACACACACACATAAACTATTTAACAGTCATTAAACGTGAATTCGTGACAATTTTGCCATCTTAATTCTCACATCATCTTTATCTCAGCATCCTCACAGAATAAAGACCAAAATCCAGATTTATGTGTTTCTGTTTTTAAACAAATTCAAAAAATGCACTATTTAGTGCATCCACATGCTCAGCATTTGATACACATTATTAGCACATGATGTTTGTCTATATGCCGGCCATTTTCGTGCTCAACTAATTTTACCCAGAGCAGTACTTTGTCTTGCCATACCAAAATGTTTGCAGAAAATATTCTGCCAGGCGATGTCACATAATTATCGTGAAATGACATTAACAAATATTATAGATATAAGTAAGCAAGTAAACTAAAGAAGAAATAGATGCAGTTGTACCAGCTAGTGAGCTCTACAACTGGCATGGCTATTATTACAGGTAGTGTGTAAGTAATTTAGTAAGTAAGTAAATAAGTTATTCAGTAAGTAAAATAGTAAAATTCATACTACCAGCGGGCAGATTGCTGCGGTCCCCACATTTTCGAGTACATGCCGTATAACTGACGTGGCTCTCTTAATTGTACCACCTTCACATAGTTAACCAGACAATATCATTAATACAGCAAGGAATGCTACATGGTAAGATTCGGATACTGTGCCACAGAAAACCGCTATAAAGCTTTTATTTCCTTCAGTTAATAACAAAAGCCACCTAATGTTGCAAAATCCATTGCAGACAAGGCAGTGTAAGAAAAGAGTCTTGTTTTGTTATTTACAACCTTCAATATAAAGTTTTTGTTTAATTTTAAAATAACATTTATTGAAAGATGAATACTAGTGAAACCGTTACTGCTGTTAAATCTAATTTCCAACTTTATAAGAAGTAAAAAATGACTTAAGCTAAACATACGAGTAATAGAGTGTATGAACAAACAAGAGGGTGCGGCCGTTGAGGGGCCGCCCGCTATAGGGCCGTCCTTGCAGTTGAGTACAGACAAACGGAGGGAACAGCCGTTGCCATGGTAACGAGGTCACCCGGGGCAAGGCGGTGAGGGTTCCTTATGACACCTGCCAAATATGTCACTTATATACGCAAATCAACCAATCACCATCTAGAAATTCTGATAATTAGGCTTACGTTGACACAAC
>Ga0056128_1005917_pt1 | contig 15423 bp, 10 predicted proteins | sample WorMetLIZISLAND2_FD_71113 | JGI IMG/M metagenome (GOLD analysis project Ga0056128, IMG submission 71113) | Marine gutless worms symbiont microbial communities from Max Planck institute for Marine Microbiology, Germany - Olavius geniculatus... ...
GCCTTCCATCCCTCCGGGGTAGGTAAATCGAGTACCGGCCTATCTGGCTGGGGTTAAGGCGGGGCGCGTTCACCTCTGTCGAGTGGCAGGTAACACTGTGTGATCCCATATGACAAGTGATGCTCAGTAGCTCTGAGATGGGTTCGCTCATTAGGAGCTATATGCGACCTTTAACCTTTAAATACATCTATGTACAGCCTTTATCAGTTGAATCTGTGTCAACCTTGCTGCATTCTTTAAACCTGGCATCATCTAGTAAATGAGTATTACAAGGCAACTGCAGTAGCCCTTACACCAAGAATTTATGTTGATGGTACACTCACTGTCGCACTACCACTGCAATAGTTCATCTGACGAATGTACCACACGATGCCAGGTGGCTGCCGACCTTTGAACCAAGATGTCAGCCTAAGCCAACAGACCGCCTTTAGGCAGCTGCAGTGACTGCATCACCATCACCATTTATTACCTGTCAGCCCAGAAGCTTATACTCATTTTACCATCCCACCTGCCTACAGCGTGGCTCGGTAGTCTAACGGTAACGTGCCGGACTTGTAATCCTGAGGTCACTCAGGGGCGCAGGTTCAACTCCGCACCAGGACACTGCCAGGTAACGACCTTAGGCAAGTTGTTCACACACGTGCCTCTGTCACCAAGCAGTATAATTTGGTACCAGTCAAAGAGCGGTGATGCCCTGAGGCTAGGAAGGTAACCGTAGGTCTGGCATCGCACTAGCCATGCGTCACGGACTCAAGTGGTTTATCCACCTACGAGCTCAATGGCCGCGAGTGAGAGATGAGCACCCCGCCTACGCTCCAGCTGGGGCATGGCTCCCTTTACCTGCCTACAAACAGTCGTAGTAACCAGCACAGAGCAACTTCGCTGAATCGTTTCCACTAAGCCACACAACATTTATCAAAAAACGGCAGTGACGCATCTTGAAAGGTTAACACTGAACAGTGGGTACCTGGCTTGTCGTGCTTCAGTGGGCTTCACATCACGAGCACTGCACACCGACGACAACACCAGACACGGTGAATGAAATGACACTATCATGAAAAACAGATGCTCTTTCCATTCAACCAATGTACAGGCAACCCAGATGGTGTCATCATGAAATATTAACCGCAAACAAAACAAGTGATGCTTTCTAATGCGATTACATATGATTTCAATATAATTCTGCTGAAAATGTGATTAGCTGACACTATCCACTATCTACTGTCTACACACTGCAACAAAACAACTGCTACAATTGATGTGCTTTAACAAAACAACAGCATATACTGTATAATGTGACAAGAAAACAGCAGATAGAAAAATCAACACACACGTTATACAACAGTACAGTTTCACATTTTGACCAAAGAATTTTCTCAGTCAACGTCAAACAGCTTAGGTTGTGTTCTGGAAAGCAAACTTTGGAAAGAGCTGGAGAGCTGGAGTAAGATTCCTATCCTGATGCTGGCACCCAACCAAAAGTGCAAATTCACTACGTACGGGCTGCATTTAAAGCAACAACTGACAGCGGTTCCACTGTTCATACCATTTATGATAATCAAGGTTGAGGGGAAGAGATATTTCCATTCCGGCAGCAATGTTTTTCGTGGCACTGACGAAGAAACGTACTCCATTCTCCATCAACACATGCATCACCTGCAGAAACACAAACATGTATTGTACATCAGCTACATGAGCCTCCCAACACATTTACACTTTTTGGCCATAGTCCACAACACTTCATGGACGACTTCGTAACGTAATGTTTGCGACATTGGGCTCGCGATCCTGAGGCCACAAGGGATGTGACGAAGCGAAAAAATATCCGTATTCGTCGAATGCAAATATTAACTTTACTGTTCATTGAATAACGAATGCGAATACTTATTCAGCCTCACGAAAACTTCTCTATACCAGTATTTGAATAAAGTGGAACATCCAAATATAGTTGTTCAGTGTTCAGTCAGTGAAAATCAGCACCGGTATCTAAGGCAAAGTTCAGTCATTCCAGTTCAGTTAAGAAAATGAAACATCCAGAGTGCTGTGTTCTCTTCATTGTCAGTATTTCCTATGTAAAATTCAATAAAGTTCAATCAAGTTGAATGAAACGAAATGTTCGTATTCGCCAGAAATGCCCCCAACTATTCGTCGAAATTTGTATTTGCAAATACAAACTTCGTCACATCCCTAGAGGCCACTGGTTCGACTACTGCCGTCTTTGGTCAGGATGCTATCAAACGGTTAGTACTTGAATAAATTACTGTTCGTTGATATGCAAACCATCTCAGCACATAACCAACACCAAGGTCAACTCAGCCTTCCATACCTCCGGGGAAGGTAAAATGAGTACAGACCTGTCTGCAGCTGAGGCGGGCGGGGCATGTTCACCTGTATCGGATGGCAGATGTGTGTGAACCCGTATCATATGGCAGGTGATGCTCCATAGCTTTGAGATGGGTTTCACATGAGAAGCTATACCCTTTACACCTTTTTAAAGAAAATACATGTAACAACAATGCTCTAACTTTCACTGTGTCCTGTAACAACCGCCATAAAAATGCAATAAAACCTTCCACTGATGGTATAGCATACGTGCACAAAATTATTTATCAGCCATTTTGTAGTTCAACTGGTGTATAGCACAATCCAGATGCTCCAGCAGCCTAATTAACAATGTCATATAGCAACCCCATCTACTGAAACACGCACTGCAAGTCTGCAACAACACAAAATAAATTCAAGTCTTTACTTTAACAAGAAATTTGAGCTAATGCTCACAGGATGCACAAAAGCCTATAGCAGTTCCTGTTCGCAAACTGTCAGTCTATCTCCAGCCATTTTTACGGGGGTACCGCTCTTTGATGCCCTCGTGCGCAGACTTCCTTGAACCTAAAAATCGAGACTTGGACACTCGAAATCTACGTTTAATGCAGAAAATTTCATATGCAGCTTGTCCATGTCTATCTCAATTGGTTTCGGCACAATTTGCTCTTGCAATGCGTCTCGCAGCCTTACCTTAAATTGCCAAAAAATCAATAAAACCCCTTATTTTGGCGTTCAAGGTCGTTGAATTCGGCACTAATCGAGAGCCAGTGTATGACTTCCTATTGGTGATTAATAGTAACCTAAGCCCTATCTCGCACCGTTACTGAGATACAGTGACTTATTAACCAAAAACAGCAAATTTTGCCCACCCCCTCTCATTTAGCGCCGTCGTTCAGAGTGACCCCTTTCGAATTCATGGAAAAGCTTTACGGTTCCTGAAACTAGAGTCTTCCAGGCAGCCGATGGTGAAGATTTGGCAATCTTAGCTTGGACCGTTTTTGCCTGATCCACCCGTGAGACAGACAGACGGACAGAATTGCGATGGCTAAGACGCACTGAAAGCAGTATCTGCTTTCGCACGTAAAAAATACATAACAAAGTCTGTTACGCAATAAAAACATGACAGCACAAGAATGGCAACCTTAGCATTTGGAGAACATGAGCAACGAATGTTCTTCATCTCGTTGCCTGATACACTAGCATCGATGCACAGCTCCGCTTGATCGAATCCAGTGTACAACAGCACATTCGGAAACGACCTGTCCATTCAGCAGCAGTCACCAATCACACACCGAAGCAACTCTTAACACTAATACTTGCCATTTTGTGAATACACTACATTCATTTCCAACGGTGGTGTTTTTTTTGGAATTCCGGAAAGATGCAGTGATTTGTTGCGATCTAGATCTGGACCTTTCCGGAACGATAGCAAAAAACGCCATTAACCCAAAACAGATGTCGCCATGCCCACAAGCCGGCTGAACTGCATACTGATTATAGCATGATTAAAGGACTGGACAAGTGCTTTCTGTGCTATAATTTTTTTTATCTCAATACACAAAAACACACACCACAAGATTATTTTTACGTGCAGTAGAACACTTGAAACTAAATTAATTGGTACATATAAGCACCACAAAGCACCAAACATTGAATTTGTAAACAACACGTGTGATTGGCCAATGCTAATCCCACCTCCCGCCACGACAGGTTTCCATGCAACAGACCCGGAACGGGAACCTTTTGGATTGACATGGGCCTTTCTGGAAGGATTAAGAAATGCAAAACTATCATTCTAACAATAAAAACAAAACAATAAAACAAAATGACTTACAACTGACCAGACTTGGTCAGACTTTCAAAAAAAAACACAACCAATATGCTATACGTAGACACTGCCCACTACTGCTTTCACTTCTTACTGTAAAACCTAAAAATATTTTCAACTTTCTTCAGCATAAACGAGTTTCTGCAGTCTGCCTTGTGAACAATTTGGACAAAATGTGAAACATTCAGGAATGCTGTAGTATGACTGAACAAATTTATAGCCTAGATAACAGTCTTACTAAATGAGGAGTAATCTAAATTCACTGTGTCACATAAAAAGTAAGCCACTTCTATTTCTATGATAACCCTTGGCAAATGTTATCCAATTAAAGTAATTCTTTCATTTTGCATTAAGTCATAAACTGCAGAAGAGGCAGAAGCAAATGCTGCTAATTCAGCTCAAAACTGGAAACAATGAAGAAAGATTGTGAAAACAAGAAAATAGCAAAATAACCAGTAAATAAAAGAAATGAATCAGATAGCAAGAAGATCAAAAGTAACACCAGAAACAAAAAGTCACGTACGCATCAATCGATTTGTTGTGCTCGAACTCTTGACGCAGCATTACATTTCCCGTGTACTCACCAATTACCTGTCCACTTCCAATAGCACTTGTTGCCTCAATCGCCTGAACAGTCATCAACAACGAACCAGTATGACTGCATCACAGTGCAGCACGGTAGTGCTCAAACTGTTGTAAGGGCGATGAATGTTAAGTATGGAAAATGGCGTTTAGGGGGGTCCTGTAACTCTAAAAGCCCTTAACCGATTTCCATAATACTTGGCATCAGTGATCATATCACCCACCCGACCCCACATGCAAAATTTGGTTACAATTGGTTCAAAGTGGGCATAGCTGTGCATGAGCAAAGTTTGCCGTTAGGTGTCTATTTCTTTCTTTTTATTACTTGCACACTGCTACAGACCAGCCCGTTGGACCTACCGATGTCACTAATGGCTGACACCACGTATATTGCAGTGAATTCCAATGCCCATGGTAGAAAGACACGTCCAGGCATATCTGAATTTTAGTCTGTCGATCGTTCTGTCTGCGTGTGCGCACAGTGGCGTGACATCATAGTGACTATGATGTCAGTAGGCCAGCAGCAGATTAGTCATTGCCTGTGACGTCACCAGCTGCAACGCTGGCAGCGTGCCAGTAAAAGCAAATTACAGCTATACAATATATAGGCCGTTACTGTAAGTTAAGAAAGAAAACATTGAATTGTTATTATCTTAACTTTAAAATTCACTGTGAATTCACTTACATTGAGTAAAAACTTACATAACAGATATAGGCCTACGCAGTCTCACAAGTGGCTTTCACAGTTTACAATGCTATGTAAGGGTGATATGAGTCAACACTCGAAAACGGCTTTCACCTAGCTTAGCTTGGCACCTATTTTGTGTCAATTAAGTAAAAGTATCCACAACGAAATTTTGTTTAGGATATTAAGTAATATTTTTCAAGTATTTAGGATGGCTAGTCTTGTAAGGGCCAGCCTGGAATTCAACACATGATAATATCACTCCAAAACCACTTTTGCCGTTTTCGAGTGTTGACTCATATCGCATCGCCCTTACATAGCTTTGTAAACTGTAAAGTTTTTTGCTCTAATCTTACCAATATCCATCAACAACACGGTGTACAGTAAATCCACTGAGACAACCAAGATACTTTCAATTGGAATAGATACAGCACATACTGTCACAGAACTGATGGAGCCCAGCCACTGATGGCAGGTGCATCACATCAGCTAGAGCAACAAGAAAGCAGATGGCACATGCAGCAAGTCACGTATAATAATAAGAGAACATTTATATAGCGCACTATCATTTCGAAGAAATCTCTAGTGCGCTTGGCGGTCGAGTATGAATACTGCAAGTTCATAGTGTCCGCTAAAAACGAAACAAAACTGCGACAGGTCCGGTAATGTCAGTACTTGTACAAACTGTTCAAACATCAGATCGTAAATCCGTTGACTGTTCGTTGATGACATTGTCAGTTGGCTTCCACGATCCATCGTTACACAGAAGTCTTGTGCACGCTGGTCAGCAAGGCACGCCATCACAGTCAAGTGCGTACAATCGCAGACACGCGTACGCACGGCCACGGCAGCCTGGACTAGAGACGCGCACGTCCAACATGCCGGCCAGCACGTGTCAGCACAGAGCAAGACAGCGTAACATGGCAAGTGTTAACGACGGACGAAACAAGGCATCAAATCAGCAAACCGGAACAGCCAAACGGACCACCATATGTAGCACTTCAATACAGCAAAGTATCATGTCGCAGAACGCACTCGTGCCATAGCAAAACACTAAAACATGCAGCACTTCTCAAACACGCCTCACGCTGCAAGCAGCGCAAACATAGGTATGACACCCACCTTTGAGTTCGGACTCATCTCCTTGACGTGATAGCGACGATTGCATAGTTGGTCGTTGATGACATTCACATCGAGCTCCGAGTCTGGTAGTCGACGACGCGATGATGTACCACCCGCCGGTGGTCGCCTCTGCGCCGCAATCATGTGCTGTATGCTGCTGCTGTAGCTGTTCTTCTCCGAGTCCGGTGCCTGCACGGCTCCACCAGCAAACAGCGGCAGCTCCGTCGTTCCAACACTCCCACCACTTGGCAGCACGGCCGCCGGCTTGTTGACAGGAAGTGTTGCTAATGCGGCAGCAGCTGTAGCAGCCAGCTCATCGGCCGGTACCTTCCTCCGAGAGCTTCTCTTGGACTGCGCCGATGGCTGAAAACACACAGCGACAGTTCACTGGTTCAACAACCCAGCACGGTGTGACTAACAACAATTCTCATTTGCCGGCTTCTGGATGAAATTCAAGGTCACTACATCAACAATTTACAGAGAAAGTGACAAAACAAGTTCAACATCAGAATGTAGCGAAAAATGGCAAAAATCATGGAATAAGTTCCAGTAATCACAAGAATCCAGCTAAGAGTATGTGATAAGCTGTAACATACCACTCATCTTTAATTCACCACCAATAACATTATTGACTACAAAACAACAAAATACCACACTAACTTGGCAAACAGAATTATCAGAAAAACCACAAAAAAATTACAGAGTCAAATTTCGCTGTGCAGAACATCAACAGAACGTAACGGAATCTTCAAATAAAGCTAACCTTGTGGTTTGGAAGATTCGTAGCTAGATTACTGCTTCCAGGGTCCGATGCTATATTAGTCATCATCAGGGCTTCGGTCTTGTCAGTTTCCGTGCTCAGCTTCACAGCATCTGTCTTCATGTCAGTCCGACGCCTGCAGCGCGTTCTTCCTGTTTTCTCTTCAGTAAGCTGCTTGTCCAGTGCTGCTGCCACGCTCTTCCTCACATCAGTCGAGCCGCTTGGCTCCAGCTCAAACCTTGCTCCAAAGCCACTACCCGGTGACAGCAACGCGTCCATTCCAAAGTCTGGTCGAGCGCCAAACAAATCCTGGCTCCACGCCTGCTCGTATGAGCTCCTTGCATCTCTGCGACGTCTTGTATCCGACACCTGCTCACTCGTACCTGCGATGCCGCCATTCGGGCGAATATCCTTCAGCTCATCCATTGCAAATCCAAACTGCATCATATTCTCGCTCTCCGACCGACTCTGCCTCGACGCCTTTCCACTGCCAGCTGCCTTGGAATCACTTTTCTTCCGCGACTTCGGTTTCTCTGCGGATCTTTTTTCAGCCGAACGTCTTATGTCCTCATCGCCGTTGACTTTCTCATCCATCCAGCCAGTGTGTAGCATGTCAAGCTGCTCATCACGCTGGTTTTCATATATCCGACCAGGAGTGAATTTCCTTCCACCAGACTGGCTGTTTTGCCGCTTTCTTGATGATTTTGGGACTTTCTTCACACTCGTCAGTACTTCCTCCAACCCCATATCACCTGCATCTGCTTCTACCATCAAACATACAACAAAACATTTATAATCAGCAACTTCTGTTGTTACTGTTTCTTCAGTCTACTAATATACAAAACCAATGGCATGACACAAAATCAGACAAGCTACATAATTTATTACACTGGTAAAAATGTCATTTTCAATCAAATCACATTGTTGAAAAAAGGTGATTTTATACTCTGTCCAATGCTATGCACAGCATTGCACTGGACAGACAATAAGTAAACATCTACATTTCTTCCACATGAAATGAAAGAAACAAGTAAACCAGCTATTGCTAGGGGAAGCCAACCCAACCGTACGCCATGTCCAAAGGACAGCAAATGTGAACATAGTTTTTTTACTTACTTACCAAACTTCACAACTGACGTAACCTCAGCCCAGCAGCGGCACATCGATTGTTATACTGCTTATACACACTTCTGATGTCGTGCACCAGCCGTCAGACCTTGCTAATGTGTAGGCCATCATACTTGATTCAAACTGACAGAACTACCATTTTTCAGGGCAAGCTTCTATCAAAAATAAGTACAATTAGATCAAAAACAAACAGCAATGCGATGTTAATGTAAATAAATGTGACCTTGATCAGAGATCCAGAATAAAAAACAAAAGAGTAAACACTTCTAATTGGTGATGCATGCATTTGGGTGCAAATAATACCCCTGTTTAGGGAATGGCGAGTTGCAAAGGACCACAACTTTGTACCACAGGGTAAAGCTCTGTCAGCAGTGTTGTTACGGTTATTAAAATCGGTATCAAAATCGCGTTTTTTGGTAAAACAAAATGGAAGCTGCAGTTTTAGGTCCCTTACTGGATGGTTTAAGCGCGGCAGCCGCGGTTCCTTACACTCGCCTTGAACGTCAATATTACAGGACACAAATGATTCGTCCTATTCAACTGGCAACACAGTTATCGCCCGCAGAGATTGAGTGGGGAGAGGTGGTCACAGCAAGTCAATTAGCATCAGTGTTCAGCTTCGAGTTGGCTGTCGGCGGTGCTAGTGGTGTGGTGGCGACGGTGAGACAGGTAATCAGGGCAGCGGCGCTGTTGATAGCTGTACTCATGATGCTTTGACTGGGCTGCCTACTGGCATCCTTAGCAGTCAGTACAGGTTACCATAGTTTGCTAAGGCCTGTAACTTCAGTCAGGTAAATGATCATCATCGGATTAGCGAAAGTCAGTAAGTCATTTTTCAGTCTTCAATATGGTCCTCGTTCTGTCTCCTCTCGTCAACCAACAACATCCGCACGTTTCTGCACATTCCCCTCCCTCCCCTCCTGTCCCTTCGTCTGTCTCTGTATCCTGGTCTACCCACCTCTGTACATAATGAACGTCAACCGTCTGTTGCGCTTAAATTACAGACGTTTTGCTCCTTTGATGTTTCACCCCTGAATATTTTGCCCATTATAAAACTGCACACGACAGCAAAAACAGATGAACCAAGCATACGACGTCCAGGAGGCGAAACATCTTAGTCGGTGAAACATCCACACTAATGGTGAAGCGTCCTGATACGACTCACTTGATCCGTGCAATTTCGCGCCTTGGCAAGTTACAGCCGCCGAAGGTCAGTCATTGTGAACCATGAGCACATGCTGGCATATGCAACCAAGTACGCATTAGTGCTTAATTTTAACGTTATCCACTATATAAATTCACGTTTTACTTACTTATGCAATTAGTTTGCCAGTTTTTAACTCAGCGGTCGATGTCGGCACTGATGACTGTCTGAAGGATAACGGGGAAGATTATTAAAACTACCATTATGTTAATTACATATGCAAGCGTATAATGGAGTTCTTACAATTTTAGGTTCAGCTTGTTTTTTTCTGCATTTTGTGTTTTTTGTTTCTGTAAAGGTTAAACTTACTGTTCCGTTATTATGTTTTGTTTGTGTGCATTCCGCCTGGAAAGGCTGTCCCCAAAATGACCTATACTGTTTCGGGCAGAACATTAAACCCTACTCACTCACTCACTCACGTCGTGCCATGTCTGCTTGCCGACAGACTGACCATGTGAACGCATGCATGTACCCAGCATCTGTACATGTCATCTGATGTCCCTCACTGCACAATTTGCCCCTGCCGTGCCGCGGCGTGTCCACGCATGAACTAATCATTACTAGGCGCTGTGAATCCGCGTCGTCTGCTCTACACAATGCTTCATTGCCGGCCCATACACGAAGCTTGCGTCTTGCAGGCGTCCAGATGGCCGTAAGTGACGAAGCACTTGAGCACCTGGCAAGCGCGCATTATCACTGGATGCGGGCGTTAGCGTTAAGTCAAAAAACCGAACCGCATCAAATCAAAACTGCGATTTCTCCTGAAAACCGAAGTGAAACTGACCAACTTCAGCCAGTGTGAAACCGTAACGATGCTAGCCATCAGGCAGCCCTCTTTGCTTGTTCAGTCAGTTTCAGGTAAGCCTTACCATTTAGCCACAATACAAGCATTAAAGACGATGACAGACAGATGACGACAGACAAATCACGTCACAGACTTCATCTAACACTAACAGTCGGCCAAATAATTTAAATATGGACATAAAAATCATTCTGACACTCATAACGATCGATGCATAACGTTTAGTTTTACTCAGTTTTGTTCTCTTCAGTTCTTCTGTTCTCTTAGTCTTAAGTTTGTTCTCATCTTGTTCTAGTTTAAATCAACTCACTCAGCTCACGTTCCTTCTTCTGAATCTGCAATCGAATGGCACGACGAAGGTCAACTGGCCGAGGCTTGCAAAGTTCACACAGGTAACTCTCGGGGATGTTACTCTTGTCCACTCCCATACAATCGACGTGCTGCCAGACACTACACAGACAACCACTCAACATACTTAGATCTCACATTATCATATCACTTATTCACTACGGATGTAAAGCAATATTCGATTGTTCAGTATTTCTACATTTGTTTGAATTTCAAATTGAATAACAGGTTGTTTGATATCTGAATTTGTTAACTGAATACATCCTTCATTACAGCAATGCTCACAAACATTTCGCATCGATAACAAATATACAGGCATGTATTAATGTGCATGTAACCGTTATCACCAAACAAACAGTAATTAATCATGCAAGGAATCAGACAATAGCTACAGGCTATCAACTGTCATCAAAACTTCTCAATCTGTGCAACAGTGCAAGTTCATAATCCGAGGATTAATTTACAGCTACTACCTGGAACGATAAAAGTTCAAACTTAAATTACTTAATATTTCTGGAACAGCTGGCTAATGTGGTGACTGGTGAACCAGCTGGTCAACTTTCTTATTAAACTGAAGACATATGTTCAAAATAAATATTTTACAAATTTCTAAATTGTCCTCATAACTAACACAACTATTGAATATGAACAGTACGCTTGAAAGCATGAACAATAACATGACTACTGACACTCATACAGTCTAAACTTACAGAATTCTGCATCAAGGTCTAGACAATGTAAACCCTGTAATTACAGCAGTGAATTTCTGATTGTAAACAATAGAGTAAACTGCAGAAAACTGACTATTGAAACAGAATTTGCTAAAAAAATTCAGCGTACCCGCAGATGTCGCAGCAAATCATAAAGCCATCATCGTGGGTGAAATTACATATGCACCGTGTGACGCTGCCTTCCCAAGGGTCCACTTTCACAGGCGCCTGTTTCCGCTTTGATCGCCCACCGGATGCAGTGGTTACCTGCCCACCTGCTGCTGTGCCTCCTGGCAGGGAAGCAAGCCCATCAATGTCACCAGCATGGTCAGCAAGACTCGGAGAGCCAACTGGACGAGCAGATGGGAATACACTCGCATAGCTATGATCCTAAACCGACACAGACAACAGACCACCCCTAGGTAGATGTTATTCTGACGAACCAAACAATCGGAACTGAAAACACTGCCGATGGTAAACACCTCGGCAATTTCAGCATTTCTTCTGACTTAAATATCCTATCAATGTCCATTCTGTATGCTGCATTAACCTGAATGATATGTATCTAATGATTTAAGCACAAAACACGAAAATAACAAAACTAATGTTGTTAACAACTCACTTAAACATGATATGCAAATTAAAATCTGAGAATGTGCTAGCAATAACAATACATATCAAACCAATGTGAATTCAAGTACCGTACTCAGCAATGATATGTAAAACAGTACATACAAGATACGGTTGTCGAGCTAAACATAGCTCCATCATTCCGGAATGTGGAAGACTGGGTAAAGGATCCAGTGCATCGAGATCATCGTGACTGCAATGTCATTCACATCGTACAGAATTTATATCATCAGCAATATTACTGTGAAGTTTTACTTACCGTAATAGTAAATAGTCATTATTAATTAGCAAAGTCACAGGCAAAATGTGTCAGTACATTTCAAACAAAAAGTCAAAATATCATAGACAAACCAAACACTGTTCTAAATTAGGTTCTTACGTATAATTCCTCTCGAAAATGGCCAACTTGCCTCATCATAACGAATAGACTTTCCCAAATTCCTATATTAATAAGCTACTGTACTTGGTTTGAAAACAGAAAATGATGGGGATTAAAAGGTAATGGGCTGTGAAAACAGTTTAAATTGCCATGTGGGTGAACAGTAAAGTACGAAAGACCCCAAAAGGCTTGGACAGAAATGGTATGGCATTTGCTAAGCCTGCTACTATACAATGCAGACTAATATATCAGTACGTGAAAAGTTCCACCTTACTTGTAATCCATGATGTCTACTGGTGGAGTAGCAGAAAATGCAGCCATTATATACGACTCCAGTTTTGTAACTTTTGTGTTGATAGCAGCTAGCAGCTAGTACACTGCAAAATTACAAACAACAAAAAACTTCTATGTAATCTCCAATAATCGCATGAAAATTACAGGTTCTCTTTATATTTGGAACACCAGCAAAATTTAACTTGTCAGTGTTACGATTAGATGGTAGCACTAAAATACCGAAAGCTCAGACTGGACAGTGATAGCAGTAAATCGGCAATCTCGCACTAGTGAGCAGAAAATTATTAGTGGTAGATCGCCAGTTCATCTACAGGGTGCGGCAAAAAAGTGGACCCCTGCACTTTTTCGCCGATTTCTCAGCAACCGTTTGGGATTTTAATATGAAATTTTACAGCTGTATTTAAAGGAACCTTCTACATCTAACTGCCAAGTAAAGTGTGATTCTGTTGAAAAATGACAAAGTTATAAACTTTTTAACATGACCGCCTACCAATTTTTCAGCATTAAAAAAAATGTTCAAGCTAAAATTGCTATTTAATTTTTAAAAACTGGTCACGCACACAGAACTGGCTGCGGGCCAGCTGTCCAGATATCATCACAAAAGACCCATGGCCTCCAAATTCTCCAAATATAAACCCAATGGACTATCACGTATGGGGTGCAATGCTGAAGGCTTACCACAAGCTTAAATCAAAGCCAAAAACAAGTGCCAAAACGACTGAATTAAATCCCGGACGGTATTTAGACAGTCTCATAGAGCTAACTCATGTTTTATCTGCAAAGACTTTGCGCATTACATTTGGCGTTTTTGTAGGCCTAAAGCTATTAGGAGATAACTTTCGATACTTCGTAAGAAATACTTTCATTATAAGAACATTATTGCTAAAACGGCTGTGTAACAAACAACGCAGGTCACATAATTAGCATAGGCCTAATACTAAATCAACGTAATCTAGGCCTACCAAAACAATGCTATAAATTAGATTACTATCTTAAGCCGGTGGCCACAAACTATGGCAAAACTCAACAACAACAGCATAATTTTCCGCAAATTTTCATTCCGCAAAATACACCTTTCGAAAATTCTGCATTCCACATTCCGCAAAGTACATATTCTCCTAAAACAGAGCACCCTAAAACAGGCAAATTTAATAACACTAAAACTTGTCAATCTGTTTACGGACAATCACAGCTGCTTCTAAGATTAATGAAGCAGGTAAACTAACAAAATTTGTACTCAGTGCTTCGATAAAAGTGTATTTTATATAAGTCATAGTACAATTAATTCATCCATTACTACCTAGCGCCCAACTAAGGAATCGTAATTCAAATGGCAAAACATGCAGGCGTCAAATATGCACTTACACTGAAATTCTGCAAAAAAGTACATCTACTTTACTGTCGGAAACCGTAAAAAAAAGTATCATCATAAAATAAAATAGCGAAGTTTAACGCATCTAACTGCTTACGACAAGTTACAGATCAGAAATACATATCATTTTAGACTATTCAACTTATCTGTAATTTTATTCTAAACTTTCACATTATCCCTACGATGTGTTTAAGCAACAAAATTCACTAGATATTGTAACATTTTTACTGTTTTTGATCATTTTCCAGAGCGCCAAATCAAATCACACGAAATATTGCAAATGCAAGTCACGTCACTTGTTGTACAACCACAGTCATATGAATAAAAATTCTACAGTTGAAATGAACGTACTGTCTTTCACATAAGTGACACGGATTTGCAACAAACTGGAAGAAAATTATCACAATTTTCACCAAAAACTACAATATCCAAGATGGCGTCGCAAAACACAAAGGGTCGCTGTCCAATCACAAATCGCGTAAACAACAACAGCTGTCCCCCGGTTCTCCTCTTCTAGTAACTAGAATCAAAAAATAAGTAATGCCAACCATCTTCGTAAGTTCGCAAAGTGTCACCTCCCACTTTCGAGCTTCAGTTCCCTTCCCACTTTTTGACTCAAGTACCTTCCTTCTTTTTGCGCTTTTTTCCTCTCTACAGGGTGTTTTGTTAAGAGTGTAGATTAAAAATAGGGGGAGTGAAATTAGGAGGAAAGTTTTGTTAAGGGTGCTGATTGTCCAGTAAAAAATGGGAGGGATTTTAATTGTTAAGGGTGTAGATAGCCCAAAACTTTCCCCCTATTTTTCACTGGACACAAGCTGCGCCCACTAGGTAGGGCCTAAGGGATAGAACTACTGCCTTGGCGGTCCGACCGTCGGAGGTCTGTCGGAGGTCCAGGGCCAGATTTAGCTGGTGGGAGGCCTCCCAGCCAGACACCCCAGTTGGGACCCTTGCGGTGTAGCTGGTACGGGATCCCGGCGGGAATCGAACATGGTTTCCCGCTGGTATCCCTGTGGTTATGTCGATTCTTACCCGGGAGCGTAGCGCCACCATGCGGACTTTGTTATTATTTTGTTATTGGGTACCGCCCGCCATTTTTGTATGGTCTGTTTCGCTGTAATTGTTACCGGTATTCTGAAGTTCTGTGAGTATTTTGCTAATGCTTTCAATTCTAAGAATGGTTATGATTATTTACTGCATTTGATCACAACTTGCTCCGCACTGTAACTTGTAAGTAACAGCTGTTGTGCGTATCAT
>Ga0056128_1005918_pt1 | contig 15422 bp, 10 predicted proteins | sample WorMetLIZISLAND2_FD_71113 | JGI IMG/M metagenome (GOLD analysis project Ga0056128, IMG submission 71113) | Marine gutless worms symbiont microbial communities from Max Planck institute for Marine Microbiology, Germany - Olavius geniculatus... ...
TTACAATATAAGACTTACTGTTATTTCAATAAATTGCAAAAATTGTCCCATTGGCTGTCCATACAATTTATTCCTTCGTTTTCCACCCCTGCGAGTTGGTGCCGGGTTTTCCGGTCCCGCATTTTCCACCCATGTGATTTGGTGCCGGGTTTTCCAGTTCCGTGTTTTCCACCCCTGTATTTTTGACGGTGCCGGGTTTTCCAGTCTCGCGTTTTCAGTCGCCCAAGTTCTCCCTGTGGGATCTGGGGCTTAGCCCCGGCCGAGATCGAATTTAGTGCTTTTTGCCTTAAAATATGACATCTAGTGGCAACATTTTAAAATTATTGTTTGCTCACAGTTTAAATAATAAGTGCAAACAAAGGCTGTAGAACAAATTAAAAAGTGGAAATTCAAATAATCTGCGAGCGAAGCTAGCAGATAAAAATGGAGCTGTTGTATGCAGAATTGTCGCATTCTGTTTGCGGTTTGCCTCCAAAAATATTCCTTCCCCCTCAACTTTTCCAGGAGGATTTGCCTTTACCTGTCAATGAAGTGGGCACCCCTACCTACATTTTAAGTTGTTAACAAATCCTGTCACATTAAGCCTATTATTGCGTTTTTTAACTTCTGCGTTTTGTGTAGGGCCTAGTTAATAAACGTGTTTTACAGTTCGCTGACACGACATTTGTAAACATCTACGCACAACTAGTTATGCTGGCCTTACGGGCTTGCATACACCACAGTGTCAAACGCTGAAACGCGGAAGCTATAGAGTGGCAATGGGACAGATACCTCGTTCCACAGAACGTATTTATAGTTTGCAACAAATCTTTTCTCTTGTCTCAGCAGTTCAGTTAAAACACGATCATTCGCAGAAAATACCACTTTGTTACTGTTTACATTGATTACGTCAATAAACGTCACTTGCGATCGAGCTACTGAAGTACGCGCATGTAACGCCATATTGGTAACAAAGATATTTTGTTATCGATATTCAACAATTAATAACTTCCCCAAGAAATCATATTTTATAACTGAATTTGGTACTCGCTTTAGCAATTTATTGGAAATTAAGTGTACGAAGTTATATTAAAATTCGTTCAGATTTGACATTTCTATTGTTATATATTGTACAATGTCTAGGGGTTTACTTTTTTTACCGGACACAGTGTATTTGTGTTGTTTCCAAAAGGCAGTGAGCATGACCACAGCGTATATGGCATGACGCCCTTAAATGGAGTTGGGAAGGGCACGTAACGTATATCAGCAGCACGTTAATAAGGCCAAGACGCCACCGAGCCACAGGGCACAAAATGATGGCGTGCGATGATGGAGATCGAATGGTAGACAAGCTAATTGATTTATGAGCGTATTCTCTAGCGTGAAAGTCTGAGCGAAATCTAATAAACTCGGCTTGCGTTCGCTCGCTGACATTTTTGTCGCGTGTGGTTAGTGACATATGGTGTGCGAAGAGCGAACTGGACTTGCAGGCGTAGTCGGATCTGTGTCTATATCCACTCAAGCAGTGCTCGTAATCACAATAATAGCGCAGTGGCCTACGTATTTGTGTACTGCGATAATACGATGTGTAAGCCTACACGCAACGCTGATGCTGGCTTATTGTCGTGGACTCGGAAGGTTTTCCGTAGGTACTCTGCAGAAGCCACGACGTCATATCCTATTCTCGTATGTCGTTCAGATACACTAAGTGACCGTCATTCGCCAGATTGCGCCACGAAGCACTACACGCTGCGCTAAGCACTATACTGTGTCTCAAAAAACATCCCCGACATTAATTTTTTGACTGTAACTTGAAAACCAATTATCAGATTTTGATAATTTTTGGTACGAATATTTCTGACACAATTTGTCATCAAATGACCGTTTAGTTTCCCACCTCACCCAATGTATGCTTCTGCACTATCTAGAGAAATCAGATCAAGCGAAATATGTGTTGAAATAAACAGAAAACTTGAAAAACATTTCCGACATTAGCGATCGTAACTTGAAGAAAGATTAGCCGACTTTAATAATTTTTGGCAGAAATATTTCTGACACAACTGGCTATTAAATAAGTGTTTTAGTTTTCACCTCACCCAAAGTTTGCTTTTGCACTACCTGGAAAAAGCAGACCAAGCACAATACGTGTTAAAATGAATAAAAAAAACCGTCGATAAATTTCATCTATCTTAATCTGTGGGCCTTAACAGCCGGTCTATTACAAGGTTTGACTGTCACGCAGCAGTGTGTCTACCATATGAAGTTTAGGAATGTTCGTGAAGTCAAGAAGCCACTGGTACACCCTGGATCGGTCTGGAGCAGAACATTATCGATACTGCTGTCAATGAATGGAGAAAGCGTCTCCATGCCTGTGTTCGCATTGCGGGCCACCACTTCAAGCAGTTTTACTACAGTCAGTTGAAAAAATGGACAACTAGATGACAGCCAAAGTGTCAGAAATGTAAACAAAACGTGTTTTACGCATTATGTTAATTAAGCAATCATATCGTATTGGATAAAAAGTGATATTTCGCTGGTTGTGTTTTCCCCAGGTAGTGTAGAAACAAACGCTGGGTGAGGTGAAAAACTGAACGGTCATTTGATGGCAACTTTTTTCAGAAATATTCGTACAAAAATTATCAAAATCCGGTAATTGTTTTTCAAGTTACATTCAAAAATGTCGGGGATGTTTTTTGAGACACAGTGTACTGATGACTGGTCGGCAAGTCAACCTCCAGGCTGCCCGTGGAAGGAGGTGAGGGCAAGGACTCAAACGCCGCGGTCGGGGTCCGCGAAAGTGCAACACAAAATGAGCCAGAGGGGTTTGACAGACAGACAGACAGACAGAGAAACAAACAAACAAACTTCCCGCGCATTATAGCAAGATGTGGTGTAGGCCCCTAATAGTTCAGCGTGCCATAATTACATATATCAGTACAGTTTAAACACTTGATCACTTGCACTACTGATGAAGGGCGCCGTAACAAATAATATGATATAATATGATACGAGTTTGTTACGCCGACGTCGATTAGAAAATGCTGTAACGACACAATAAAATTTGAAAAAAAACCCTAAAACAAACTGCAGGCCTAATGTAAGTTGCATTTTCGCGAAACAACGCATGCATAAAATTCACAATGTAGGCCTATATTTTTTGGTTTTTGTAAAAAAAATTACCGCGTTTTGATGTTTACATTTTCAGTTTAAACAACACTGCTACTAGCTAAAAAGACGATTGCTTTATTTGCAAATAAAAACAAAAAACAGCAAACGAAATGCTACAGGTCTAATACAGCACTAAACAGATGAGAAGTAGCAAAAAAAATGTCCTTTACTACTACTACTATTACATGAACTATTACTACGGATAATAGCTTAAATCAATTTTTTACACGTCGTTTAAAAGCAGCATGTCACAAGGCGTTGCAGTATCGATCAAACAATTTTTTAGTGGTGTCCTGAAACTTGTTTTATTGTTTCACATTATATTTCTGTGTTTCAGCCATTAGCTTCGAACCTGCCATTAAAATAAATAAATGACCTGAGAGAATCGGTCCATTGTCGCTACATCCAACGCGTCACAGAAGGAAATCGTTTACGTTCCGTTTAATGTCAGCAAAAACAATATAAGTGCAGTCGCAGACAAATGTGCCGGCGGATATACCGTCCGCTTTCGCACAGCCGAAAAGTACAACGGAACCAATGGACAAAACATAATGATAGGACTATTGCCTTGCAGCGTATCGAGCACCCGGTATTGACATTAATACTTAGGCCTAGTTGTTATGCTGATGCACGCTTAGTCATAGCACGGACCCGATCCATAGGGGTTTATCATTTACGAGCTTGTTCATTCAGCGGTCTAATAAATCTAAACAAATAATGTGTTACTGCCACAAATAAAATATGCAGGCTACTTGCTATAAGGGACCTACCGAAGAATTTTTTTCCAGCAAATTGTTTTTTATTGGCGTACTTTGTATTGATAGGTAAAAAATATCCATTGCAAAGTCAACAGCAGAATTATTTGCACGATGAATGTACACTTTGCAGATGTTTAATTATTTAATTTAGTTTACGCGATATTAACTCTGCTTTTGACTTTGCAATGGATTGTTTTTTATCTATCAATACAAAGTACGCCAATAAAAAACAATACAAAGTATGTGAATTAAGAAAACAATCACCTGAAAAAAGTTATTTATTTAAATAACTGTACCAATTTTTAAAACCAGTTTTGCGTTATTTGCACAAGAAAAGTTAATCAATATATCTAACAAATTGTACGACTTCTGCATTTCACAAGGCAATGTAGCACACATTATTAGAGTGAGGTAAGCAAAACTATAGGTCAGAATTCTTCGCGATATTGCGTGCCAAAACTTATTAAAAACGGCCAAAGTTTCACATAACTATTTTAAAAATAAAAGTGGTTAATATTTGTGAGATATGGTGTATTTAAGCATATAAACTATTGTAACAAAATGTAGCGGTATGTTCTGAATACACATGAGAAAATTTTAAAAAAAATTGGCTTAATGTCAAACTGTCGTTGCTGATACAAAACAAGAAATTTAAGCTAATGCTCACGAGACGCGCGAAAGCCTATAGCAGTTCCGGTTTAGTAATTTAACTGAAAATTTGGGTGTTCACGCTAAGTTAATATACAAGTACCAAATTCTCTATCCCGATCGCATAACGATAGTTTCGTCACGCCACCTTGTGAATGATATAGACTTGTGTCGCAGACCAAAATCACCAAAAATCCATTAAAACCCCTATTTTAATGTTCTAGGTCATTCAAGGTCATTGATCTCGGTGGCAATCGAAAACCAGTATACGACATTTTACAGTGACATTTTGCTGACTTCCTATTAGTGATTAATAGTAACCTAGGCCCTATCTCGTTCCACCCGTGTGACAGACGGACGGACAGACGGACAGACAGACAGACAGACGGACAGAATTGCGATGGTTAAAACGCGCTGAAAGCAGTAGCTGCTTTCGCGCGTAAAAAAATTCTACGGGACTCTTTTTGTCGGCGCATCCCGATCTCTTTAATGCGATTATCTCAATCTGTAATTATATCTTACATTAGTATTAGCTTTTTTTTCTAATTTCACATATTAATATGAGATTCCTGTTTTTTAAATCACACATTTAGATGTTTTTAATTATTTTCAGTTTTTGTTACTTTCCAGTTTTAATTTATTTTATTTTTTTATCATCAGTTCGTCTACCACTATATTTTTTTGCTGCTAATAAAAATTACCATAATAAAATCTTATCCCTGATGTCCTAAGTAGGCCTACTGTCAATTATTCTTTTGCCGTGCAACGTACGGCTTTTCCAAAATAGTTTGGTCAGTAGAGGACTATAAAAAGCCATATAACTTAATTAATAAACGACAGCAATGCGGCATCTAGATAATTGCACTCCTACCGCGAGTTACGAACAGCAGGCTGAGAATGAGAACACCGGACATCACGACTTCAGATCAGCGCTCGAAATTATCGCAGACATAAATATATTGTCGCAAACTGTTGATTCTCTGAGACGAATAGAGAACGCTCTATGGCGCTTAGCAAACAGTCTAGCTGCGACGACAGCTGCTGCTGCTGCACTGTGCTGTACAGGGTGGCCAATAAAAATGGTGGCACTTCACTTTTGTCCATCTCTTCGCCAATTATTGACCGATTTTCAAACTTTTTTGCACTGATACACTTTGCGTACAATTTGCAGTAATGCGATTATTATATTTCCCACCCAGAGCCGGCGGAAGAGCCCCCGTATTCCTTGACCCAATGTGGGCCTCACGTATGCTCAGGGGCCTCGTGCTAGGTATAAAAAATTTTTTCTGGTTTTTAAAAAAATATCCAAAATATAAAATAATTAAACATGTGAAAAATTAACTCAAAATAGACAAGTCTATTACTTTTCATTAATGTATAGTCTGTGACCTATTGCGGCCATTAGAATTCATTTTTTCAAAGACAACACAAATTGTATCTGATTTTTTGCGTTTCCAATTTTTTAAAAGTGGGCAAATTTGCTAAAAATGTTTCAGCTTCAGGAGGCTTTGCCCCCTGTCCCCCTGATCAAGGGCTCTGCCCCTGGACCAATCTGGGGGTTTTCCCCCAGACCACCGTAATAGAGGCCTCACTCATGTATTCGGGAGGCCTTTAACTCTCTAGCGCCGGCACTGTTCCAACCACACCGTAAATGTGTTTCTACACTACCTTGTGAATATGAATGAAATATGAATGACTAACGATACTATCAAACAAACATTTTGGTACAGTTGAAAAAACATTTTAAACCGACATTCCGGTGAATGATCCGTATGACACTAGACTGAAAGAGTTTAACACAGTATGTCATATGTATTATTTACTGCGCTGTTGGTCTGAAGTGTTTTTCTCATTAACCTAAAAGTTTGTTATTGTCGTTAATTTTTTCTTACATTTATATTTCACAAGGTAGCGTAGAGACGCATTTACAGTGTGGTAAGATATATAATAATCACATTATTACAAATTGTCCGCAAAGTGTAGTAGTGAACAATTTTGGAAAGCGGTCAATAATTGACGAAGATATGGACAAAAGTAAAGTGCCACGTTTTTATGGCCCACGGTGTACTGTAGGCTATTGCTGCTGCTACGCTCGTTGTGACGATAAGCTACATAATCTTCGCCCGATATGTAGACCTAGATCTGCAACTACGAGAATAAGCTTTATGCGGTTTTATGAATATTGTGGTGATGACCTACACACGACTGATAACTCATATTGATAATTAATAATAACCTTACCGGTCATTTGTCAAACTAGCACTATTGCAGTCGTTTTGGAGACAAAAATGGCAAATAGTTAGTTGATTTGCTTGTTCATATTTTCTGTCATCTTGTTAATCGTCTTTTAGACATTTTAATACAAACAGTGTTGCATGCTTTTGAATAAATCTTTGTCTTCATAAGTTATCTGAAAAATTAGTATAGGCCTAACACATAAATGAATACGTTTTGTGTGAAAATTCAGCTGCTGCTGCCATGTTCTGACTTTGACAGTTTGCCTTTTCGCACGGAGAACGTTAGTTTCCCGACATAAATAAGTTTATTTTTTGCCCAAGGTTGTGCAGCAACGCGTTTGAGGTGTAATAGGAGCTTCCGATCTATTGCTGAATATTATAAATCTCGGTCAATATTTGAGAAAGTAATGACGAAAACTTGACAGTTTGAGACTTTGAGCGCAAATATCTCCAAAACTAGACATCGACAAATGGAAAAATTCCACTGTAATATTTCCCGCGCCGAAAGACAAAATAGCATGATAACCTTTGGTCGGCTAATATAAAGGTGTAGGACCTGCATTTGAACACAGCAAAAATCAACTTTTTCGGAGAAACAAATTTCGGCCGTTGGCGGATGCTACTTTTTACGCACGTTGCACTATAACCAAAGCTTGCACACTATTGGAGACAGGGGTCCCCCGAAAAAAAATTTCAAATAACGAAAGTTTAAAAATTGACCCAAAATTTAGTGTATTTCGACTATAAGTTTGGGGTCAGTGGGAATAACCTCATCAAACTACATGGTACATAGGTACATAGAAGAATTTGGGTACAAAATTTTTGGAAACCCTAAAACAACGCCCTTAATTTGTTGTTGTTGTGAACGACGATCTTTCCTGCCTTTGCCGATGGCCTAATTTAGTAAACTTTGGCCCACCTGGGTTTGGACACACTCAAAATCAACACTAAAGGTCAAAATTGTAGCGCCTTGCTAATGCCGCTAATCAAATTTAGGCGCAATGCTACGACGACAGCTCCGTTTCTTCAGGCATTCGGAAAAGACGTCGACTCGCTTGGCATTCTTAGATTCCAGAGACCTTTAATGTCCTTCATGCGTCAATACGGGGTTTGCCCAAGAACTGGAGGCGTCGCTCAGGACGTCTACATCACATCTGGCTACGGACTCTGGAAGCCGATCTCCAGCCGCTCAACCACGGACTGAACTCAGGGTGGCGGCATGCCGGAGTTCGAGGCCGTTGAAAGTATACATTGTGGAAACGGCTGCACTGTGCAGCCCGTGATGATGATAACAGTACATGTAGCTGTGCGATCGCTGGCCGGTCGAACTCGCTATTTTCATATGCAGCCTCTGAGCGCTGCGCGGCAGCCAGTATGCTGATGAAAATAGCTCAATCGATTGCCTGCACTCTGGCCGTGAATTATACGGTAGGTCAACGACTGACAGCAGGTCTAACAGTTTTCAACTACACGATCGATTATTCAACTGCATTAAATGTCGACATTGGAGCGAAGGTAAACAGCAGCTCCTGATACTATTCATATTTACCTCCGCCACGGAGGTTATGTTTTTGCCAGAGTTTGTTTGTCTCTGTGTTAGCAAGATAACTCAAAAAGTTATGGAAGGAATGTCGGGAATGGCGGTAATGGCAAAAACTACAAGTAATTCAATTTTGGGAGTGATACGGAAGGAATCCTGGATTCTGTGTCGAATCAATATGCTTGGCGGAGGTCTGCGCTCTCCGAGTGCTTTTTTAGTTGTTCAACATTACTTGGTTTCTTTTAAAATCACACATTTCTGTGCTATGTGCTTGTTCATAGCGGTGAGAAGCAATGGGTCTGACGGGCAACTGGTTGTTGGCTGAGCGTCTGGTGACCACCGCTCTGTACAAGCTGCTGAGGCTGGTGTTCATCACAGTGCAGGGTATCTACTGGCAACTCAACGGCACAGCGAGGAAACTACGTGAAGCTCGCATGCCCCAGAACTATGAACGATCGGCCCAAGTCCTCGACGTCGTTCTGTGTCATAAGTTCTGTTATACTCAGTCGACGACCGTCGATAACTTCCTGTGTACCCACAACCGCTTCGAGAACCCACAATACGTCATTGACAACGAACACGTCACCCTAATGACTATCAACGAACACGACGCCATCTTTTGTGAAGCCAAGGAGAAAGGTACGCGTGCATAATATAATGCATTTACTACGCTACTACAGGAACACTGGTAGGCTTATAGTAAATTTTGACCAAATGACAGTTAGGACTATTGAAGGATTCTTTGCAGACAGTGTAACATTTCTTGTTTTTTTTTTGATTTTGCTGTATCCGAATACTGAGCTGCAGCTTTTGTATTATCGTTTGGTTGACAAAGTAAATGATCTTTTTTTGTATTGCTGCGTGAACAGGTTGAAAGGAGGCTTCTATCGCTATATCTGGTGGGCGCAGCTTACGCCCAGTGAAAAATAGGGGAGGGCAGTTTTGTTGAGGTTGTATATTTAAACTTACCCCGATTTTGCACAGGGCAATCTACACCCTCAACAAGAAGCCCAAAAGAGGGGGGGGGCTTAAGCTCGAAAGTGGGGGACTTGCGCCCGATTTCTACTCTAGATTTGGGGAAGGGCTAGAAGCCACTGGAAAGGTGTTGGTTGCACAACGTTTACGTAGCTCTGGCCGAGCACTGTTCTGTAGGCAATATACTGAGCCAAGCCGATAGCTTGGATGCTCCCCTATGTCGCATTGGTGTTTGGCGATGATGCGCTACGAAAATTGATGTTTAATTTACTTACACTGAACAGGTGGGCTGCATGAATGCGTGCGGATGACTTTTGAATGAAGCGACTGGCGACTGACAGAGTATTGTGAATGACTGCCAGGGATGCACCTCTGGCGTAGCGAGTACGGCCCGTTCATTCGCTACTTACAGCGACTCTTGTGCCGACGTCTGATTGTTGTGCCCCTGACGACCTTCCATCGGTTGGCTGAACAGATCGGCGACCCGCAAGGAGAACTCATCTTCGTGTTCAACACAACTCGCTGTGGCTCAACTTTACTCGCACAGGTCAATAATAAGACAAATGATAATGGCATAATTATTAAAATATTTTCCCTCTACTGCGCTTGGTGTAAGGAGCCTATAAGTCGCTTTTTCGTTATTATAAATGCAGTGCAAAGAATAGCTGGGTCATTCATGACTTTTTTTTACATAAAATGGCGCACAAGGTAATGCATACAGACTTACTGGGCTATAACTTTTACGCGCGAAAGCAGCTACTGCTTTCAGCATTTCTTAGCCATCGCAATTCTGTCTGTCTGTCCGACACACGGGTGGATCAGTCAAAAGCGCTGCAAGATAGGATTACCAAATTTCCACCTTCGGCTGCCCGGAAGACTCTAGTTTCAGGAACCGTAAAGCTTTTTCATAAACTCGAAGGAGGTCACTCCGAACGAAAGCGCTAAATGAGAGGGGGTGGGCAAAATTTGCGATTTTTGGCTAATAAGTCGCTGTATCTCAGTAACTGTGCGAAATAGGGCCTAGGTTACTATTAATCACTAATAGGAAGTCGTACACTGGCTCTTGATTGGCGCCCAATTCAATGACCTTGAATGACCTTAAACGCTAAAATAGGGAGTTTTATGGATCTTTTTGGCGATTTCGGGCTGCGACACGAGTCTATATTATTCACAAGGTGGCACCACGGAACTATCGTTATGCGATCCAGATAGAGAATTTGGTATTTGTATATTAACTTAGCGTGAACACCCCAATTTTTAGCTAAACTACTGAACCGGAACTGCTATAGGATTTCGCGTGAGCATTAGCTCAAATTTCCAGTCTAATTTTTTTCAGCATCGTACAGGTATATCCGATATTTCGCCAACTTTTTAACTACCTTTTCATTACTTTCCCTACACAGAACATTAAAATGAACACGTCGAGCACACGATAGAATGTTAGGATTAGGAATGAGTCGGAGGACGATAAGAAAATAAACTGACAAATCTACTACTGTCAGTGGATGATGAATCCCTCGTTTACGGAATAAATATGAGAAAACGACTTTTCGTCGTTGTTGGCGTTCATGTTCCGGCAGCAGTTGTTGCTATTTTTTAAATTTTAAACGGCATTCGACATAAACAGTTTTGTTTGTTGACAAAGTAGGGTTAGCTAAACTAACTAATAGAAAAATATTGCTAGACTAAACGAAAGACGAAACGATCAGATCTCTGAAGATAATGTGACAATGACTCGGGACTCGGGTGTTTTTGTGCTCGAACAGACAATAGAATTCACCGGTCGCTGTGTGACCGTCTCGGAGCCGAACACGCCGTCTCTGGTAGCCACGAAGTACCGGAAGTTTGGCGACTCGCCGGAACTACGTCAGTTGGCTCGTGACGTCATACGCTGGGAATGTCGGCCCTACCCGTCGCTGCAGCCGCCGCCTCTCGGCTACTTGGTGAAGCTGATCGCGCCCGATGCCGTCGTTCTTCCAATGTTCAGGTCAGAGCATTTTAGAAGCAATTTTCCGGATTCCGCAGAAAGGCAAAAGGAAAGTTTCCCAAGCGTGCCCACAAGCTGATAACGTTGCTATAAATCAAAAGCATTTTTACAGTTTTTGAGCACAAAGAGCATTACAATTTGAAATTTAGTCTATTCAATTTGCATACGTCGGGACTTCACAACTTTCTAAAATTTGGCCTCCACATTTCTCTGTTTGGGTTGCACATTTTGGTTAGATTCTACTTTTAGAATATATTTGGTTTAGGTAATGTCATTGTTTATCGTCATCTTCCTTTTATTGGCACAATAAAACTTAGCACTTAGCACTTAGCACAAGATGGAGGCATCTGTCAGTCTTTTCTGCCACCTAGCGTCCATCATCCTATGCGCCTTGATTCTTTCTGAGACTTTGGCGCTTTATAAATCATTTACTTACTTACTTACTTGTCTGTGTGCCTGTCGTCCGTAACGCGTGTGATTGTGGCTAAACGGATAAACCGTTTGAGCAAATAAATATAGTTGCCTGAAAAAAGAATCCAGATTTCCAAAATTTGCATCTCAGACATTTGGGGTCATTGTCGAAAGTTCGCGTTGTATCGCAGCTTATGTAAGTGAGTAAGAAACTATACGTTCGTATTTGCAGGTCTTCGGATGCAGGCAGCTACGGTCGGCTTTTCCTAGCGACAGCAGGTTTTTGTTTTGACTGATGTTATTGTATGCATGTGCAGAGATCTGTTCCCATCAAGTAGGTGCCTGTTCATGTATCGAGACGTCGTGAAAGTCGCCAAGTCCATGTATCGGTTGACGATGGTCATGCCGTCGTTGCGTCTCGCCTATCTAATGGGCTACATCTCGGCTGACGTCACCAAGATCATCGTCGACTCCATGGGCTTTGACGGTTCCGATTTCCAGATGCGGGCGGACAACGATTTGACGGGCGGAGTACTGCTGTCTGCGCTGACGACGTCCAGCTACCTGGATCTACGACGACGGGGGTTCGATGTCAGTGCCGTGCGGTACGAGGACCTCGTTGCACGACCTCTGGACATGTGCCGCGTCCTACTCGACTTCTGTCACTTGCCGCAGTTGCTGGCCGAAAATGCCGTCAGAGCATTCGACGTCGATTCGCACCGAAATTCTTCCATTACAGCCGGGTCTGTGTTGGGACGTTTTGAGGAGCCAGAGCTGACACCGCAAAGGAAGCAAAAACTTAATGAACTTTTGAAAAAGTTCGACAAAATTCCACTGATTGGTGAGCCCGGAATCATCGAAGGGACTTTGACTTGTTCTTCATTACAGCAGTAGGTAGTAACTTAACTGAACTGAACGATGTTATAAAATAGTTAATACTAGGGATTGCAATCCCGGCCGGGATCTAGCTGTTTTCGTTAATCCCAAATCCCGGGATTGGTTTAGCTTTGTGGAGTTGACTTACATTTTGTATCAGCTGTAAAACACCTTGGTATCTACGTTGTAGGTAGATCTGCAAAATGTAGCTGTGTTTGTTACCGTGTTATGTTTAAGCTCAGTTTTCTTGGGTCACAGTCCTTAACCCGTATTGAGAGATTGGCGCGACGTCTGTAGGAATACGTAAACGTTAAGTTAGCGTTAAGTCCTTCTCGAGCCATAAGGCACACAGGGCGGCGCTGATTTCCGTTCAGCCACGAGTTTACACTGCGCGGTCACCACGGATACGGGACTAATGCATCGCGCGGTGTGCCTGTTTAGTCCCAGCTTTTGCTGGTAGCCTACATTTTGCGCCTACCCACAGAGGTATGGTCAGGCTACTAAGTTCCGCCGTTGTTCAGTAGAACAAGTAATTTGCGCAAAGCTCATGAGACGCGCGTTAACCTTAGCAGTTCCTTTTTCCAGGTTGTCCAAATCTATCTCTAGGTATGTCGGCGCAATTCACTTATGAAATGTGCGCCACAGCCGAAAATTGCAAAAAAACACTAAAACCCCTTATTTTGGGAGTTCAAGGTCATTCAAGGTCATCGATGACTTACATTAAAAAGCTCGTCACCAGTGCTTGTTATGATAAGCAGTATGTCTGCGTCCATCTGCAACTGTTTTTACGCTAAACGCGCCAAAAACGGTAAAATAGCCACTTTTAGGGAGGTAGCGTCTTTGACGCCCGACTGCGCAAGCCTCCTTGAACCTAAAAGGTCGCGAATTGGACTGTTAAAATCGGCGTTTAATGCTGAAAATTTCATATGCAAGTTGTCTTGGTCTATCTGCAGCCATTCTGGTGCAATTCACTGTTAAAATGTGTGTCGCACGCCGAAATCGCTATAAATATTCGCCAAAACCCATCTTTTGGGGGTTCAAGGTCATTCAGGGATGTTGATAAATCCAGAAAGCCCGTCACCTGTGCTAGTCATGATGTGCAGCATGTTTGTACTTATCTGCAGCCGCTTTCACACTAAACAAGCTAATAGCGGCAAACTAACGTTTTTAGGGGGTACCTCTTTTTGACGCCCTCATTCGAGGGGAATCCCCTCACCCAAGGGCATGAAATTCTGTCACAAAAAACTAGAGCCTTGTGGCAGCCCACGGTGAAGATTTCGTGACTTTAGCTTGCACCGTTTTGATAGGGTTCAAGTGTGTGATGGACAGACGAACAGACGGACGGACAGACACTTCGACGATGGCTAAGACGCGCGAAGCATTATGTGCTGTCGCGCGTAAATAAATGGAAAATATAGCCGAGCCCATGAAATTACGTTAAACCACATATGATAGAAATGCTAAGCACCAAATTCTTTCTTCGAAATTATAGTGTTTCCAGCCGCCATCTATTTTCGCACACAATGTTGAACATTTTTGTTGTTAGCAATATGTCGCATTTGCATTGTACACTAAAGCACTGATTCAGGACAGGGTTAAGACTTTAAGTAATCATGCCACTTTCACGTGTCCATTTATTTCACTATTTCAATACTTTATCGGCACAGCAATTCTGCCTCAGAAGACTAAAGACTCAACGCAACACCGTGCTTAGATGGCTGGAGTTCCAGACCCCCTTAGCTGCCAAAGGCATTCATGTGAAAAGTAAAAAAAACATCCGGTGAAAATTTTTTGGATTTGTGGCCGTTGACGACTGCTTCGCCTGTCTTGTTTGGTTTCAGTATTGTACTATTGCTGTCTATTTGAATGTTACTCAGCTGACTGAACTCAATGCTTGTTGGAATATGGTGTATCGGAAGATCTTTGGATTCCATAAATGGGAGTCTGTTAAGTTGTTGATTGCTGACCTTGGTCGACTTGATTTCATTCATATTCGTGTGTGGTTTTGTATGAAATTCTGTAAGCGTGTCATCAATAGTTCTAATCAGATTATAAATGCATGCTGTTGAGTGTATTATCTTGGTTGTGAATTTAACCAATTATGTCGTTCTTTTGATGTGGATGTTAATTTGCTTTACAGCGTAATTAGACGGAATATTTTTACCGGTTTAGCGCCATGGCTGGTTTGTGACTTTTCCGTTATAGTACAGTTAGTATATCATATATATATCATCTCTGTATGTGATGGTTTCTATTAGGTAATGTGAATTGCTTGCTTATTTTACTGTTTTTAATGTGTATGTTTGTCTATCTGTCTGTCCGTTTGTGTTTTGTGGTGAATAAATAAACTATCATGTAGCGCTGACTACGGGCGAAATAAAGTTGCTACACATTTCTTGCTCTTTTTCTTCCCCCCTCTCGCCCTCTCCTTCCCCCTTTCTAGTCGGGTGGTTGTGGGTCAACGCTTTCAAAATTCACTTAGCTGAAACTTATGTTTTGTGACAGAATTTTTGCAAGCGTTTGAGAACAAGGAGGCAAGTGCTTCTTCATGCCTCAATGTAGCTACGGCTTTGATAGTAGTATTAGTTAAAATATTAACGTATTTTATCCGACATTTTTTATAAACGTGACTTTAATGTCACGAACAAGTACCCGTACCCGGTAATTGGGTAATTTCAACCGATGCTGCTAACCAGTGGCGTATTTAGGGGGGGCACGGTGCGATGGCCCCCCTTTGGCCCGACCGCGAAAATTTTTTAGAGGCGACTTTATATGAAAAGGTGCGTTTTTTGCCATTTTCCAGCAAGAATTGCAAAATTCAACAATGTTTGATGGTCTTTTGG
>Ga0056128_1005921_pt1 | contig 15419 bp, 10 predicted proteins | sample WorMetLIZISLAND2_FD_71113 | JGI IMG/M metagenome (GOLD analysis project Ga0056128, IMG submission 71113) | Marine gutless worms symbiont microbial communities from Max Planck institute for Marine Microbiology, Germany - Olavius geniculatus... ...
TCAATGCTGTTTTGTTGCACGACAGTTTGCCGGCCGCTGACTGCACGGACTGACGATCGTACCCACCTTTGTATTTCGTAGTTAATTTTTAGGCTCCCTCGGGAACGGAGTACCGAGGGTCAAAAAAAATAAAAAAATAAATAAAATAAAATAAAAATAATTAACCATTGTGCAATTATCCTGGGCACGCAAAATTTCAGCGACCTAGCGCAAGAGGAAGATTTTTAAATTCGGGGTTGAACGAAGGGGGTAGGAAAAATGCGCGTTTTCAACGGAAAACTGACCATATCTCGGAGACGATGAGAGATACGATCAAGGTTACTATTAATCACTAATAAGAAGTGCCATACGCCCTGTCGGATGAGATGGAAATTATTGAGCTTGGATGACCTTGAAGGCCGTTATGCGCTATTGCGGCTATACGGTGCGAAGGCCTAGGTTGTTATTGATCACCAATAGGAAGTGGCATATTGGCTTTCAAAATAATGACATCAAAATCATACGTCGTTTGATGATGTTGAAGGTCGCTGATAACCAGTGCGGTCGTCTCTCTACCGTATTTTGTGTTAAGCTGCTTGCTGAATGTTGTATTGTCCTGTGTTTTCTGCAGTACGAAGCGACGCCGGACTTTACGTCTGCAATGTTCACAAAAACCTGACCGTCATCGGTCAATATCGATTTAACGTCACCAGTACGTTGTACCATTCTTCGTTGTTCAGCATACAATTTCCAGTTGAGAATGAAAAAAATAGTCGTTGAAATAGTATTAGCAATACTAGCAAAGGTCTTCTTTGTTACCCGACAACTCAACCCTTCTTTCTCAGGCTACCCAAGGTGGGGGCCCACGTATACCTAAGAGGTGACCAAAGACTCAAATGCCTCGGTAGGAGTCCGCGATCGTGCAATACAGAAGGCGCCAAAAAGGCGTGTGACAAACAGACAAACTTTCCGCGCGTTATAGTAAGATTAGCTGGAAAATGTTCTTGACAGAGCGGTTTATTATCAGTTTTACATGGACAAATTAAATTTGTTGTCGGATCGCTCTTGTAGCAAGCGATGTCGCCTCCATTTGTTTGTAGTCTGTGGTCTCTCATTGTCGTCTGTCTGTCACATACGCGAACTCTGCTTAAACCATTCGACGGACTCACGTGTCAATTTTGGCAGGTACGCTTGTGATCTAAAACACATAACATTAGATAAGGTCCCTAACCCTAGGGAAGCGGAGAATTTCGGGGGGGAAGGGGTTAACGTCTTCCAGCCAGAACTTGTACTTGCCTACATACTCATGGTTTACCAGAGGACAACACCGATCAGCGATTTTACCTTTTACGAAGTTACCTTCGTTTTCGTTCGTTTACGCCTATGATATCTTTGCTGTGTTGTGGTAGCGTTGGATTGTCCGGCGCTGGTGCTGCCACCTGGGGTATCAGTGGAGGAGTGTCCGAGGCGTCCTGTGTACGGAGACGTCTGCGTATTCCGATGCACTCAGGATGACAAAGACGACAAGGACTCATACAAGCGATCGTCTGCTCAGCGCTCGGTCAGGTCGTGCGAGGTCAAGAACTTCAACACCGTCTACTGGACCGGACAATTCCCACAGCGATGCGCCGGTCTGTATCACACTGTGTGTGTCCGAGAAAAAAAAACTAATACACTGAACTCGATCGATAACTTTGTCAGTACTTTGCGTGTTTTCAAAGTTTTTTTTTACTGATAAGTAAGTAAGTAAGCAAAACGTGAAGTTATACAGCGCATAACGTTAAAATTGACCTCTAATGCGCTAGTCACACCAGTAAATGCTGGTTAAAATTATTTTAAAAACGCTGAAAGCTGTCAGACTTTCACGCCGATGTACGGAGTGCCACGGAGCAAGACCCTGCGTTTCGCCGATGGTCGTAAAATACAGCGGCGTAGGAACAAATTTTCGACAACGAAGATTATGGGTGCTCGAAGTTTTAATGTTGCCCCTAAATTATGGAAAATTTACGATAAACTGTCAGTAAAATTTTACCACACCCAAAACGTATCGTTACACTGCCTTGTGAAAAACGAATGCTGTGAACTGGCACGTTTTGTATGTGGTGGTTTTGTCGCAAATTTCCCAGAAATACTGCGAACGAAATGACTTTGAAAATGCGTTGAGAATTGACAAAAGTGTCAATCGAGCTTCGTATAGAGAATTTTTTTTTGGGGGGGGGGCACAGTGTAGTTGTTGACCCATTTCGTAGCCTACTGTATAAATGATTCCCTGCAGTCTCTTGATGTGGTAAATTTGAAACATATTATCGAGTTTACTTTGAAGTGTAAGGTATTGCATTATTTTATTATTGTTTGACTTTTGTACTGTGTGTGATGTTTGCTGTTGAAAGTTGGCATTGTGGTCTCGTTCTTAATTTGGTTTCAGTTAATAAGTTTTTATCTTGAAACTTCGGCTTTGTTCAGTGAAAAGAGTGAATATTACGTGACCTGTTCATGTTGTTACAGGTCTGGTGAATTCGCGGTCTGAACAGAGCAGTTCACGGGGCGCTTCGTTTGTCGCCAGTTGGCGTCGTTTCGTCGCCGTTTTGCTGCCGGCATTGTTCGCCGCTAATTCTGTGCTAACGTGGAGATACCGCTTGTGTCAGCGGTGACGATAACAGTGATGATAATGATAATATCTATTGCATTGATGACGATTCTACAACTGCCGTCTGTAACTCGTTGCCAGCATGGCGACGGTTCTTGATATTCCCTCAACCACAGTCTTCATCGAAGACTGAACTATTTCAGTAAAACGCGAAATCGCTGAGGGTGGTGTCGCGTAGTGGATCACAGATAAACAGTTGCAAGTTTTGGTTGAGCGTTCGACCTCCAAAATCTAGTCGCCTTTCTCTGGGGTCGGGATCCACCACCTGACACAATGCGACCTTACCCAATAAGTTAATCTATCAACGGTGATGATGATTGTGCTGATAATAATGATGATAGAATTGACGAGTTGATGATTCTGAAGTGGCGCCGCCAGGATTCGATAGAATGGGGCACGTATCTAACAAAAAATACTGCAAGGGCAACACACACAAAAAAACTATTCCACAGTGCACGCAGTAAGCAGTGACTGACAAATAACCACGGAGCTGATGTCCCAGAATATGCAAAATATGCTGTGCCGGTTATTTACCGCACATGCAACCAGATGGAGTCGACTGTCAGAAAAATATGCCAGAATATGTACAGCTTTTAAAAATAAGCAGAAGTAGAGGGGGCACGTGACCCAGTGACCTATATCTGGCGACGCCGATTATGGCCGACAATTCTCGGAATTCCCACGCGCCGACAGTCTTTAAAATCGTTAAGCGCGTAATGTGCGGCGTGCCACATGCAGAGGCCACGTTTTGCAGACGATCGTCAAAATGCAGCGGCGCGGGAGCAAATTTTCGACAGCGGAAATTACGGTTGCACGGAATTTTAATTTCGCCCTAATCTTCGGCCAAATTGGGTTTTCAAGTTCCATTGTTTGGAAGAAAAATTTCAGAGAAAAACACAAAAAAATTTCGGCAGGCTATTTTTGTCGGAGGGAGGGGGGCGAAAGGGGTAATTGCGCTTTTTGGCGCGACGCTGCTGACTATTACCACCAACTACTACTACGTACTAACTCTATGACGACGACGATAATTGTGATGATGACACGAAATATTATCGTCAAGTTTACGACAGACTGAGCAAAACAAACGGACCAAGATCTGCTGTATGAACTAAACTGATCTCGGTGTAGCTGTTTTATAGCTGACTGATAACCTAGATGTATACACTGAAGCATGGAAGCGCGAGAAATCAGCGCAGTAAGATCGTGTAGGATTATTATTGCGTGAGAACGAATTATTGTTGTTTCGGTGCCTTGTTTGTCAAGCGCGCCACATCAAAACGGTGCTACCCGTGGTGACGAACTGACAATTTTTCACTTGATGAGATGTGAATATTTTATCACTGACTTATGATGCGAATGTCGAAATAATGATTGTGTAATAATTAGGCTATGTGATGTTGGAATTGTAGTAATAGTTATTTTGATCACGAAGACAACGATGTTAGACTTTAGCCTTTGTGTTAAATTTTTGGGCCTTGATATTCAGAGTTTTCGCCGTGACACGATGCTGTACCTACGTCTACGTGCATGATAGTATTCAATCTGTATAATTATACTTTTTGCAAGTGCGTTTTATATTGATGCAAGATTTTGATTGTAATAGTCTCTCGTTAAGGCTGCTTTTACTTTTTTGTTAGCTTTTTTTTAACATTTTAGAACGAGATTCATTGAAATCAAATGCACTTTCTTATTGCTGATACCGGATTAATTTGGAAGGCCATGCTTATTTTGGATTTAAATTTTCGACCACTTCGAAGTAAAATGCTGACTCTGTAGGCCTTTTACTGTAGGATACATGTAGCACACGAGACCTTTGTAATTTTTTTTGCAAAATGTGTTTTGTGTTTTTGCGTCAATGGAATTTGTATCCTGTTTACGTGAGCATTGGCACCACAGCTTTGGACACGACTGCGTCGCGCTGCGAAATAAATAAGTAAAAATCAACCGTTTGTCTCTGCATGTAACTGCATTCAGGTGTTTTACGTTTGATGATGTTAATTAATTTAATAATTCGTTATTATCTTGCTGATCATCTTTTTTATGCGCGCGTGAAACAGCTGTTCGAGTTACCTCATTAAAATACAACATATTTTGTGTTTGGCTGTTTTATCGTAGATATAATAGGCCACGTAAAATACTGCAGCATAACAGATGCAAACAGTTCCGTTTCAGTAAAGTTTTGAAAGCCAACAGAAAAAAAAACTAGCCAATATTTATGAGGGTCTGATAAAAAAAATTTGGGAGGTGGGCTTTTAAGAATAGACGGCAACTAAAAACAGAGGAATTTTTTTACGCCTTACGATAGTGATGGGTCCTAAATAATTTTTATAGTAGGCCTATTCCCGTGTGCTGCAGAACGCTTACCGGTGGCGCGCTTCTGATGCATTTTAGGCTTAAGCGTAATTAGCACTGTTAGCAGCCTTTTAATGCCTTGTCTGCTAGAGTCTCGACAACTCGTAATTTCGTTTTATCTACTTTTGAATAAATTGCTATTTTTATCTGCCATCAGTTAGTCGACCATCGTTTCGTCGCTGGAGACGATGCATTCTAGAAGAGCAGGCCTGCTAAAGGGGCATACAGAACGACGTAACTGAATTGAAGTAAACTGAGATGGTTTAGTTTTTGACCAATGGGCAAGCAGTAATGAATTACAATAGGCACCGACTAACGGCGTCTGTGGCCTATGTGACTACGCTTACTTACGCGTTAACCAATGCCGAATCACATCACCTTGCTTGCATATTGGTCAGTTCGTCAAACTAAACCGTGCCAGTTCAGTTCATTTACGTCGCTATGTACGCGCCTTATAATAGGGTGTTTACACGATCCAGCAAACGTCCAGCATTAGCACGCGTATTTTGAATACATTTGCAGAAGTTTGCTGGACGTTTGCTGGATCGTGTAAACACCCCATAAGATACGTTCAGTGAGTGGGTCAACCTGGCAGTGACTAGTGAGGTGCTCATTGTCCGGACGAGAACGGTCTAACTTAAGAACTGATGGGAAGAGAGCAAATAGATGCCGGAGTGTCGTTTGGCTGGCTGAGCAATTGGTTCTCCATTGCAAAATGTCACGGACACTTGACGCTGCTGTCTACAGCCGGACTAATGAAATTTGTACTAAACCGTCGTGGACAAGGATAGATCTGTCGATGGATTGGGATCCGCAACAATTAGAGATATAGAATACGACGAAGATCATTCACGTTTTAGCTCATATCTTTCGGACTACGTGGTTTTTGATTGACGCGACTGAAATCGATGAGTAAGTATCTTAGTTCTGCAATGGCATAGCCCCACAGATCGCGATGATGATCCGATTTACAACAGTTGTTTACAACATTTTATTAAATGCGGACAGGGTGGTAGATATTTTCGTGGAACTGCGGATCGACAGTGAATTATTTCCTTCAGATCCGTACACTACTGACAGGCACCACCTGCTGTTAGTTTCAGTTCATTTTGGTACAATTTCACTCGACGGTACAATACGTTTCAGTTACAAAGAAGCTGCAGCTTTGCATCTGACTCCGTGTCCACTGCCTGCGGAAGTCTGCGCATCTCGATAATTGCGGTCCACAGCCGGTCCGCCATTTCGTCTAATTAATTAGATATAGGGGCCTATCCTCCAATACTATTCTGATGCGGATCCAGCTGCAGTTTACGTCCGATTCCATGACTCACTATCTTTGTCAGACTACTCGTTTATGAGAAACATTATTTCGCTAGATTGAGATTTTTGTGCTTAGCGCTTTAGGCCCATAGCTATTCACATGTATCAGTTAGCTGTTTTTCGTTCCAGTTTAAGGTCCAATTTTACATCGGCGATATTAAGCCGCGTTTACGGAAGCCTAGTTTATGGGAATCAAGCGTTATTTTTAGACGTTTTTGACGTCCAGGATTTTGACGTTCGGCACACGATTGGTATAGTTTTCTAAGGTTAGCCAAAATTTTTGACCATTTGCACTGAAAAAGGCCGTTTGCATCAAAAACAGTTGTGCATTTTTGGGTTTTTTTTGCTGTTGACTGCTGACTTAAGAGCCCCGACAGGACGGACAGACAAAAAAACAAGTAATTTGATCAAAGCTCATGAGACGCGCGACAGCCTATAGCAATTCCTGTTCGCAGGTTGTCCTGGTCTATCTCCATCCATTTCGTTGCAATTTACTGTTGAAGTGTGTGCTGCAGCCTAAAATTGCAGAAAAATCACTAAAACCCCATATTTTGAGGGTTCAAGGTCGTTCAAGGTTACTAATGTTAAACCATTAAAAGCTTGTCAGCAGTTATTGTTACGGTAAGCAACAAGTCTATGTCTATCTGCAAGCGCTCGCTCTATGAGCCAACAGCAGTAAAATAGCGACCTTTTATAGGGGTACCCCTCTTTGACGCCCGCGTCCGGAGGCCTTCTTAAACCTGAAGAGTCTGGACTTGAACTGCTAAAATCTACATTTAATGCTGAACGTTTCATGCACAGGTTGTCTTAGTTCATCTCAAAACATTTTGGCGTAATTTACTTTTGAAATGTGCATTGCAGCCCAAAATCGCGAAAAATCATCAAAACCTTTATTTTGGGCGTGAAGGTCGTTCAAGGTCATTGATTTTGATGTCAATCAAAAGGTCGTGTGTGACTTCCTATTAGTGATTAATAGTAACCCTATATCGCACCGTTTCTGAGATACGGCGACTTGTTGATTCAAAATAGCCGATTTTTTGTACCTCTTCTCATTTAGCGCTCTCGATCGGGGTGACCCTTTTCGAATTTCGGGAAAAGCTTTACGGATCCTGAAACTAGAGATTTCGTGACAGTCCACGGTAGAGATTTCGTAATCCTAGCTTGCGTTGTGTTGACACAATACCGGAGTGTGACTGACGGACAGACGGACGGACGGACGCCTCGACGATGGCTAAGACGCGCGAAGCATTACATGCTGTCGCGCGTAAAACGGGCAGGACCCTTAATGCGGCTTATTAGAACGGCAGCATAACAAGTAGCTGTTTCGCCTGTAATTGTAATAAACGTCTACAAACTTTTTAAAAATAATTTTTCATTAAAAACGCGTTCCGTTTTTACGCGCAATAGCAGCTACTGCTGTAGCGCGTCTTAGCCATCGCAGTTCTGTCCGTCCGTCCGTCTGTCCGTCCGTCTGTCTGACACACTGGTGGATTAGTCAAAAAACGTGCAAGCTAGGATCACCAAGTCTTCATCATCGGCTGCCTGGAAGACTCTAGTTTTAGGATCAGCAGAGCTTTTCCATAAATTCCAATGGGTTTAGCCCGAACGAGGGCGCTAAATGAGAAGGGGTGGGAAAAATTTGCGATTTTCAGCCGATACGGCGTTGGCTGAGCGAGATAGGTCGCGCCCTCTGGCGAATACAAGTAAAACATTATAGATAATTAGCCGCCGGTCGTCTGGCGTCCTCTGGCAACTGTAATAGAAACATCGTTGCTAGAATGAGTGAACTTAGATTTTGTTTTACTGGGCTTTCTACGCACCGCTGTTGCGCGTTTCCCTTTACGTTAGCTGGGCTTTTCTCGTTTTTTGGCAGTGTTTTCTTTCAACAAAAAATAAACTGTTTCTGATAAAATGATTTTGTATTTAAATATACTACCTTATGTATGACGGCAAACATTTGGTAGATGTGAAAAAAAACTGTATCCTACAAGAAGCAATGGATTTTGCCAATACGTCAGGAAAAATTGTAGAATTATCTAACGTTTACGAACGTTTTGAAAGAATTAATAAACAAAAACGTTTTAATGTTTTAAAATATTTTTACGTTTATTACAACTTGTCATTAGTTTTGTCAGTTTTCCATGAAGCGATGAAATAGGCTAGACTACTTAAGTAGCGGTCAGGGCCAACCTAGAATTAAGATTGATAAAAAAGCGCATGTATGGCGAAAGGCGTTTTTAAATAAGAAATAGACCTAAACATTAAAACGTACTAAAGTTTTATCTAAGAAATCGATAATCGAACTGGAATTGTTTTTAAACACGCTGCTGTGCAACGGTTTGGTGCAATTGTTGCAAAAATAATATTTTACAAAATAGTGTAGTGACACAACACCTTCTAGGTGCGGTGGGGAGGTAAACACGACATTTTTGAACACATTTTCCCGAGTCTATCAGTGGAAAAAATTTGAAAATGGGTCACAGTATAGCAAAGATGTGACAAATAATACAAGAGGTTGCTTTTTGTGAAATACGGTGCCTAGTTATAGCTTACATGCCAAAAAGCCTGTAGGAATTCCTCTTCGTGGGGCGGCTCGCTGTCCGACCGAACATGCTGAACGTGTCTAATATCCCGTTTACACGATCGAGCAAACATCAAGCAGGCCTGATGGAACCTCGCCTTCTGACTCAAATGTAGGCCTAGGCTTAGTCCACAGCTGAGCACGTGTTAAATAAGCCTTCCAATTACAACTCGTCCGCCCTCCTAATTAGCACGCTAATTACCATAGCTCGTCGAACTAGCTGGATGAATGCTAGCAAACATCGAGCAGACGTCGAGCAGACGTCGAGCATTAATTATTAGCACGTGTATTTTGAATACATTTGCTCGACGTTTGCTCGATGTTTGCTCGATCGTGTAAGCGGGGTATAAATCAGCTTCTCGCTGCATCAGCGCATAATGCTGGTCATCAAAGCTCGGTGGCATCTCACGCAGCACCAGTGAGCGCATCAGTTGAACGCGTTGCCTTGATAGCAGCAGCAGCAGCAGCAGCAGAGTTGACAACAGACGGCGCTATCATGTACGCCCGATGTTACACGACCATCGCCGGTAAATATCCACTGCAGTTATCGTAATTTTATTAGACAACCTGCTTAGAATAATGCATGAAAGCCTACGTACGCACAATTAGATAAACCACTGCATACGGGTAATGGGGTGGAAGACTAGGCGTATTATTATTCCGGATCTATTCGCGATCGAAGTTTGAAGTCGTTCGAAATCGCCCAGAATTTTCACATTTTTAGCCCCAACGTCTTTGGGGAAAGATCTCCGAATTTTGGAACGTAGATTATAAAATTTAAGCAACTTCCGATCATGTGGCGAAGTTTCACAGCGATCCGCTGAGGGAGCGAACCAGCGTCGAAATAAAAAAAAACAACAGCCATCAGGGTAAAAAATGGCCACTTTGTACTATCGTAATTAGGAAAACTCGAGTAACTATGCCACTGTCACACTCGCAATTTCGCTACATCCATGTGTGAATGTGAGCAAATGGCTGGGCCGGTTAACGTCCGGTTAAATCAGTCATGGACTTTGTAGTAAGATCTGGGCCTAGGCGAACTGACTAACTAAACTGAACAATGAGCAAGCACTAATACATTACATGTACTGCTCGCCTATTGGTCAGATCAGTTCAGTTCAATTTAGGCGCTTTGTACGCTTCTTGACGTCGCCTAAGCCTTAGGGACTCTATCTCACTTTCACAGAAGAACTCTAAAACGACAGCGAGCGAGCGACAGATAGATAGCGTAGCCTATGATGCGTAACTTCATCGTCGCACTGGTAATAATAATCGGTCGCGGTCCGTCGATAGGCTACAGCTCGACTGCTGCTGCTATACAGACAAGTAATCGTCCTGATCGTAATAAGATCTGATCAAGCTGTTGCTATATCAGCAACCGTGTGGTCGTCGGTCGGTGACAAGGGATCACATCGGGGTGTGGCGACTGACACTGTCATATTATAGCGGTCCACAGTTCTAGCTCCTCTATGCCATGACACGCGCCTCGTAGTACACTCGACAGCCACTAGGGGGCGCCGTTCACGCATTACTGGGTGTCGGGATCCAGCGTTTGAAATTTGAACCATAGATTTACCGGTAATAAACGATGAGAAAAAAATAACAAGAAGCTTAACTACCGTTTAGAACACATGGCGTCAGGTGTAATTATTCATTTAGTTTCATCATAACTCGACTTATGGGAATTAAATTTTTTGTTTTTTTTTTGGCAATTGTACGTTCAGCTTGTCAGAAAATGTGCTTAGCAACGGATAGGCCTACAGGCAAACAGACCCACATTCGTTTGCTGCGTTCTTTCTAAGGAACTCCCGCAATTATTCGCCAAAAAGTATACCGACACAAACAAGTGTTCATGCTGAACATTTATATCGTAAGCTTTTATGATAATTTCGGCCTATTTTAAAGATTTTGAAGATGTGGTTTCCTTGTTTACATTACAGCGCCTTCAGTAATAACGCCGTGTCTTTTTCCTGTATCCATCACTGCGTTTATATGCTGAACTTGTTACTACAATGCTGGCATGTAACTGCTAAGACGTTCAGCTCTATGCCCGATTCTTTCGTCGACCGTCATCCATCACAAGAACAACGCGTCAGCCTTAGTTTTCTCGGTTTTCTTGTTGCAGTCCGGCGATAAAGTGGGGATGAGTAAATATTTTTTTATAATCTTTTGTTACATGCCGTGTAATACGAGTAGGCCTATTACACAACAACTAGTAAAAACAAAGTGGCACGCTAAATAGACCGAGTAGACCTGTCCACGAGAACTAAAGAAAAGATACGGCAGCATAATACCCCGTTTACACGATCGAGCAAACATCGAGCTGGCTCGTCTAGCTAACATATAGCCAGCTCGTCGAGTCAGCTTAATCGTGTAAACGGGGTATGACGGACAATATTTGGCAAACTGTTTTTTCCAGTAAAATTTTACAATTAAAGTGAGCAGAGCTCACGTGATGCGCGACACCATCGGTGCTACCACCTGGGGAATCGGTGTAAACGTGCAACAAAATGACAATGCGTTTTGAAAGAGAACCCAAATTGAACGCCTTCGTACGGAGAACTCCTTCAAGCTATAGGAGGTTGAAACTCGGACGGTTAAAAATCGAAGTTTTATGCTGCAAATTTTATGTGCAGATTGTCGTGGTATAGTCTACCTCTATTAATGTGGGCGCATTCTGCGGCTGAAATATGCGCCGTATTCTGAAATTGTGAAAAAAGTCACTAAAAACCCGCTTTCTGGATTTCAAGGTCGTTCAAGGTTATCAATGTAAGTACCCTCGAAAAGCTCGTTAGTAGTGCTGCTTGTTATGTTAAGCTGCAAGTCTGTGTCTATCTGCGACCGTTTGCACGCTAAATTAGTTATATTAGGGGAAATTGCGCATTTTGAAAGGGGATCCAAATTTTAGGCCCCCGTACAGAGAACTCCTTAAATTTAAGAAAGCGAAACTTAAACTGTTAAAATTCATGTTTAATGCTAAATATATCACATGCAGGTTGTTTTGATCTGTCTCTAACCGTTTCGTTGCAATTCACTACTAAAATGTGCACCGCAGCTCAAAATCGCCAAAAAATCACTAAGATCCCCTATTTTAAAGTTCAAGATCGTTCAAGGTCGTTGATTTTGATGTTAATTCAAGGGCGTATCTGATTTCCTATTTTCAGTGATTAATAGTACTTAGGCCCTATCTCGCACTGTTTCTGAGATACGGCGATTTCTTGGCTCAAATCGCTAATTTTGCATACCCCCTCATTTAGCGCTCCTGATCTGGATAACCCCTTTCGAATTTCTGGAGCACTAGAACTAGAGTCTTTGCAGCAGTCCACAGTAAAAATCTTGTGATCTTAGCTTGCATCGTTGTGACACAATACCAGAGTGTGACTGACAGACAGACACACACCTCGACAATAGCTAAGACGTACGAAGTATTCTGCTGTCGCGCGTCAAAAGCAAACGAAAAACTGCGCAAATATTTTGTGGGTTTAATAATAAAAAGAATTGAGCTGAAAGCTGACGACAACAGGAAACACAGGGATGTTTGTATACGTCCAATCGCTTACTAAACTTCATCCGAGACACACGTGGGACTTTGCTCTTAAACTGCTTAATTTGTCCTGGGATTCTGGATCGGCCATTGATGTGAAACAATGACAAATACGTTATGCGTATTATTCAACAGTTTAATACATTTGTCACTTTAGCATTTGCATTCTGAGATAAACGGCAAATGAATCTACCACTTCGCCTTAGTTCTGTTGTTGCAATACCTTGCGGTGCATTTTGCGTCTGAACTATTTGTCAGGCGACTTTGAACTTTGCCCTCATCGTGTCTTTAAAGTACGAGTATCGAGTATTGTAGAATCGTGAGTTGCATCGTTGTGGATACGAAATTTGAAGTCTTATGATTGAAGACGAAGTATACGGCAGAAAATAAATACAATATAAGCATACACAACAGCTGTACAGTTTGTTTCCTTGCAGTGATGTCGAGAGCCACAGCAGGGCTCGGGAAAACATTTTCGCGGCCCCTATGGGGAGAAAGTTTTCAATTTTTTAAATGGCGCATTTTGCTGTACTTCATATTTCTGAGAGACGACGGGGCCCCAAACGTCGCTTGGCCCGGGGTAACTTATTCCCCTACCCTTTTTCTCGACGGGCCTGGTTTGTTCAAATTGTGTAAAATTTTCGGTGGTGAATTTGCGCTCGTGCGTGTGGGTACCTTAATGCATATGTCTTACAACGTTTCGCCAAGTCCTTGGATAGTCTAGTGGAGTGGACGCCCGATTTCTATCGGAAATTGGTTTTCGCTCGTCCAGCTACGCGCTATTTTGTGTAGGTATACACGCATGCGCAGTCGCGACTTTGATGGATAGGCTTTCCCCCATTTCACAAGAGGGGTTCCTTTGTAGCCTGTGCGTAGTGGGACCCAGGTTCTGGTGCACATCAGCGGTCGTGTCCAAAGGGTCAGAAGTCAGGCGTGACAGCGATTGGCGACGTAAAACGTCGACGACGCGCTTCAAATGATAACACTGCTACACCCTGGCGCCTGCCTGCACTGGATGTGACGTTCTGGCAATAAACGTGTTTTTTTCAGTTTATCAGCTTTTCGTTTCGCTGCAGTGGACATGGTAGTTTGCCCTTGCTATGCCGATGCCCTGTCTTAAAGGCGTAAAAACGTCCGTCCGTCCGTCCGTTTGTCTGTCTGTCTGTCGATCTGTCAGTTGCTAGAATTCGTTGCAGCAGAATTGAGCTGGTTTGTGCGAAATGATAGAAATTTATGCAAATTTGAGAAACTCATTGCGATTTGACTTAGTGACATGATACAGTGCTATGATCTGCTTGACATAGGCCTTTAATGTTCTCTTGACTGTGCATTTTTGGTTAATTTTTGATTTGCCCATTTAGTCGAAAATGTTCGACGACCAGACAAAAAGGGAACCTTAACATCACGAAATGACTGTGTGACTTGCAGCACGGATAATGAATTGGTATTCGATGGCCTTAAAATCTGCACCCTTGCCATCGCCATGACGAGCGAAAGTATGATAAGTCGAGACTACACGGGCTCTGTGTTCTTAGCGCCATATCTCTTGTCAATGACACACTACATGGTCTAGCAGTCGGAGTATAGGACTTTTGACCTTCACGTTTCGTTTCATTATTCATACATTCGTTTAAGACAACGTAGATAATCTCAACTATTAATTTAACGAAAACGAATATACTAAAACTAGCTAAAACAGTCAAAACATCAGCGACAGGTGAGGCAGCAGTTAACAAAAATATAATAAGTAATGTTGGAAATATCAAATAGAAGAATGAGCAAGCAAACTATTAGTGCAGAAGCAAAAGACGGGTAAAGTAAAAATTATAAAATCTTTTGATGACAAGTTGTGTCTCAAATATTTATACCATATATTTTTAACATTGCTTGGTTCTTCTTTAAGTTATCATGGGTAATGTCGTAAATGTTTTTTATTGAGACAAAATGTATATAGAATAATGATGTCATGAGAAGAAGCGTAGAGTTTAGTGCTCAGTTGGCGTTCATGGAAAATAACTTGCTGATAATGTCTGATGACATTACAAACGGTATTATTTTGTGTTAGTATTTATTTGTGTAATTTTGTGATTTTGTGTTTTTATCTGCTTTATTTTATTTTTTTTTGCATTTTTATTTTAAGGTGTACCTCGTGTACCGTTTATATTAAATAACTATTGCACGAGCAGAAAGTCATTACATGTGCCTTATCGAAGTGGCTTTCCGAACCTTTGTGCTTTTGTTGTAAGAGCCAATCTAAATGAACGAACGCGCGAAAGAATGAATGTATGAATGAGTGTATAAACGAGAAGAAGATGAAAGGATTATGTCAAAGACTCGGAATGAACGGATTAGGAATTGCTACCGCATCCGGTTATTTCTGATAAATCGGTGCGCGGAAAAAAAATTTGCCCGCGAATTCCCGCATTCGGTGGCTTTTGCCACAGCTGAAGATGTGCATGCGTGCGAACTGTTTACAGCTGAAGCTAGTTTGAAGCCTATTTCCATCCAACGCAAAGCACGAGCCCTGCGTTGTATGGAAACTAGGCTTTAACTGTCGTTGTTTGAATGGTTTTTGCGGTCAGTGCATTCTCAATTACAACAGACTGAACTATCGTAGTGACATATTAACATGATTCCAAAGTGTTCACCATATAGTCTATACTTTTCAACTAACTCACACTCAAGTTAATGTTGTGCACTAAAAATGCAATAATATTATCCCATATTCGGTGTAGGTCATTGCTCATAGCGGCGACTGCTGCCGAACCGAAGTCGTGTTCGTGATGTGACACTGGCTGTTTGTGTGACAATATCAGTAAGATAAGACAATGCTTGTGACATGTGAATTAAATGCATCAGCAAACACAGTTTATGGGTGATGCGGTATTGCACCGGAAGCCAGTGTAATTGTTGCAGCGTACTTGTAACGTGGTCGCGAGGAGCGACAAGTCCGATCAGTCTGGCTGCAGCGTTCTGAGCACGTTGAAGTGGTGCAA
>Ga0056128_1005924_pt1 | contig 15412 bp, 10 predicted proteins | sample WorMetLIZISLAND2_FD_71113 | JGI IMG/M metagenome (GOLD analysis project Ga0056128, IMG submission 71113) | Marine gutless worms symbiont microbial communities from Max Planck institute for Marine Microbiology, Germany - Olavius geniculatus... ...
CCTCACCCCCCCCAAAAAAAAAGAAGTCGGAAAATTTAATTCTTGTACGAACATTTTTTCTCCAAGAGTACAAGGTTTGGGGCATAAAATCCGCCATTTTGAGAACATTCAGAAACAAAACTGAAATTTTGAGCCCCCAAGACGCCGCTGACATGGAGCTTTGTACACATATAGCGATGACGTCTTGTGAAGATGAAGTATACATATAGACTAGCTGGCGGGACTGGACGACTGTCGACTGAGAAGAGTCTTTGACCCGGCTGCCGAGCGAGGACGCGAGTCACGTGATGCTACTGACGTCATCCTTGACGCAGGCGGATGTTCAACCTCCACTGGCTTGCAGTGAGTCCGACTCGTAAGCCGATGCTCCACTGGCTTGGAATCAGTCTGTCACAGAAGACGGTGTTCCACTGCCTTAAAACGAGTTTGAGACGCAATCTCGTGATGCAGTGGCTTGGAGCGACTAGTAGGTCGATGCTCCACTGGCCTAAAATGAGTCCGAGTCGCAGGATGGTACTCCACTGGCTTAGAATGGCTTTGACACACAGAACGATGCTCCACTGGTTTAAAACGAGTCCGAGACGCAACCTGGTCATCCAGTGGCTTGCAATAAGTCTGGCTCGCAGGACGACGTTGCACTGGCTTAGAATTACTTTGATACGCAAGCCGGTGCTCCACTGGCTTGGAATGAGTCGGACTCGTGGTCTGCAGCGGCGTCGACGACACTGTATCGGCGGCGGGAGATTTGGCCGAGATTTCTGTCGGAGCCAGACCACTCCCGGACCGGTGGATCGGTGGTTTCCGGCGGCCGGGGAACAATGACGCGCGATCGTAGGTGGTTCGTTGGCCGACCATCAGAGGGCGCGCGCCGCTGATTGCTAACGATAAAGCACCTTTAGGCTTGGACGAAGCGGGAGACGAGCCCTCCGAGTGTGAGCTTCCCTGAGCCGACGGTGGCCTTAACTATACACACGAACATATTAAAGCATTCAACATTTAAGGGGTGCCTATAGCTAGTTCTTCATGTAAATCCATCTCAGAGCTACGCAGCGTCATCTCCTATAAGAGATCACAATGTCACTTGACACAGGTGAATGCGTCCCGCCTTAATTTCAGCCAGACAGGCCGCTATTTAATTTAATATACCCTGGGGGATAAAAGACTGAGTTAATTACCTGAGTGATTGGATATGCAACGAAATAGTTTACCTGCCTACAATAACACATACAGTCACCCATCCAAGTAATAACCTGGCTCGGCGTATGCCAACCATACTGATCGGACGCAATGTGTTAACCACTAGACCACGCACCGACTACACAGTAAATTATACAAAAATCTCTACCGCCTCTCAGCCTCTGGGAACCAAATTTCGTTATGACTCACGGTAATTTTATGACAAAGTATAGTCTTTCCAGAGTCACAATGCCCACAGGGCGGCGCTGATCTTCGTTTCCATAGCCCTCAGTCAGACACCAGTTTACACTGCCAGACCACAGATACGGGGCTAGTGTATAGCACGATGTGCTTGCTTACACATCAGCATTCGCTGACATACTCACTGCACCAATATACCCACGAAGGGATGGCCAGCCTGAGTTGAACTTGTTGGATGGATACGTGACGAAATTGTCTACATGCCTGCAGACGGTCACCCATCCAGGTACAAACCGGGCCCGGCGCGGGGCAACTACGTTGATCGAACGAACACACAACGTAAACTGATAACCACACTACATCACCAGCTACGGAGCACTGCAGCAGGTGCCCCTCGACTTCCAACTGTTTGATTTTTTAAGATCACTTTGACACAGCCGCATCTCTGACGTTCAATTCCATATTTTTGTGCGTCGCTCGTAAATTATTCACATCGAATCCTAGCTACGCCAGTGGACACTAGAAACGAACGAACAAGATAAAAATAAAGGTATTTAGTGCCATACCCCACAAAGGGCATAGGCGGGGTGCTCAACTCCCTTTCTATGGTCGTTGAGCTCGTAGGTGGATGGACCACTGAGTCCGTGACGCATGGCCAGTGCGACGCCAGACCTATAGTTACCTTCCCAGCCGCAGAGAGTCACCGACTGCTTGGTGAACAGAGGAACACGTGTGTGAACAGTCTGCCCAGGGTTGTTCTCTGGCAGTGACCCAGCCAGGAGTCGAACCAGTGACCTCGCGGTCACCAGTCGTCGCGACATGTCATGCTACCGCTACAGTACACAGCCACACGAGATGTAGTCAGATACCGAGTCGTTGCTGGCACTGGCTGTTTCCTTGTGGTCGGGAGAGACGGGTTTTACTTCCTCGGTGCTGGTTGGCTGCTCGGTCGATTCATTCGGCTTGATATCATCGATATGCTGCTCCTCTAGCTCGAGCTCGTCACTGATGTCCATGTTGGTACGGAATTCCTTCATCATTTCCAACACGTTCAGACGCTTCGCAGGCTTCTCCGCGTCGCAGTCGTCGCCCTGTCCACGCGTCGAACACAAGATGCCGTCACTGCCGGGTGAAAATCCCATGGGTGCTCGTACCAGCCAAGGCCGCTCATGACGGCTGCCGGATGAATAGCCGGGCCGGCTAGCAACAGCTATTCATCCGGCAAAGAATAAATAGACACTAAGCCATTTATCCAACAGCCAGAATATCCTGTGCTTTTAACAAAAGTGCGATCGTGACAAGAACTTATGAAAATGTTATAAGAAACATGCGTCATGTGTAACTAATTGATGACTTAAAAAGAACTTTGGAAGACCTTCCGAAAAACTCTAGAAAGTGTTATTACATATTAGGCACCAGGCACAGAACAGCAATAAAAACCAAGCAATCAACTAATCACTCAATCACATTTTACGCCAAAGCCAGCGTATACAGATTGCAATAGAAACATAATACAAGATGCGTAAAATTGAATAAATGGCGCTTACACTACTGATCCAAGGATGATCGAGTATTTCAGCAGCGGTAAAGCGATGGGCGGTATCCCAAATCAGCATTCCGCTCAGACAGTCCTTTACTGCAATACACAGACAGACGGACAGACAGACAAACCAGTTCACAACGCGTTATTCACATTATGCGGTTGTCCTACAGGCATTGGACTCACTGGCGTAGCCAGACGGGGCCTACGGTTTCACAAAATTGAAAAAAAACAATGGAAAACTAGAAAGCAGTCATAGTCCGCACACCTCCGCCAAGGCAATGCTGTTCGCCAGGTGGCGTCACCATATTCGCTTTGCCAGCGGTTCCCTTATGCCCCCTTTAACGCAATGGTAACGAAAATTTCAAAATGATCCAAAATCCAGGATTCCTGCCGAATCACGCCCACAATTGAATCACTTGTAGTTTATGCCATGCCCGACATTCCATCAACATTTCAGAAAGATCCGTCCATAACTTTTTGAGTTATCTTGCTAACACACAGACAAACAGACAGACAAACAAAAACCGGCAAAAACAACCTCCTTGGCGGAGGTAAAAATTCTACAACCACTTTTACAGCATAACTGGGACAAATATGTAGCGTACATTCGGTCACTGTTAGGAATATACAGAGTCATAAATGAATGCCTCGCTTTCCAGCCTCCCCCACGTCACAAATTACTGGGTGAGGTGGAAACATGAACAGTCAATGGCCAGTTAAGTCAGGAAGATTCGTACCAAATATTATCAAAGTCTAGCAATCCTTGTTCAAGCCTATTTGCTCCAAAAGTAACTGTGGTAACAATTGCTAAAAACCACGAAGAAATAAAAGCTGCACGAATGGCAAATGTTTAAACTGCACTTTTGACGCTAAATTGCAACTATCACATTGGCATTAAAGTACACTGAATCATTTAGTTAGCGCCAGAAAAAAATGTTTTGTTTTACATATTATTCTGCTGCCATCTTAGTAGGTTGCACTATAGGTTGCCACTTGCCCGTCCGTCTGTACTGTCTCAAACTCGAAAACAAAGGACGTACGCATGTAGGGGCCCAAGAGTAGGCCTAAGCTTAGAAAAACCAAAGTAACATGAACGTTTTTAGAACAAGAGTAATAGGGTGCTTACACGATGAAGCTAATATAAAGCAAATGTATTGAAAATACACGGGCACAACGTGTGCTCCATGTTTGTCATGTTTGCTTGATGTTTGCTTCATCGTGTAAACACCCCATAACGGTATACCAAATTTCAAAAAGTTAGAGGTCAGGGTCAGGATTAGAGTTGTGCAGCAAAGTGTATATCTAAGCGGACGGCCGCACAGTCTGTCATCACTTGGCCAACATATTTTCTACAGGGTAGCCAAAAGGTAAGTCTCCAACTTTTGTCCATATCTTCACCAAATATTGACCGATTGTCTCAGTCTTTTCACCGGTACCTTAGGTGGTAAACTTGCAATAACACAGTTATGAAATATCCCACTGCATCTTAGCTGTGTTGCTACACTACCTTGTGAAATAGCAAGCACAGCTAGCAGCACAGAGAGAGTAATGTTTTCATACCGCAGTCACTAATGTGATTCCAGCGAGGTTCCGCCAGTCGCTGACTGAAGCCCTTACGTTTTGTCATCCGACACAAAAGATCATTGTTTAGATTGGTCAAGCTAACATACACAACATCCAATATATCAATGATAACTATAACCGTGTATGCATTCGCAGCAGCGCAGCGGAAGGGGGCAACTGACACTCCTCTGTATTCTATAATGTCAGAAAATTTTCTTCTCGTCCATGAATTATTGTCCAGAATTACAAAATTTGAGGTGGAAAAATCACCATTTTGGGGAATTAAAAACAAAATTGAAATCTTGAGCACTTGCATCTCCTCTGTCGGAAATTAGCAGCTGTATGTTGTAAAATTGCAAAATGTTGCCCCCATCCCTCCCCACAAATTTTCACACCCAAGACGCCACCGAATATATAAATTATGCGACAAACTCGGACTGAAACTAAGAAAACATAACTACTGCTATAGTAACAGGCTGGTTAACTCAATATGATAAACAGACCCTTAGCATCTATCAAACTGAGATCAGCCAAACGAAATAGTAGAAAATATAGGAAATGTCTTAAACAATTGAGACCTCAGACATATCTGTATTGCAGCCTATAGCCAGATTAAAACATAAAATACTAAGGTAAAAATAAAAACCTGTGTTAACTCACAGTTTAAACGTGATAATTCCCATTGCCCAAACGTCACATTTCTCGCTGTACAGTTTGTTCTCTGTAATTTCTGGTGCTGGAGACATAACAAAATCACGAGTTTTGTAAACTGTAAAATTAAGGAACATTATGAATTTATGATATGTATTCTCAATATGTCAAATTATTTCAAGCAGAAGCTAAACCAACCTACTGTGGATAAAAATGAAAATTTTGCCACGTTAGCTACTATGGCTTATAGTGGCTCAACGTTCTCAAATCCAAGGCATCAACTATGCAAGGTTGCAGGTAGGCTAAACCCAACTCCCGGACATTTTGCTATCTCTGGGCAAGTTGTTCACACATACGCAACAGCCCGCATCAGCAAGCAGTACAATCTGGTACTAGAGCCAAAAGGCATTAAAACATAGACTAACTTGATTAAAAGATGACTGCCCAAAACCAAGAATAAGCTTCGACTCCAATGCTGTTACTGAGTATTAACTAATGCATCTGATCATGTGATTAAACTATTTGTATGCATCACGATAAGACCTGGTTGTACATGCTGTGATGATTAGGGCCCACAGTTTTACGCGGAAGAATGTGTCAAATTCTGCGGGCCAGTTTGCGAAATTCCGCGGCTTACCGCAGCAAAATTGTCCAAATTACGCGGTTCACCGCGGCCGTCCGTGCGTGAGTAAACTGAGCTCTATAATGTTCAGAAACTTTAGTTATTGAAGGCTGAGTTAAGCTAACAACATACAACGAAAGTTTTCAATGTTTTTCTTTTCAAGAGCGCAAGGTGTCAAGTTGCAGTGGTTTATTCACGATCGAGCTGTTCACTGCGACAGCAGGACCTACAGTTTCAGGCAGTTCAGTTTGATTTTTTTTCTGCGATAAAATTTCGTCATCAAGCCAACGATCGTACTAATCACCAGTTATTTCTCAACTTCTGCAAAATTCTGCGAAATTCTGCGGAGCTATCAAAATTCAGCGGAAAAGAACAAATTCTATGGCTAAGCTTGAAATTCCGCAGCCCACAGTAAACGGGGTCCTAATGATGATGAGACTGGTTGTACGCACTGCGATAAGACTAGTCGTACAAATTGTGATCATGACTTCATAAAGTTATTCCAGTTAAGGCCGGATCCCAAAGAAAGAATCCACTGGGACCGCTGGAGCACACTTTTAGAGACCAAGTGCTATTTTTGTCACAAAACCAAGAAACAGAGAGAAGGAACATTTGCCTTTTCATTAGATGCAGACGTGTTTTTAGGTTGCCCATATGTAGTAACGAAAAGCTCTTATGTTTTTGCTTTGTTTTTCGTAACTTTTTAAAATTTTTCCTTTAATTTCCAGTTCTCCTCCAAAACAGTACAGTGGACCAAAACCAAAACTAAAGGGGGAGGGGAAGACCCTTATCTGGAAGGAATTGACGGCAAATTTCAGCGACTTCCATTGAGGGGTTTTGGAGAAAAGGGCATTTTACCACATTTACAGTCGTGGACCAAGAAAGACAATCAGACTTGCGGCGCTGGGCGACCTCACGTTGGGCCCTGTCTCATATTTCTACACCGTGTCTCAATAAAAAATGTGCCACTTTTGCTTCTTGAATAATTCTGTGAAACATTAACCAATTATAATAATTTTTGGTACACTGCATCACGAAGAAATTTGACGTAAATGATTATCGTCTAGCCTACCTCAACTCAATACTGTTGCTACACTACCTTGTGATATTTAGAAGTCGTAGTTTGGGTGTTTAAAACAATGAATTTATACTGGGTAGCGCATGCGTTGGCTCAAAAATTCTTAATTGAATAATGACAAACACGAGTAACAATTATTATCTCTCATAAAGTCTTACGTGTTACATCACATCATTTTTATTACTGCATGTGCTCAAAATGTCTTCCTTCAGCATGAACGCAAGCCGTGGACGTTGATGCAATTCTCCAACGGCACATTCAAAAACGCGCGACCCAGAGCGGCTCACTCGCTGTTTTTGCACCATTTCAGTTTATCGACGCATGACCTCTTGAAATGAAAACGACTGATGTTAAATATGCAACAGATTTTCAATGATTTTGTTGTCTCGGTGATTTTCTGAGCTGATGCATGCACTTTCCAGTATGAATTCATTGTTGTCAACGACCAAACTTCGACTTCTGCATTTCACAAGATAGTGTAAAAACAGTTATAAGGTGAGGTGCGCTAAAATATAGTAATTCACTATAAGTTTTTTCGTGATGTTGCTTGCCAAAAATTATCAAAATCGGCCAATGTTTCACGGAGGTATTCAAAAAATAAAAGTGGCACGTTTCTGAGACACGGTATGATGAACAGTGCCAACAAGAGCAGAGGAAATACTCACACATGTACATTGGAGTGCCACAGAAGTCATCAAGCATACTGTCTGTACCAACTCCGTCTTTCTCAATCGACAGACCAAAGTCTGTCACCTGCTCAACAACACATACCGGTACATACATGTACATGCTAACAGCTGCTCACTCACTAACTAGTGGTATTTGACAAACACCTGCAAATTTCCGACTAAGGATGATGTCACAAATGTGTATTCACAATTTCAATTTTGCCCAAAATTTCCCCCAAATTGTGGAAATTTAAGATCACAATTTTTTACTTATGGAAAAATAATTTTCCAACAAGAAGAAAATGTTCTGGAACACTAAAAGTAGGGGGAATTGACCGCCCAGTATCTCCAACGCCCACTGCTACGACACGACACGACCGCACACGTCGTTTTAATGGCCGTTTCCATGCAAAGCCAGGTTAGCCGGTTCCTTTCGACTTTTAGTCTCCACTGAGCCTTATCCTAAGCATCCTCCAGAGAACCAGAGCCAGACAAAAACTTATCTGTATCCTTCTGACACAATCCCTCCAGGTCTTCCACTGAGAAATGACTTCAGTGGGACTAAGTTCTGTCAACCAGAATATGTCGTTGTCTATTTTACTTTATTTCCAAATCAAAGTCTAAATTGAAGCACATGATAACCAGCACAACTTTTATTTAACAACGTTAACCAAGTACAGAATTAATTCACGGTATCCACAATTTATTACTCACATTATCATGCTAAGAATCAAAGCAGTTTTGAACGATATTTACCCAAAAAAGGAAGTATAATAACTGGCAGATAAAAGTAAACGTGCAAAACCTTGATGCTAATGTTTTCAATTTCGTCTTCTTTCTTGCTCAAGAGAATATTTTCCAGCTTCAAATCACGGTGAACTTTACCTGGCATGGAGGTACAATACATTACCATCATCAATATAATCATCGTCAACTCTCATTGGCAAGTACAATACACACAACTGTTAGGACTACCCACATCGTAGCTGGAATGGTAAACCTAGTTTGCAGTCGGCGCGGGAGCCGCCAGACGCGCCTGAGCTGACGAGCGTGCGATCAGCCACCCACAATAAATATTGACGCAAGATATGCGTTATTTTCTTGATATACTCGACGTCTAGTGACCTTGGCTTTTAACCTTTTAATCTGAATATTGGCTTACCAGCTATATCTGCCCTATGGAACCTACACTGTTATGTCCCCGTTCAACTCCAAGCCAGTCCGCTACCAATTAAAGTAACAACTCTGGGCAAGTTGTTCACTCCTACGTGCCTGTGTAGGCTGCTGTTCGATTCTCACTGCCGGTCATTTGCAAGCAACCTTGAGCAAGTTGCTAACCTACTGTGTGCTCAGGCCAACTCAGCCTCCTACCCTTCGTGGGACGGGAAATGAGTAGTAGCTTACGGGCTATGGGGGTGAAGGCCTAGTGTGGCTGACTGAGGTGTTGGTATGTCTCCTTGCTGCAAACCGCGGATCCAATTGTTCGCGGTTGGCTGCATAATGCGCTGCGGTATCATTACCTCATGCCAATCAACTGCCACTTCCTTGAGTTCATCTCATGTAAAAAGCGCTAATTACTCAAGCACCGGACTTTACCTTTATTACCTCCACCAAGGAGATAATGTTTTTGCCGGTTTTTGTTTGTCTGTCTGTGTGTGACCAAGATAACTCAAAAAAGTTATGGACGGATCTTTCTGAAATTTTGACGGTATGTCGGGCATGGCATAAGCTACAAGTGATTCAATTTTGGACGTGATCCGGCAGGAATCCTGAATTCTGGATCACTCTGAAATTTTCGTTACCATTGCGTTAAAGGGGGCATAAGGGAACCGCTGCAAAACCGAAGACGGTGACGCCACCTGGCGAATAGCACTGCCTTGGCGGAGGTACCTGCGGGCTATGACTGCTTTCTAGTTTTTTACAAGTAATGCGACCGCATGAGAACTCTATAATATAATTAATCAATGTATGTGGCGTAGTACAATGTAACACAATGCAGAGATTACCGTATCGATGGAGGTACGATATAGCTTGAGCAAGCTGTTCGATGACGACTTTGGTCTCATCCTCAGAAAATGGTCCGTGCTGAGTGAGCAAACTCGAAAGTTCTCCGCCCTCACAGAGCTCCATCACTAGATACATCCTCTATACACATAAGTAAGCAAGTAAGTAAGTAAATGATTTATAAAGCGCCAAAGTCTCAGAAAGAATCATCATCATCGTCATCATTATTCCGCCTATTCCTACACATTTCTCTGTAGCACGGTCTGTCTGTCTGTCTGTCTGTCTGTCACATTCGTGCATCCCGCTTAAACCGTTCGACGGATTTAGTTGCCATTTTTGGTAGGTACACTTGCAAGGTTCAACACACATTGTACTAGACGGGTCTGTCTGACCCACAAAGGAAAGGGATAATTTCAGGGTCAAACGCTTGGCCAAAAACATGTAATTGCCCGGCTTATGCTGCCACCTTGCGAATATAAACGAGAAGTTGGGTGGACTTACCACAGCAATTCCGGTTTTTGCCAAATTACTTGGGTCCTTGTTATCATCGTCATCATCGTCGTCATCATCATCAGCAGCAGCAACAGTAAAGGGACATATCTGATCCGTCAGAACGTGAAGAAAATTACTTCCGGCTCAACTCAAATCTAGACATAAACTCGTGGCCTACCAAACCATCACTGACCAAACCATAGACCCAATCTGTCACAATGCCGACAGTCACGAGAAACGCTGGAACACATGGCTTTCGAAATGTCCAACGACTACAAATCCTCGGTGTCAAACTGATCCGCGGGCACTGGCCATACTGACAACCAATCCGCTGTGTCAGGTGATCGTGTACGTGCTGCAAAAGACCGTTCTCTCGTGAAAAACGGGACGTCGCACTCAGCAGTAGCAGCAACAACAAAACTAGATAAGAATTTCCAAATTTCAAAATATGTTTACTACGCTAGATAGGCCCATATGCTGTTTCTTCTTTATGTGATACACGCGCACAGTCGACTCAGCCTTCTATCCTTGGAGGGTAAGTAAATCAAGTACCGGTGTCATGGAAAATTTGTCACGCCTGGAAAATACTTCCCAGCTTCATATTCTCATAATGTAACTAACCCTAACCATAAAGGGTCGTCCATAAATGACGTCACGCTCCGAAAGGGATGGGGGTTTACATTATAGTGACGACGTGTGACGCAGGGGAGGGGGTTAAAGGAAGTGTGACGTCACACGCGTCACATCTGTGGAAAGGCACAATAGACAGCCAAATGCATGTTGCCAACTCGCCGTATGTGTCAGGACGAGGAACATTTAGGAACACTATGCTTAATTTCACACAATTTTATGCATTAAATTGACAGTACACAATTTTGATAATGGATATGATTTTACATATTAAAATTAGGATATGTCGAAACTCATCTCTGTACTCTACACTACAGGCTGCCGGGGAGTTAGACGTATGTGACGTCATATTTGAATGGAGGGGGTCCAGGAAAGTGTGACGAAGTGTGACGAAGGAGGGAGGGGGGTAAATTTTTCCCCAAAATCGCGTGACGTCATTTATGGACGACCCCTAACCCTAACCCTAATCTTAGCCCTAATCCTAATCCTGATCTTAACCCTACTCTTAACCCTGACCATATAACCCTAACTTTAACCATATCCCTAATCTTAACCTTAACCCGTACTGCTGCATGTGGGAATTATTTTCCGGTGCGACAAATTTTCCACTACACCGGCCTGTCTGGCTCGGGATAAAGTGGGGCGCAGTTACCTGTACTGAGTGGCAGGTAACACTGTGTGATCACTGATCGCATATGACAAGTGACGCACTGACGCTCCGTTGCTCTGAGATAGGTTCCCAAGGAAAGCTGTACACACCTTTAACCTTTTGAAACACAGTTTTGATGTCCATAAGTTAGCCACTTGCCTCCTTTATTCTTAATTTCTATCAATCTTTATTCTAAGCATCCTCGCGAAACAAGCCAAAATGCTCCATATCGTCCGTTCTTTCACACATTCATCCGTGCGCATGCGTTGTTTAACGTTTTAACTCAGGACAGCTTTAGTATAATAAAATATCCGGCTAGTTCTTGTGAATGCAACACACCCACCGACCTTGCACCTATTGTACCCGTAAAGTCAGATGCCTACTGAAAAGAATCAGCTGCCATTAACGACAAAACACGGTAGCTAATTAATGCACACGTAGTAGGAGTGCACAGGAGAGTCAGTGCAGACTGTAGAGTACTGACGGTAGAGTTATTATGCGGCCGTCCTAACAGGCCACATTACAAGTCATGTACGTCCGTCCGTCCGTCTGTCTGTCTGGCCCGCACGGGCTCCTAACTCGAAAGCAATAAAAAGCATAGCAAAACCAAAATTGGCGTGAACGACCCCTTCGCAAGAGTGACTGGTGTGCCAATTTGCAGCTTAAAAGGTCAAAGGTCAAAGTTATGACAGTGCAGTATATAGACAGACAGATGGTCGCATAATATGTCAGCTCTGGGCTGACATCTTCGCCCGTTACCCTTGTGGCTAAATGCTCACACAGTCCACAATAACCAATCTTGAGCCAGTTGCTAGCTACAGTAAATTCAGTCTCCTATCCAGCGAGGAGGTAAATGATTAGCAGCGTATATGCAACTCCCTTTTTCCTTTCATGACGTTGTTCACCTGATGCCCGATTACCTTGACCTTTGACCTCTTCAACTGAAGACTGGCATAGCGGTTAGGCCTACTTCTGTCCTATATGAAGAGCGTTTACACTAATAAGGAACTTATATGTTTTCTATGCCTTTTGTTTTAGAGTTAGGACTCTACACAAGATTGACAGACAGTCGGACAGACAAACAGACGGACGGGCAAGATGAGTAACGCGGCCTACAGAAAGACTGGATGATAAGCCAAACCGCCACTGCAACATAATCATCATTTATTTATTACCGTACGCCAGCAAGGCAGCACAGCATGTACAGTTAAAAACACACACGCAAACGTGCAACATAAAATTCTAAAGTTAAAGTAAGCCTACACTAAAATCATGCACAAAAATTCACAGTATAAAATGAAAATAAAAGTCACAATAAAAATAAAACAGTAAGTGCAAAATTGTCCCATATCATGTCCTTTATTTTCCTAGCTGTTATCGACATCATGACTGCATTTAGCACACACGGCTACAAACTCACTGCGGTTCAGCACTGCCATTGTTCGTAAAATCACATTATCAGAACCACGAGTTTGTAACCAAAACAACAGTTTATGTTGGTCCATTAATAACGATAGTGGTAATGATTTGCAATAAAACTGAAGAGAGCGTGTAGTCTCCCTCCAACAACATAGAAATATACGTCGAAAACAGTTGTTCCAGGCAACGTCACGTTTGTGCAAGTTAGTTAGTGACAACGACCACGCTTCACAACCATACATTAATGTGGGTGTGCAGCATGTTTTCACAATATGAAGGGCAGACATTTTATTGGCATTGCCTCCAAGAACTGATCAAATGTTACTGTACTGACCATAACATTTGCGAGAAACTGCTGATAAGCCAGTGATACAAAGTCACACCTAAACACTTCACTATCATCACCCAAGGAATCGTAGCATTGTTACAGGTGAAAATGAGACGAGGCGCACCTGAGCAGTCTCAAAGACTTCTTTAAGCTCAATGATATTCTCATGTCGAACGCTCTTGAGGATTGACACCTCACGGTCAATCAGCTTCAGTATCTTCTGACCATGCACCTGTCACAAACATTCACTGTTACAACGACTGGTCTTTTCTTGTAACTATTAAGCAAGCATAAACTAAATTAATGCATTAATTTATTCATTCGTTCACTCACTCACTTGGTTTATTGTCTGGCCAATGCATTGAAGAGAATATATAATCACTGGCGTGTCTGTCCCTCCGCCGTCCCTCCGGCATGTGTAGAAGAAGAAATGTCTTCCGCTCAAACGCAAGTACAATTGATAACATAACATCCAATACAACAGTTAGTTACTGAGCCAGGTTGGCAGAAAACCATGCTGGACAACAATGCTGGCCACCTTAACACATAGAATTTCTATTTCTATTTCTTTAAACAGTGTAAACACTTTGACGTCAGTTATGGTCTGATTTTCAACAAATTTGGAAGATAGCTTCCACGTACCATCGAAGACACATAAACACACATAAATATACCGTGATCCATAAAAACGTGCCACTTTTATTTTTTGATTAGCTCCGTGCAGCATTGACCGATTTTAATAATTTTTGGCATGCAACATCAAAAAAACTGGATGCAAGTGACTGTACTTTTGCCCACCGCATTTTAATACTGTCGTTACACTACCTTGTGAAATGCAAGTTGTTGAGCCTGCTGTTTGCGAGTGGTGTCAACGTTTGTCGCTTGCATTCGCGCTGGAGAAAAAACATTTTAAGCACACGCTGTAATAAAAAGGATGTGACGTGAAAGGTAGAACTTTTTCAGATACAACAGTTGCTAATCGTGTTTGTCGCTTATCAGTTAATCATTTCTGAGCCGACGCGTGCGTTATTCCAGTATGAATTCATTGTTGTAAATAGTCAAACTACGACTTCTGCATTTCACAAGGTAGTATAGCGACAGTATCAAAGTAAGGTGGCCAAAACTAAAGTCCTTTGCGTCAAGTTTATTCCTGATGTCGCGAGCCAAAGATTGTTAAAATCGGTCAATGTTTCATGAAGCTATTCAAAAATGGAAGTGGCATGTTTTTTACGGACCACGGTGTATACAGGGTGGCAAAGGCAAGAAGGTTTTATTACAGGTATGGTGATCAACCAGCAGTGTTCAAAGACTTGCCGAAACCCCGCAAATAAACCGTAAATCCCAGTAACTGCAACACGAGACGCCACCCGTGCTCTCTCGAGCGATGGCGCTGCCATACCAGAGTTCATTGACAACTGCACTGTACGTAGCCCAGCCCTATTTTTGTCGCATGCGAGGTTTTGTCGCACATGTAGGCACCCTCTAAGTACAAGAAACCCAGCTGCCACTAGGATAGCCGACCGTACTGGTTGTCACTGATCTTCAAGATCATCCAAAATCGATGATTTTTTTTATCTCATCTAAAAAAGCCTATGCGATTTCCTATTAATGATCAGTAGCAACCTTGGCCCCATCTCGCACCGTTTCCAAGATACAGCCACTTATAACTTAAAACTTGCTGCCAAACCGCTGCAGACAGAGACATGGTTACTATTGACAGCCCATAGGAAGTCGCCAGCACCCTATCCGATGGTCAGTGGCGGTTTTAGCTCCTAATATCCGGGGAAGGGGGCACGGCCCCGTGGCGAGCGCAGCCTATAACGGCAAGCCTATAACGGGGATCTTGGGGCGGAGCCGCCAGCGGGGTCCAGGGGCAGAGCCCCTGGTCAGGGAGTCAGGGGGCGTCACTGCAGTGGGTGCATCCAAAAATCAAAAGTGCTTCAGCGTCAGGGGAGCGAAGCCCCTCTGAACCTGAAGCACTTTTGGTTTTCGGACGTTTAACGAAAGCCGCAAATTTGCCCACTTTTCTAAAATTTTGAAACGCAAAGAAATCAGATATTTGTGTTATTTTTGCCAATTAATGGGTGGCCACAAAACTGTGGGGCCTGGAGCAAAACTTGGGGGCTGCCCCCCCCGCCCCGGGCTTAAAACCGCCACTGCCTATGGTACATCGCCGACTCAATACGACGTACCGTTTAGCCATAATACCGCACGATTGGCATACCATAGTGCGTTATGACCCTTCAACGTCATCCAAGGTCACTGATTTTACATCACACTCACACGGTAGTGTGAGTGTTGTAAGGACGACCTTCAAAGTATATGGGAAAATGCAAACTTTGACCCTCAGCCAACCAAAAACCCCTGAACCGATCGTCACCAAATTTT
>Ga0056128_1005927_pt1 | contig 15411 bp, 7 predicted proteins | sample WorMetLIZISLAND2_FD_71113 | JGI IMG/M metagenome (GOLD analysis project Ga0056128, IMG submission 71113) | Marine gutless worms symbiont microbial communities from Max Planck institute for Marine Microbiology, Germany - Olavius geniculatus... ...
GATATGAAGTATATGTATTGGCATAAATTTCAACACCATATAATATATGAGGATGCACAAAACTAAAGTATAACATTTTCAAATAATCAAGAGGTAACTTGTGACTAAGTTTGTACAATATTTCAACAAATTTAGCTAATTTTGAGTAGATATAATCAATGTGTATTTTCCAGTTAAGCTTATCATCAATCCACACCTCGAGATATTTAACACTGTCACACATTTTGACGTTGGCTGCATTAATTTTTAGGTCAATTGAACTGTAGTCATTACGATTTGATGGGTCACTTGAAAAGGCCAAGTAACAAGTTTTCTCAATATTAGCCTAGGGCTAAGTTTATTTGCTAAAAACCATTTATTTAGGTCACTAAGTAAACTGTTAGATTTAGTACCTGTCTCAGAAAAAGATTTACCAAAAACAAACAAATTTGTGTCATCTGCAAATAATTTAGGTTTAGCCTCAGATGCACAGTTTTGTATATCATTAACATATATGAGAAAAAGCGACCCTTATTGCCAGACGCTGCGTCTGTGACTGTGTCCGTTTGTTTGTCTGTCTGTCCGCAGCACGGCTTGTGCCGTATAGACGACGTCCACGCTACGCTGTCGCAAGCCACGTCGGCTACAGGTTTTTCTGTCCGTTTATCCGTCCGTCTCTAACGTTACTGTATAGCGGCCATATAGCCTACGTTCGGTTACTCAGAAAATAATCAAACGACTAACTCGTTTGTGGTTCTTGATCCTGGTGTCCCGATATCGGCGACCCAATTCTTAAAAATACCACCTATTTTTGAAAAAAATAATGTGTAAAACTGTTTTTGGTAGAAAACCAGCAATATCTTTGAAACAGCGGCAATGTCGCTGTAACGTTGAGGCTATACATCGATTCTCATCGCGGGTCATTTGCAAGCAATCTTGGGCAAGTTGTTAGCTCACTGCGTGCTCAGGTACTCCGCCTCCTACCCCCAAGAGGATGAGAAATAAATAACAGTTTACGGACTACTTTACCTGTGTAATACATTATTCCTCTTTAACCGTTGATGATTACATTTCAACGACATTAACCTCATCTTATGTTATATAATAAGAGAAGATAAAAACGACATCTTTCTGGGAAGAACCAGATAATCTATAAAAATTGCAAAAACACGTCACGGACGTTTAAGAAATACAAGAAAAAAAGTTTAAATTTTGAAATATCTTAAATAACTTTAACGTCATAAATTACTGGAGTGTGGCTGATCCTTTCTGGTCATCCCGATTGGTTTGAGTCTTCAGTAATCCAGCCGCAGAGTCAGAGTTGGTCTTGAGTCACTTTCACTTGGCCACACTCAATCCAACCTATCGCGTCATGAACCCAACCCGATTGACCCAGCTAAAGGTTTAAAATTTGACCCGACGAATAATCACAGTTTAAAATGTACAGTCTTTCGAACCGTCCGGCTCTAGGTCTTTACGTAGTTTAAACAATGACGCGATTCACAACGAGAATGCAAAAAAATACCGCATCCCCCCAATCGAACTGACAAAAATTCGGCACACTTGAAGCTTAATAGCGTAAAATGTTAGTTTGACTAAAAAATTATTATGACCAGTCGATTGCATCCATACGATCTGCTGCATAAAAGAACTATAAAAATACGCCAGACCAGTGCCGACATTTTGCGTGGCCGTCCGCCTACAAAATTTCTATCCTGACCCTTGACGTTCTATGACTTTTCAAACTGAAAATTGGTACACTGGCTATATTTGTCTTAGAAAACGTACTACGTTTTTTATTTCGAGTTAAGAATCCGTATAGAACACAAGGACGCGACGGACAGACGGACAAACAACACAAACAAGACTCGTAATGCGGCCTGTTAAGCTGGCCGAATAATTAATTTACATCGTGTCTCAATAAAAAACGTGCCGCTTTTATTTTTTTTTAAAATAACTCAGTGAAACATTGGCCGATTTTGTTAATTTTTGGCAAGCAACATTATACAGAAACTGGACGTAAACAACTATAGTTCAGCTCACCTCACCTTTATAGTGTTGCTACACTACCTTGTGAAATTCAGAAATCGTAATTTGGCCGTTTACAACTATGAATTCATTCTGGGTAGCGCATGCTTCGGCTCAGAAATAACTAACTGAATAGCGACAAACACGAATAACAGTTATTATCACTCAGAAAGTCTTACATGTTACATTACGTCATTTTCATCACAACGCATGCTCAAAATGTCCACATCCAGCACGAATGCAAGCGGTGGACGTTGACGCGACTCGCCAACCGCACGTTTCATAGCCACTGACCCAAAGTGGCTCATTCACTTTTGATGCGTCATTTCAGTTCATCGACGCACGATCTTAAAATAAATATGATTACTGTTAAATATGTAACAAATTTTCAATGATTTTGTGGTCTTAGTGATTTTTAAAGCCGACACATGCGCTCTCCAGTATGAATTCATTGTTGTAAACGGCCGAACTACGACTTAGTGTAGCAACAGTATTAAGGTGAGGTGGGCTAAACTATAGTGGCTTGCTGCATCAAGTTGTTTTTTGATGTTGCGTGCCAAAAATTATCAAAAATCAGTTAATGCTGCACAGAGTTATTCAAAAAATAAAACTGGCACGTATTTTATTGAGACACGGTGTAGATCAGACCCGACCCGAACGGCGAAGGTGCCTGATCGATATCCAAGTATGTCCCTATTAATATCGTCGTCAGCAACATCGTCAGTTTTAAAAGTAGGGGATGGGTCAGGAAGTTGTAATTACAGACTGCTGTAAAATTTCCGGCAGACGATATTTTGTGTGCTCAGAATGTCAACTTTGCCTTTAAATTTTTAAAATGAGACAATTCCAGCTTCAAATAATGTATTTTTGTTTTTTTGGAAGACAAACCCAAAAATTCCGATAGACAAAAACATTAAGAGGATGGAAGCAATGATACATGTAGGAGCAATAATTGCTCCGTTGCTCCCCGCTTTCCAGTTGCACGACGCCACTGCGCTACAGGCTGACGACGGGCGCTTCAATGACCAGTACTCGACTGCGTTCCAGACGCGCCGTGACTCGGTACGGGTCAACAATCACAGGCAGCGTAAACTCCTCGTCCAGTTCAGCATCATCACCCATCACCTTGTGGTGATGACGGCCGGATAGCTGTTGCTCTGTGACGAGTCTGATGTGCATGCCGGAGCGACTTGCTTTGACTAGCAGCCGGTCAGCGTCCACATGACGACAGGCGGCCGGCAGAGTGACTGACATCCACAGACGCTGACTGTTCCTGCGATGACCGTCCGAGCAAACCTTTCACGCACATACACACACCCACACACAGAACTGACAGCATCAGCAGCATCAGCATCATTACTATCGTCACTCATCGTCATCGTCAATTCATCGTCTTCGTGAATTTGACAGTCGACGCTCAGTTAGACAAAATTTCGCGTCAAAGAGCGGTACCTTTCAAAAAGTCGTTATTTTACCGTTATTGACTCGTCTAGCGTGAAAACTGTTGCAAATCAGCACAGATTTGCTGCTTGTCACTAACGAGCTTTTGGGCATATTAACACCGATGACCTTAAACCACTTTAAATCTTTAAAATAGTGGGGTTTAGTGATTTTTTGCGATTTTCGGCTGCGGCGCACATTTGAAGAGTAAATTGCACCGAAACACTACAGGGTGCGGCAAAAAAAGTGGACCGCTAAAGTTTTTCGCCGTTTTCTCAGCAACTGTTTGGGATTTTAATATGAAATTTTACATCTTTATTTAGCAAAACATGTTACATCTAACTGCGAAGCAAAATTTAATTCCGTTGAAAAACGACAAAGTTATAGACTTTTTAACATGACCGTCTACCGAATTTTCAGCATTAAAATGTTTAAGCTAAAAATGCTATTTAATATTCAAAAACTGGTTACACATTACTGCCGATGACGTCACAGTGACGTTTTGATAAACAGTAATTTATATTGTTTATAAATTATCGCTAAATTATCGTTCCTTTAAAGCAATCGCCGGCTGCCCACCAAATTCATCTTCCAGCAGGACGGCGCGTCATAACACACAGCGCGCAACGCCACGCAGCGCACAGAACTAATAGCGAGTCAGCTGTCCAGATATCATCACAAAAGACCAATGGTCTCTAAATTCGCCGAATATGTACTCAATAAACTATCACGTATGGAGTGCAATGTTGGAGGCTTACCGCAAGCTCAAATCAAAGCCGAAAACAAACACCGAACTCGAGGAAGCGCTTCAGGTTATCTGAGGCAACCTGCCACAGAGATCGATCGACAAGGCTGTAAAAGATTTCTCAAATAAGGCCACTGGAGGCTGGTGTTGTAGCTTGGAGCTGGTGGTGAACACTTCGAACATTCGCAGTGACAATGGAATTCTGGCATCTGATCATTATTTAACTGTGTTGTTTCGACGATGTTATTAAATTGGTGTTGTAGCCGGATTATTTTTGAATGCTAAAAAAATCGGTAGGCGGTCATGCTAAAAAAACTGTAACTTCGTCGTCTTTCAGCAGAATCACATTTTGCTTGTCAGTTTAATGTATAAGGTTTCATTAAATAAAACTGTAAAATTTCAACGGTTGCTGAGAAAACAGCGACAAACTTTAGGGGTCCACTTTTTGTGCCGCACCCTGTAAAGGTAGACCAAGACAACATGCGGACGGAATTATCAGCATTAAACGATGTTGTCGCGCATCTCGTGATGATTGCTCAAATTAGTTGTTTAAATCGAACAGATGTTAGAGTTTATCTAAGTTGTATCTTGTAGATCACTGGTCGTTTTTCCATGTGGTTATTTTTGATTTGATCGGCTGACTTTTAGGCATACCGTAGGCCTACCTCGAAGTTACCGACTATGGCATTGGACGAATACTGCGTCAAGTTCTTGTCAGCGAAACATCTATCATGTCGTCTCTGAGGTGAATTGAATAGTCTGTGAGCACGGGGTCGATCATCTTGGTCCGAGGCAGCAGCAGGCCGACGGGTTGGCCTGTTGTCGTGGCGGCAACAAGTTGTCGGCGTGGGTGATGGAGTGATGATGTCGTGCGGGTGGCCGTCCGACCGCACTCCCTCATACTCTCCTGACACCGGCCGCCGCCCGGCTAAACCAGAAACCACCTCGGCGGCGCCCCAGTTCCTCGTCTGCAGGGGCGGCTCGGCGTCGAAGCGGTAGACGGAGACGTTGTTTTTGAACAGAACGCGCCGCGAGGAGGCGCTACCGCAGCCGGCGTTTTTGTTCGACCTTCGATGACTTTCGCCGGCGCTGTCAACACCCTGTCGTCGCTGCTGCCTCGCGTGGTCACTGCTCGAAGACCGGAAGTCAGTGGAGATCACGTGATCACGACGATCTTTTTTGAGGATAGACTCAACGCCCGAGTAGTTGTTTTGACTGCAGCACTTGTCTATAAACACATGCAACGAACGAGAGGCTAAAGACATTGAGCGCTGTTGCTCTAGGCCCAATGACGGTTTGGCCGAAGCTTGCAATGAAAATTTTGACGGTGGGCTGTAACTGTAACCCTCCAAACCTTTAGACCTAGACTACCCTTTCTCGTGGGGTACCGGAACCCCTCTCTGTGTATTAATACGACAATGTATACTGTACTTGAGGCTATGCGAGTATTTAATGTTTCTGCAAGATGGTACCATTAAATGACAATAGTAGATGATTCAGCGTAACAGATGGACATAGCCTACAGACTGGCGGACCACGCTCAAGTAACGTCCGTCACAATAGCCAGCATAGTGGTTGCGTTCAGTGATGCTGCCTAATAATGATTGTAGTGTTTTGTGCAATTGTGATTAAATTTATAGTTTTAGATCAACTTCGCAAATATTTCATTTAATATTAGTCAGCAGAGGGTCGAATCGTCTTTGAGTCGCTTTCTGCCATGCCTCCACGTTGGAATGTTTGTACGCTAAGCTACTTTTTGTGCACGCTTGCGTACACAGACAGTAAAATTCGAATTACCTGCTTGGTCGTCTCGCTGTGACTTGTTTAGTTGCGGCTCATGGTTTCTCCGTGACACAGCAATCACAGGTCGCTGACGGCTGACGGGAGCTTGAGTCGACTCAACACCGAGGGTAGAACGCCGGGCGGCGACCGACGAACCACTGACGGTGGCAGAATACGGCACTGTAGTCCTAGTAGACTTCCGTCGGTCTTCGACGCTCTCCGCCGCCATGTTCCACGACCCGTAACCAGCTTCGCCGGTTCCTCCCGCGCGCCGGCTGCGCAGTCCAGCAGTCGGGCGTTTATCGGTACCCGGTGTCCGCCCATCCCCGGACCGTGGTGGGTACTGTAGCTTCTCGAAGCGCGTCCTCAGTGATGCTACAGACGGCGACGACTGGTGGTGAGTTCTCTTGGACGCACGTTGATCTGTCGACGAACTGATGTGTCCTCGTCCTTGCAGCGTCGGTGACGACGACGACGAAGACGCTGACGACGCTGATGCCACGTCACGGACGCTTCCCATCCTGACGTCGTTTCTTCGTCGACGTTAAACGATTTAAATTGAACGACGTTGCTTATTCGTCGGTTTCAGACTGTCGAATCTTTTAAATAAAATCAACGACGTTCTTACTCCTCGATCGTGAAACAGACGCTATCCAGTAACGTTCGTCATCGGTATAGGTTTACTTCCTTCCCACGCTGGTGTTTTCGTCAATTAACATAAGCCAAAAAATCGCCGATGCTGCTATTTTATCAACGCTGGTACTTATCTTCAACCGGTTTTGTTATTGTCGAATTATTTAAGCAAAAAGTCAACGCTATGTCTATCTGTCAAACATACATTGATATACTTGGTCTTCAAACAATCGCTAGACAATAAAATTCGTCTTAACCGTTTAGTTTTGCTAGTGGAATTATAGGCTAAACGTACTTCGTCAGAAATTAGGCCTACTTTTATTTAAAGCAATGACGTTCAATTAAAAGCTTATCTTACGAAATGCAAAGTCGGCTGCACATGCAAACGATGACCAATAATAATGTACAGGGCAGCTACATTCTACCTCGCCGGCTTGCAAACGTGAAAAATCAGAAGACGAAATAAGACGAGCATCAGTATTATGCCTATACGCCTTATACACGATAGGCCTAACCTCCATGCGGGCTTGGTGTCTTAGCTTTAGGCCCATAAACCTATACGTGCACGCATGTTGCATACGTATCATCATGTCACTTTCACCTGCTGCCGTAGGGTAACATCATTGGTAGGAGCGCTTATGTACTACCTTATCTCATTGGGAGGAACATCAGAAGCTTAGCGAGTTAGACTTGGAGATGCGCTTTCATCTGTTAGGTCTACATTCCGTCAAATTCTTACACATTATTTTAACACGGTTTCACTGCAGCGTCGACACCTTACTTAGTTCTCGTTATTCATATGGATCTCGTATGAAGTCATGAACCGGTCGATTTTAGTGAAATGCTTTTAAAACACAAGAAGCCTAGCTGTCTCTAGGGTGGACCGATCGTACCGCACATATCCGAACTTCGAAGGCCAGCGTCCGACTTCTGGTCGCGAAAAGAAAACGATTTCCCAGACACGCTATCGTGACGCTGCTATATCGAACACTACAATTAACGCTAAGATACGATATTATAATCCAGCGCACATCGTGATAGCTGCAGGCAGCAACTGTGCGTTTAAAATTGCAGCCGAACCGCTGCAGATAGAAACGTAGTTACTATTGATAGATTACAGAAACTCGTCATCGCTCTATCCAACGGTACCATCGCCGATTTCCTACGACGTACCGTTTAACCACAATACTGCACGACTGGATAACAGAGTGCGTAATGACTCTTCAAGGTCATCTAAGGTCGATGATTTTATGTCATTTGAAAAGGCGTACGTGACTTGCTATTAGTGATTAATAGCAATCTATCTCTCGCCGTTTCTGAGATACGACGACTTATCGGTTAAAAACGCACATTTTCCTACCCCACCTTTGTTTAACCCTGAATTTGAAAACGTCTCCTTCGTTAAAATTTTGCGCGAAGAGCTGTGATACCGGGCTAATTAATTGTTAATAAGTTTTTAGAAGAACTACCGTTTAGCCACAATACATGCGTTAAAGACAGACGACAGACGACGACAGACAAGCGACACATCTTACCAAAGACTCGACTTTAACGGTCGGCCAAAAACTAAAATTAAAAGTCGCACGAGATACTGTTTTCTTTTTGTTTCACTTTTATCGCATAGATACCGCCTTAGCGACGTTTCGACATAATATTACAATTTCTGGGAGAGATTTCAACAATCCCAGGGACTCGATCAATCTCTAAAATTCCAACACACCTCGGATTCGTTGCGCTGCCGTTATGTAACCTTCGCGATTAGTCGCGAGCCGTTTATGAACGGAAAGAATTCGCCACAGGCCAGTCACTGACTACCAGATCGATGCCGAGACATTGAGATGCCTATAGCGCAGTGCACGCATGATGATTGTCGATAGAAACCATTTATTATGAGTGCGGCAAAATGCTCGTAAGGTCTGTAATGTCGTTCAGCACTCGACACTAGAGCGTCTAAGTCGTATATTGAGCTTTTAACTTTTCTGTTTCTATTGTATTAGTAGTTTGCTTTCAGCATGTTCAGTTGCGTCTGTCAACTGTGTGCAATAAACGAATATACATAGGCCTAACCGCTTAATGCGCGTTTGATTTTATTCCCGAACCGTTTCAGTGATGATTATACTCACTTGGCCAGAAAAAAACAGTGGGTAAAACAATGGTGTCGCCATGATTTAGTGACAGAGTAATCAGAAACTAAACAACGATAATTTAAGGGTGACATATACGTGAAAATATTACTAAATACATGGAAAAAGCTGTCGGCGCCGAGTACTAAAATGACATGCGGCCGTCCATCTATCTAACAAGTATGCGGCGTGTATTATTCTGTTGAGTTTTTTGACGCCCGATGCTTTTGTTTTTTTTTACTTTAAACTGAAAACTACCACATCGGTTAGGCCCTACTCATGTCCCAAAAAAACGATTACGCCGATTTGGGTTTTTACGTTTCGTTAACAGACGGACGGACAAATAGACGGGCAAACGCATAATGCGGTCCAGAAAACCGCCGCATAAATTGTCGGCCTGTGTGTGCATATGTGCGCGTGTGAAATGCAAAAAGACAACGGTTCCGAAATGAAGTGAAAAAAGAACTTAGAGAAGTCTACTTAGTCGAGGCCAAAATTCGCATTGCAAGTAGTCCAGTGCACCCATCGACTGTGAAGCGAGGCGCTTTTGATATAGTTTGCATCTTGCCACGGTTTAAAATGTGATGCGGATCTGCACTTCAACAACTTTTGATTAACTTTTGTTATAAAAAACACCTGCATTAGGCCTACTCGTTGAATGCATTAGCATTTATTCGGCTTCTGCTAAAAACTTTGCTTATGTGGCAGGCTAACTCTGTCATTTATAATTATATTGTAAAACATTAAGCCTATTTTATTTAAAGCTTAACATAGGCCTCAGAAATTTGGGAAAAGGCGACATCGTTGCCAACATTGTTTTCATCCAGAAAGAAGCTGTCACAGATAGGGTCGGCAATAATACCGCTATATCGGGCGTTGCGGAGATCGTATACACTATGCTTAAAATTTATAGCAGATTAAAGTTTTTATGCGTAAGTGTCTTATAGGGTGTTTACACGATCTAGCAAACGTCCAGCATTAGCACCTGTATTTTGAATACATTTGCTGGAAGTTTGCTGGACGTTTGCTAGATCGTGTAAACGCCCCATTATATAAATTTACTTCTGACATCTGACGTTTGTCTATAGTAACTACTAACGTATAACGGTTTAACCAGAATTTACAGCATAAATTGTGACGGTGGGTTTCGACTCATAATTAGGCCTGAATCTTTTTTTCTCTTTGGAGGACGAGGTCCCTTTGAACTTAAATTATTTACTTGGGAGAACACAAATGGCCCGCCTAAGCATTGCTCGAGGGCGGTTCATGCCAAAGGGGATCTCATTCTGTTTGATGACTTACATGGTGCACGAATGTGAAGACATACAGGCGGACGTACAGACCACGCATTGCGATAACGTCTTTCGCAAGCGTATGCCGCCTAAATGATGACAATAACGAGTGGACTGCAAAGCATAGCCTACGCGATAATGACCGGACTTTTTTATCCGCCAATTTAGCGAAACGTCTTAGGCCCGCCTAAGCATTGCTCGAGGGCGGTTTGTCACTGGTCCAACATTTGCCACTTACTTGCCTATTATACCGGAATGTCGTGACCATTGACGTTTCACGTGACCTCCAGCTACAGACTAGAGTATCTATACTCGCTATAGGCCTATTTCTTGACTGATATAAGAATCGTTGGCATTGTCAGGTCAGCACGAGCACCAGCAGGCTGATTAATTCGCTAAACAAAACTTAGAAGAGACCGGGGTTGACACGGGGTTGGATAAGACACCACCGCCGTCAAAAATGTTTTTGTGTTTTATTTACGTTATAAAACGTTCTAGCTACAAATAATAATAATCTAGCTAATAAATAATCCAATAATACTCGCAATACGCCTACAGATATAGAGATGTTTTAGTTTTTTACGAATGTCTGTTTTGGACGCGCAAAAGTGAATTCTAGATAACCGTTTAACTCTGTCTTCTAAGGTAATAGCCGTTGTCATTTCTAACAACGAGTTACATTTTGAGAGATCGATATACACTGCGTTCAAAAGCGTAAGCGCGATAAATTTGTGAGCGATAATACGTACAAGTGCTACGGGTTGCAAAGCTGTGTCACCCTTGTCGGAGTTGGCTGAGACACCAGACAATGTTATAGAGGAGAGCGGGCTGGTTGAGACAGATCATGCCACTACGTCACTGATTATGTCACCAAACACTTCGCCATCTGACCCGCCTAGTTCATTTGAGCTAATTCTCACACTGATTATTGGTCATACCTCAGATAAAATACTCGATTCATGAAGTCTTAATTCCAACATAATTTTGATGTCTCAACTAAGACTGCTGTTGTCTCAACCAGTACAGACTCGGGGTTGGTTGAGACATATAGGTTTTCTTGTTATTTTTTCGTACTTCTTTCACGAAACTAAACACAATTTTGCTACTCAGACTTATTACTTTTGTTGCTGAATAAATACAGTAGCCTAATGATTGAAACTCAAAAAGTCATACTGAACGGATGATTTTCAGATTATGATCTTTGCACTGAAAGTGTCTCAACCAACCCAACTCGATCATTGGACCATCAACACGATCTAGGGTCTAGATAGATTTCGACAGGGACCTAATTACTGTTGTGCAAAAACATTGCGCACATAACTGCAATTAAAATAGTGATGTAGGCCTATTTTTTTACTCATTTTGATAAACTGGGAATTGACGTCAAAATCTGTTTTCGAATGTTTCGTTAGTTCAAAAAATTTCCGCTGAGTGTCGTGTTTCTGAATACTTCATTTCACGACGACGTGGCACGGCAACCATATTAACTGATTCTGTGAACAGTTCTGATTTAGAAACTGCATGCGATCTTCGTTTTGCATAAAGCTAGTAGAATTGAATGTTGCTTGTTTATTTACAAGAAAGCCCCGCTGTCGTTAGGGAAGATGCGCTACAGCCTATATAGTTCCTATTGCACTACTGACTTCAAGGTCATCCAAGGTCAATAATTTTTATGTCATTTGAAAGCCAATGTGTGACTTTCTCTTAGTGATTAATAGTAACCTTGGCCTTATCTCTTACCGTTTCTGATATACGGCCACTTATAGAAACATTCCATTAAAAACTGCGGCCAAACCGCTGCAGATGGAAACATGGTTACTATTGACAGCCTATAGGAAGTCGCCAGCGCCCTATTCGATAGTACCATTGCCGACCTATTACGACTTACCGTTTAGCTAAAATACCGCACGGTTGGCATACCATAGTGCGTTATGACCCTTCAAGGTCATTTAAAGCCAATGATTTTCATGTCATTTGAAAACCAATATGCGATTTTCTGTCAGTCATCAATAACAACCTAGGCCCTATCTCGCACCGTTTAACCACATCCGTGACAAAAGACCGACGGAGAGACTGACAGACAGACGACAGTCGTGCCATAGACGCGCTATACAGCATAGCTGTAGCGCGTAAAAACCACAACCTATGTTGTTGGTGCGTAAGTGATGCATATGTAGTAGGGCCTAAGAATTGTTTTGCATTAAGTTTTTGCTTGAGTTTTCTTGTAGGCCACTGCATGACTTCCAGATTTTGTACACGGACGTCCAAATTTTTTAGCTTGGAAGTCATGACGTCCTGAAAATTCAGGTTTATTGAAAACCCTGCAGTTAGCCTTTTAGGTCTATGTAGTATGTACACGAGCGTGTACCTATTTCACGTCAGATGCATGACTTTTGCTGAAAGGCTGTATTGCAAATTTTGTGATAAGCGTTGGTGGATAAGTTTGTGACAAAATACTGATGGCTGATTTTTTTGGCTCATTGTGTAGGCCTATTTGCGTACCAGAGTTACGTGCGTCTATCGCATTGCCGATCAAGTAGGCCTACCTCACAATGAACGCCATAGGCAATATGAGGAATGTCAACCGTCGTCATATACAGACAGAGCGACTAATTATTGTGAGACTGACTCCAAATCGATGCTGCTGCCTGTGAAGTTAGCAACGTTCTTGAACTTTGTGGGGATGCGTGTACATACATTTAGCATACATTTAGATCATTAAATGCTGTTGAATGCCTACTCATAAACTGCTATATAGAGCTATAGAACTATTCCTACCGACGTAGGTCAAATCAGAACATGCACTTTTTGGACCCATCAGAAACATAATAGGGCCTATGAATGACGACAGATTTGCGCTCTCAGCGACATACATTTAGATCATTAAATGCTGTTGAATGTGGCGACATCGACATAATGATTTGATGTTGCAATTGTTTACTAATTGTAGCTTACTTGCTAACTTCTACTACTATGTACAGTGTGAGTAAAAAAAGACTTAACAATGAAACGGAGAACGGACGATGGCAGAGATGTGCAGACTGCGGACGCGTTCGTACGCGTAGCGGTGCGTAGCCAAGTAGGCCTGCCTATATCTGCCGACTTACAGCTGATCAAAGATAGACAAAATTTGCAAATGCGGACTTACGCGGATCCTTCCATGACGACTGTGTTATTTTTACGCGCAACAGCTATGCTTCGCGCGTCTTAGCCATCGTCTAGGTGTCTCTCCGTCTGTCCGTTCGTCTATCCGTCCGTCACACACACAGCTGGCACTGTATCAAAACGGTGGAAGTTAAAATCACAAAATCTTCACTGTGGGCTGCCGCAAAGACTCTAGTTTATCGTGACAAAATTTCGTGAACCTGGATGAGGGGGAGGGGGGTTCTCGAACGAGGGCGTCAAAAGGAATACCCCCTTTAAAAAACGTTATTTTGACCCAATTGGCTCGTTTAGTTTGAAAACGGTTGCAGATAAGTACAAACATGCTGCTAATCATAACAAGCACTGGTTATGGGCTTTTTAGCTTTATCAACACCGATGACTTTCATCGACCTTGAATCTTTCAAAAGGGTGTTTTAGTAAATTTTTAGCAATTTTTGGCTGGATATAGACCAAGACAACCTGCACATGACCTTGAACCCCCTCCCAAGCGGTTTTTAGTAAATTTTTCGCAATTTTTGGATGCAGCGCACATTTCAACACTGAATTGCGAAGAAATGGCTGGAGATAGACCAAGACAACCTGCGTATGAAATTTTCAGCATCACACGTAGATTTCAGCAGTCCAAGTCCTGACTCCTTAGGATTAAAGAGGCCGGCGCAGGCGGGCGTGAAATACGGCTACCACCTAAAAAGTGGTTATTTTACTGCAATTAGGCTATCTCGTGTGGCGTGAAAACGGTTACAGATAGGTAGAGACATGCTGCTTATTATAACAAGCAATAGTGACAAGCTTTTTTATTGGTGTCAACATCGATGACCTTGAATGACCTTGAACCTCAAAAATAAGGGTTTTAGTGTTTTTTGCAATTTGTAGTTGCGGCACAGTTTTCAAGAGTGAATTGCGACGAAATGGATAGAGATAGGCCCCTAGATCTAGACAATCTGCGAATAGGAACTGCTTAGGATGTCGCGCGTCTTATGAGCTTTGCTCAAATTACTTGTCTAAAAACTGCTAATGGACTTCGAAGTTTTGGAAAGCATGTCTAATTTCTGTCGTGCTTGGCACAGCGCAGTGCACTACGAAGCCTGCTGTTATGTTGTTAGTTAAATTGTACTCTGATATAAGCCTAGTAAGATACCTAACGTACTAAAGACAAGGCCTATTCACTGCGGACGCGGACTGACAGCGGATCCAATATTTCTTTCTTGTTGCAGACGCGGAGTCGCAGACGGGTACTTAAAATTTCGAGATTCGCATATCTCTTCGCGGTAGTGTACTGTTTTAGATTAAAATCTCTTTTTACTCAGCGCTGAGACCGGAAGTGTGAAAATGGGTCGCCGAAATCGGAAAAATGCGACAAAAAAGCGGCAGAAATTGGTGATAGAGTTTGACGAAAGAAAAAGAGCGTAGGTTACGTGTTTACGTAGTATCTGTTGACTTTGTAGAAGGTTAGAAATTACAGGTAGCTGGCCAGCTATGATGACTTGCTATCGCAATCAGGGATGTGGTCTCGGTCGAGACGTCTCGGTCTGGTATTGAAGCTGAACATGTGCGATATACACACCGCAGAATTTGTGTAATGTTGGCTTTGGTTTTTGATGCCATGATGATTCACGGAGTGGTTCCCTCCATGTTTGGTCTTGGTATTACTATACCGTTACTTAAAGGTAATAGTTTGGATGGTTCTTTAACTGGTAACTCTGAGTGTTCATGTTTGAGATGTGTATTTTAGAGCTGTATGGTGATTATTTTGTGACCTCAGATCTACTGTTTGGTTTTAAGAAACGTACTGGCTGTAATGATGCTCTTTATACTGTTAAATCTGTTGTTCAGCATTTTATTTCAGGCAATTCGACTGTTAACTTATGTGCCTTAGACTTGTCTAAAGTTTTTGATAAAGTTAATCATTATGTCCTGTTTATGAAACTGTTGGATCATAATGTACCTATTGCCCTATTGCACATCTTGATTAATTGGTATACAATGTGTGCTGCAGTTGTACGGTGGGACAATATGTTTTCTGATGTTGTAAAGTTGCAGTGTGAGGTCAGACAAGGTGGTGTATTGTCCTCAGTTTTGTTTGCTGTCTATGTTAATGATGTTATAATGGCATTGTCAAAGTCTGGCCATGGTTGCTACTTTAACAACATGTTTATTGGATGTATTATGTATGCTGATGATCTTCTGCTTCTGTCTGGTTCCTTGTGTGATTTGCAGTCTATGG
>Ga0056128_1005928_pt1 | contig 15410 bp, 11 predicted proteins | sample WorMetLIZISLAND2_FD_71113 | JGI IMG/M metagenome (GOLD analysis project Ga0056128, IMG submission 71113) | Marine gutless worms symbiont microbial communities from Max Planck institute for Marine Microbiology, Germany - Olavius geniculatus... ...
CTGTCAGCAAGTGGTGGCGAGATGTCTTTCAGCTCTTTGACAAGATCATTGGATACCTTCTGGTCAAGCTGTGCCATGTAGAGTTCGCTGCAGTACGTTGTCCATCGTTGTATTATGTCATCAATATCCAGCCTAATTGTCAGAAACAGATTCTACATAATTGTCAATGGTGTGACTACATTGTAGTTGCAGAGTTAAAATGTTTAAGCACATATAACTGCAGAACTGTTAGCAATCTGTTGATACCTGATTGACAAGAGTGGCTAGACGTTCATCTTCATTGCCAGTGGCTGACACAGCTCTGAAGCCAACACACACAACAATGATTGGCTCAATCAGTTTAACCGAAATCTGCATAGCACAGTGAAATGAGCAGTCACTCGTTAACTAATGCATACCAATATATCACAAACTGTCCAATGTATTTATGAGAAACATTATACCTGCAGTCAAATTTTGACAGAAACTACTACATCCAGCTGAACATGACATTCAGAGCAATATTTCTATCATCTATAAATCTAATATATCTACCATATTAACTAACAAGTAACAGAATAATTTGTATTGCTGCATGCTGCAGTCACTGGCAAAAGTATAACTGAGTGCTGAAGCTAGTTATGCTACTGTATTAAGTTAATCGTTTACATGCACAAGCAACTAATTCAAGCCTAGTTCTAACAAGCAACAACTAAACAACAAATGCCTTTTCAATTGCTGGTATGACTTTCCTCCAACTGTGAGCCACTCCAGACGAGATTTCTCTGCTTTGAGCTGATTAATTTCCTCAGTAAGTTCAGCAACTTTGGACTGGCACTGCAGCAGAATGTCCCGAAAGTGAGATTCTTCTTGCTGCATTGTTTGAAGTCTGCCCACAAATACAGCAACACACCACCAGTCAACCAACATTCAATATGACGCCACTGAAAAATTGAGAGCGATTTGTGATTATCCTTCGACACCCTTAAATAACATTTCAAGTGCTATGACACTAGCACTATTCTGCCTAAATGAACTTCTACTGACAGTACTTTTAACATAAAATAGTTCATAAAAGTCCGTTAAAACAGCTCAAGAACATCACAGAGTTGAAAAAAGAAATACTTACGCATCCGCCAAAAATACAAAAAGTGGAAACACTATTTAAAAGGAGTAAAAATTAGAAACCAAACGATTAACGCAGTAAAATGAGTGGATATTGACGCGATGCCCGTTACGTTAAAAACAATTAAGTACCTGGTACTAATTAATAAAAACAACTTTAATACAGTAAACGATAGAGCACTTGTTGCATTTTTGACTTGTTGCCAAAAAGGCAACCAAAAAATAATAAAACAACTGAAACTAAAAATATTACACAATTTCGCAATAAGCATTTTGCAACTTTCAAATTCCTACCGTGAACCTCAACTTGGTGACGGTAGTCGTACGCATATTCACTCAAATTATGAAACATGGCAAGTGTTCCGCCGAAGTCATGGCAGCCGCCGGCTGTTGTTTTAGATACTTCGTAAGAATACTATTTATTTTTATACTTATTGTCGCAATTTTATTGTTAGACGTTCATTTTAATCGCTGTGCTGTATGTCTAGAATCTCTATGTGCTTCGTTAGTCTGCAGCGTCTCAAACTAGACACCCCCTCTCCGGCAGCAGGAACTTTTGCTCAGATTTGATCGAAACTGATTGAAGTTTGCACAAATCGTGTCGCTGTTGCAGGATGGGAACGATAGAGTTGGAGCTGTACTGGAAGCATGCGCCGGTGACGTGCTGCAATTTTGCCGAGCTGTCACGACGCGGATACTACAACGGACTCAAGTTCCATCGAATTATCAAGGACTTCATGATCCAGGGTGGTGACCCAACTGGTACAGGTATGACTCAGTGGACACATGTACAGTGCTTGCTGTTTGAGGCGATCAATCAGTCGATGGCCTAAATCGATTGTATAAACGCTCGCCAGGCGATCGATTATTTGATTGCTTACTCACTAAACATGCTTAGATCTCAGCGTTCATGTACTAAACTGAGAACTATGTTCATTGATTATCTTCATGACTTCATGATTCAGGGCACTGACTCAACTGGCACTGTAGGTATGAAGTAGGTTGGTGGGGTGTCTGGCTTTTTCGCACCTTTGCCGGTTCGCCCCCTGGCTTATTTGCCCTCTGGCTCTTTCGCCCCTTGACTTTTTTGCCCCCTGGCTCATTTGCTTTGGCTTGTTCGCCCCTTGCTCTTTCACCCCTTGGCTTGTTCGCCCCTTGCTCTTTCGCCCCTTGGCTTTTTATCCCCCTGGTTGATTCGCCCCCTGGCTTGTTCGCCCCCTGGCTGATTCACTCCCTCACTTTGGGCAATTCGCCCTTGTTGAGTACCGGTAATTCAACGTCGAGGTTTGTAAGTACGGTAATATTTGTCTTTGGGCCTAGGCAGTTTATGCATGATGATGAGAATAAACGATTGTGTAAATGTTTAATCCTTTGTTTAATTATGAAGCAAAATCATTAGCCTATACCTGTATTTTATTATTCGTAGAGTTGGAGACACCTTTTGTACGCTTTCTGGCCTTAGAATGTTTGCACTGATGTCTGACGCTGTCTATAGATCTATAGGCGTTCGTTAAGTGGTTATTAGGCTTAGACCCAAGTAAACCTGTAAGAATTCATTTCAAAGGAAGGCTGACATTGACACAAGCCTCAATAACAAAACACCGGTACATTCAACGGGGGGAATCGTCCAGGGTGAGGGGGCGAATCAGCCAGAGGGCAAACACATCAGGTGGATGAATAAGCCAGGCACAGGGGCGAAAAAGCCAGGGGGCAAAAGAGCCAGGGGGCGAACAGGCAAAGGGGCGAAAAAGCCATAATTTGTTGATGGTGTGGCGTAGCAGTAATGCGTTTTTTCCGATGAACAAAGTTGCTCTACACCTGGCAGGGTTAATTCTCAGATAGGTGACGGTCAACTCAGCCTTGCATCCCTCTGGGATAGGTAAATCGAGTACCTGCCTATCTGGCTGGGGTTAAGGCGAGGTGTGTTCACCTGTGTCGGGTGGCATGTAACACTGTCATCTCATATGGCAGGTGATGTTCTGTGGCTCTGGAATTTGCTTCCGTTAAGAGCTGTAAGACCGTTTAAGGGCTAAAAAAGTAGGTGGGCAGGAAGTTGCAATTTTTTTGTCAGACACTGCAAATTTCTAACAAAATTCTGACAGACAGCTGCAAATCTCCGACAAAGAAGATTACGCATGCTCAAAAGTTTTGCCTCGAAATTTTTCAGAAGTGGGGTTTTCATTCTCAAATGGACAAACATTTTCCAAGACTTTTCAACTGTGCAAAATTTGGGGTGGGGACAGTTGCCCCACCTCCCTGCCACGATGCCTTTGCTTGTCGTTTTGTTTGAAACAGGCATCGTGTGTGAGATGCTGTTGATTGTGTATGCCAGTTATCGCCCACATGATTAGCGTGGTTTTTGTTTTTGTCTGTTTGTTTTTTTTTGTTTGATGCTGAAACTGGTAACTATTGGCAGTGCTGGTTGTCGGCAGGTCGCGGCGGTGCATCTATCTACGGTAAGCAGTTTGACGATGAAATCACGGATGAGCTCAAGCACACAGGTCAGTCAGGCGGACTCACCATAGATCTGATAGATCTGTATCTTTTATAAACATTTCATATTATTGTTGTGATCTGCAGTCAGTTGTGGGGGTGGAACTGGGAGAATTTTGCCTACTGTACAACGTCTGATAGAAGCCCTGCCATTTTTGCAGTGTTTGAGTTGCTAAGGGGATCGGTTGGGAAGGGGGTTGAACCCCCTTAACTGTTTTCTCAACCCCCTAACACTCTGTCAAATTATGCTTCAGCAACATACTACATACATCACAATTTTGGTTGGGCTCTGACCGTCGAAAAGTTCAACCTCCTCAGCTAATTTTTCACAATTTAAACACAGTATTTTTGCAGCAACTTTAGGAGCAGAATTTATTTGGAGTATGGCTGATCTCATGTGATAAATTTCTAGCTGCATGTCAGAAAATTGCAGCTTTCTTCTCATCCCCATTAACTTTTTTAAAGAATGATCTCACTAGTACTCTGAATTTTACTATAGCATAGGCCTAAGGCACCCTATTGTTAGATGAACATTATAATGGTGCTTGTCATGTGACACAAGAGCAAAATACTCAGTGGCAAAAAGTGGACTGGGCAGTTGTGCATCATGCTAAGTGTTCTACAATTAGACGATGCCAGCATGATGTAACTAAGTACTAGCTTAGCATTGTCAGCTGTTCTCATGTGCTACAGGAGCAGGTGTTCTATCAATGGCAAACAGTGGAGCGAACACAAATGGAAGCCAGTTTTACATCACGCTCGCTCCGACGCAGTGGCTTGACGGCAAACACACGATCTTCGGCCGTGTGTCCCGCGGCATTCAAGTGCTTAGTCGTATCGGTCTTGTAGAAACAGACGCTGACGATCGGCCGCTTGACGATGTCAAAATACTCAAAGCTTACGTTCCATCAAGCGGCACTGTCATTCAGACCTAGCGTTGTTGAAGTGGAACAGTAGCATAAGTCTGTTATTCGCTGTGGGATATGATACTAATTTTAGTTCAATACATATATGTGTCTGAATACTTTGAGCTTATATTTAGGGCCCACAGTTTTCCGCAGGCTGCGGAATTTCGAGCAGAACTGTGGAATTTTCCCTTTTCCATGGAATTTTGATATATCCGCAGAATTTCACAAAAATTTAAAAATGACCGGCAATTAGTACGATAGTTGGCTTGATGATGCAATTTATCACAGAATGTGGTGGAAAAATTCAAACTGAACTGCCTAAAACTGCGGGCTCTACTAATAGCTACTGCGATACGGCAAAATCATTTGAAGCAAACACAGCGCAACTTGAGAGTCTGCGCTTATAAAAGGAAAAAGATTGATAATTTTTGTATGTTGCTAGCATAACTGAGCAAAATGGATGACTTTGCTTTTTGACTTAGACTTTTGAAGTTTCTGAACAAAATATAAGCTCCGTTTACTCACAAACAGAAGGCCGTGGAGAAGCGCGAAATTTGGACGATTTTGCCGCGGTGAGTCGCGAATTTAGCAAAATTATCTGCGGAAAACTGTGAGCCGTACTTATATTCATTAGGCAGCACTGTTAATTAGACCTTGTATTATTGATTGGGTTCTCACACATACTGGAATGTCCTGCATTTTCTTTCATTTTCCGGGCCCTAGAAAAAGTTTGTCGTGGAAAGTCTTGGAAAATGAAAATACTGGATAGGATCATTGATGAATTTACTGGAGGTTCAAAGTAAAAAACATGCAACACTAGCATTGCAATTTCTTAGTGCAATACAATGATGAGATAAATTTCAAGATATGTAATGTTCCATACACCTTATGCAGAACTTGTGCATTGGATTACAGTAAGTAACTATTGTCTGTTGTTAGATTTAAACATTGGCTGGCTCCGAGGAGGACCTGGAAAATCGTTTTGACGGTACACGTAAGTTCTGGAAGAGTACTGGAATTTTTTGTCACTAAAATGCAGGAACCCTGATTGAAGTGGAATGGTAGCATTAGTCTTGCTGTTACACTTAGGTTGGTTTGACGCTAGATACACAACGAACATGGAGCCTAGAAGAACTCTGAGCAAAACATTTTCAGTATTCTTAAAACTTATATTCAGGGTTACCATGCCTCCTGGAAAGTCCTGGATTTTTTCTTGAAAATTCCATGACCTGGATAGTCCTGGAAAAATATCTTTGAAGATCACGCATTTTTTCATAGGCTCAAATGGAAATCATTTTTTCTGCTCTCTTCGCTCGCAGATTACTTGTAGTTCCCTACTTTTCAATTTGTGGAGCCAGTACGTTATATTTAAACATTCGTGGGCTACGAAAAGGTTTTGAAAAAATTTTCATGGGGGTCCTGGAAAAATCTGGATTTTTTGTCAGTAAAGGAGTGGTTACCCTGTATATCTGATCAAGCACTGTCATTTAGCTATAGTGTTGTTGAAGTGGAATCGTAGCATAACTAGCTTGACAATACGACAGAAAGCTGTAGAATTGGGAGAAGAGAGCTCGATATGTGTATTTTTGAGGTATCTGAAGCAGTGCTGGCCGAGCTTTGTGCTAGACTATATTTGTAGATTACTTGCGGATATTGTTTTGTATTTTGAGTTGATAAAACATGCAAAGTATTACGGAAATGGGCCAGTAGCTTGAGTGCCTTGGAAGTAAGCTGGAAAACTGTAGAATAGACATAGTTTATTCTCAGAAGTGTGATTGCAATCCTGGGATTGAATTGCTTGTTATGATAAGCAGTTATGATATAACAAGGCTAAGTTGTCCACTGACATCTTTTAAGTCTCGTGTTAAAATTTCTCTTTATGCAATTCTTCTCTTCTGCCATTGGTTCTGAAGAAACTTTCAGAAAGAAGTGTTTCTTATTGTTTGCTATTGTTAATAATTTTAGCACTGTTGTTATGATTCTATGACGTGTTTTATCATTTTACTGACCATATTATGTGTATTTTGTGCTTATTGTATCTGTCACTCCTGTTCTACCTATCTTATACGGGCTTGTTCCTGAAATAAAGTTATTGATTGATTGGCTCGTATTAAACAATTAATGTTGCAGACATGACAGTTAATGAAAAGCTTCACTGAACAACTGATCAACATGTGAAATTATTTCATCAAATACACAAGTTGCATATGCATAAATGGCACTGAAATTCAGCCGGCCGGCCGGCTGCAGCCGGCCGAATTGGGCCGATGCTTACAGCCCGGCTCAGACCCGCTGCAGAATTGTTGGCACGAACATTAAGCAACCAAAATGCAGCTATAGCTGCATATTAGTACAATTGTACTAACATGCAGCCGGGCCCGACATAGTTGATCATGTGACGTGGGTTGTCCAATTAGGTCGCTCCGCTGCGTCGGCCGGCCGGCTGCAGTTTAGTATTTACCCTGATTTTGGCCTACAATCGGGCGATTTTGTCGGCAGATAAAATCGGCCGATTTTGTCGTTCGTCTGACATCCCCTTAAGCAGTAGGCCTAATCGAGGGAATATAGATAATTATTTATCCCTGGCCTAATCACACTCGAGAGTCGAGACTCAAATCACAAAATGTACGTATTCATAGTCGAACTGCGAGTAATAAATAGCATGTTACATATTGCTTCTAATATCCAAAATTAGTTGCATCGTTATTAATTAGTTATCGCTATATCGGTAGTGTTTTCATCCTGAAATTATATCGATATCATATCGTTTTCGAATCGTATCGATTTCGAAAAGCTTACATCAACCCAACACTACTGTCGTGCAGCGTTTATTATTCTATGGTGGTTGTTTACAATTTTTGTGATGTGAAAATTAGTCACTAAAATGCGATTAATAACAATGCGCAAATAATTGCTTAGTGGTTTTGTTTGTGTACATTAACATCTTGATCTTGTTTCATGGATTTGTTTCGAAAAAAGCCGTCAGCCAAAGGTTGTATACGTATGCGCTTCTTTTTCTTCGGCGTATGGTCAAACTTTAACAAGTTGAAGACTCCTGACCAGTAGTGGTTGTGGACATGCCGGCAGTGCTGAGTGCGTAAAGAAAAATCATGAAGGATGTCCAGGTGCAGAACTAAGTGCTAATTAAAGTAGAGAAGTGTCTCTGGCTGCTCACGGAAGGGTCGCGACTCCCTTTCACCAGGATCGGTGGAGTACCGCACTTATGCACTTAAATAGCCAGTTTAATGTAGACATTATGTTTGATAAACTCTCGCACTTAAATATAAGTAAATCACCGGGTCCGGATGGTTTCCATCCTCGGGTATTATACGAATTTAGATATGAGTTACGTTTACCATTACATATATTATTTACAACCTCATACAATGCTGGTAAACTACCTGCCGACTGGAGAAGTGCTAATATAACAGCTATATATAAAAAGGGAAACAAAAAGGAACAAATAAATTACAGACCTGTGAGCCTAACAAGTGTAGTTTGTAAGATTATGGAGGCAGTTATTAGAGATGTTACGGTAGAAAATTTTTTAGACCAAGTTTTTTTTAGTGATTACCAATATGGATTTATAAAAGGAAGGTCAACAGTATTGCAGCTGCTTAAAATTATGGATGAATGGACTTACAATCTAGACCGGGGAGTACAGATTGATGTTATTTATACAGATTTTAAGAAGGCTTTTGATACAGTTTCACACCAAGGTCTTATCAGTAAGCTGAAGGCTTACAATTTCAATAGTGCATTGTTACGTTGGATTCAAGACTTCTTGTGTAATCGAAAACAACGTGTTGTAGTTAGTGGAAATTACTCAGATTGATACAAAGTGCAAAGTGGAATTCCTCAGGGCAGTATTCTGGGACCATTCTTATTTTTAATATACATGAATGATTTAACAAGTGTAATCCAAGACACAGAATGTAGAATTTATCTATATGCAGATGATGCAAAAATATGTAGAAATATAACTGATGTGGAAGATGTACAATGTAAAGTGTGAAGACTAGTATACTACATGTGATATTTTCTTTTGTCTTAAATAAGGTACTAATTACATGTATCATATGAATGTATATCTAGGATTGCATGTTCTTAAGTGATTGATTCGGAGTCGTCGTGTTCATGTCTGTTTGTTGTGTTGAAATGTCAGAGCAAATGCGGCAGAACGATCGCATGATACGAAAGACGCAGCGCGAGGTGGAACGTGAGCGCACAGATCTTGAACGACAGGAGAAGAAACTGGTCGGTGATAACTCGTTGTTGCGTCTCCATAGTTGTCTGGTAGAAATTAGTCACTTTAGAAAATTTGGGACACTTCATGCATTTTCAACCACCTTGGCATAAATTTACTGCAGCTGTAGCTGCATTTTTTGCCACTTTAGAAATAGCAATTTTATGACAACCTTCGCAGCAGTATTGTCCGATGCATTAGCAACATGCTTACAGATATTTCATTTTTTTGCATTAGTTTATCATGCGTAACATTTTCTGTCATGGCTGCGATGTGCTGTGTTTTAGGAGATAGAAATTAAGCAAGCTGCTAAAACTGGTAACAAACAGGTAACAACTAGTTACTGTTTTATACACATAGATTTAGACTGCATTTATACAGACACGAGTATGAGTACGAGTTTGGGTTTCTGTTTGTGGCCCGTAGAAGCTTCACTCGTACGAGTAGAACGTTCACGGTCACTTGTACAAGCACATAACTAAACGCGTGTTGGCCATATTGAATTAAATTGAATCGAGGAAATGCTTCACGAATAAACAACAATATTTCATTACATCATTAATAATTTCACCAACCACGCATCTCTTAACGATGAATAATTTTACAATGACGTCAGTTCTGACGTCAAATGTACAAATGCCGTAGCTATTGTACATTATATTGTTGTTATTTGCGGGTAGTTTACTTCGCACGGGTTGGATAAAAACATGACCTGCACAGAAACTACTTGTACGAGTGAAATTTACAGGTAACCCGTACTCATATATATGTGAACGGCCGTCATTGAAATACACGCAAACTCATGTTTGCTGGAACTCGTATATGGGGTACCCGTACAGTGCCGGACTCATACTCGTGTTAATGTGAAAGCAGCCTAATACTTGTTTCACACACACTGATTACTGGCTAAATATGGTTAGCTGTATCGGGAGGCAGACTCTATTCCGACCGACTCTGTTCCGACAAATGCTATTCCGACTGAAATTCACTTCGACAGACGCATCGTTACACTTTACATTCACATTCACCAGGGGGCAACAATTTCATGTGTAATGTAGTACAATTTTTGCGCTTAACAAGTAATTTGAGCAATCCTGCCACTTTGGCAATCAGCGTACAGCATGCAATAAAATAATAATAATTTTATACGCGATTCATTTTTAAAATGTGTGTCACAACCCAAAATCACAAAAAAATTACTAAAAACCCCTATTTTCGGGGTTCAAAGTCATTCAAGGTCATCGATGTTGACATTCTAAGAGGCTCGTCACTAGTGCTTGTTATCATAAGAAGGATGTCTGTGCCTATCTGCAACTGTTTTTATGCTAGACGAGACGATATCAGTAAAATAACCATTTTTTAGAGGGGGTACCCCTCTATTACGCTTGCATGTGCAGGCCTCCTTGAACATAAGGGGTTGGCACTTGGACTGCGAAAATCAGTGTTTAATGCTGAAAATTTCATATGCAGGTTGTATTGGTCTATCTTTAGGAATTTCATCACAGTTCACTCTTGAAATGTGCGCTGCAGCCAAAAATTGCGAAAAATTTATTAAAAAACCCCTTTTGGGGGTTCAGTGTCGTTCAGGGTCATCGACGTTGATAAAATTAAAAAGCCCGTGACCAGTGCTTGTTATGATAAGCAACATGTCTGTACCTATCTGCAACCGTGTTCACGCTACACAAGATAATTGCGGTAAAATAATTTCTTTTTAAGGGGGTACCCCTCTTTGACGCCCTCGTTCGAGGGGAACCCTTTCACTCAGGAGCACAAAATTTTGTCATGATAAACTAGAGTCCTTGAGGCAGCCAACAGTGAAGATTTTGTTATCCTAGCTTGCACCATTCTGATACAGCTCATGAGTGTGATGGACAGACAGACAAACGCCTAGACAATGGCTAAGATGCGCAGTGCATTCTGCTATCACGCGTAATTACGGTTTTTCCTTAAATTACGGTTAGGGTTAAGGTTAGGTTTGAGGTTTGGGTTAGGGTTAGCGTTTTTCAAACATTTATGTGACAATAATGCACACCACTAGTTAGCGTACAATATAGGTAGTAAGTTCGACGGTGGTGTACGTAACTACAAAACTTGCCAACGGCTACCGATGATGGTCTACTTGGTGTCCAGGTTGAAGACACACATTTTCCGTCAGACATTTAACCTCAGCGACTAGTTCTGTCCGCCAGCACCACTGAAGTCTTTTTTAGCACATACTAGCGCTTTACAAGTCAGATTATTATTATTATTATTAGTAGGCTTTAGGAGCTAGTTTGTTGACTGGCCATCTGTGAAGCTACGGCCGAGGTCGTCAGTCACTCGGCTAGCGACTGTCGGAGTAGCATCTGTCTGAATACAGTACTGTACCCACCTGTGTTCATATCATGAAATGTTTGATGGTTGAGCACAGTGTGCATTGTCTGTTAGTTGTCAAGATTGTTGAACATTAAATTTAAATTTCATTTCACACACTGAGTAAGACTGCATTAGTTTTTGCTAAGTTTACATTAGTAACAGATTTTACACTAAGGTTGGTTGGGTCTTCTCTATTTTCCAGTTCAGCTTGTCTAGTAAGGTTGATTACAAAGCTGTAAATTGTTACTTTTTTATTTCACATGACTGGACCCTCGTATATCTGTTTAATACATTGGTGACTTTCAGGCGGTAACCATCCTGGCAAAGCAACTCGTCAACTTGCGGAAGCAGAAGACTAAAACCTATGCAGTCGGTTCCAGGGTGCAAGCAATTGGCACTCAGGGAAAGGTGTGGCAATGTTCACTAGAGATTCAATTATGTGTTATGTAACACTGTGATTATTTCCCATATTATTATGTGATATTGATCTTTGTCTGATGTGAGATTATTAGTTAAGTGGCTGCAGCTAAAATGAACTGAACAAAACATGATTTGTCGTGAGACGGACTCAAGTTGGCATTGTGGGACACTTATGGTTTTCAATAATTTCTCGAAATTGTAGCAAATGCAGTGACTCTTTCTGTAGTAAGTGTGAAGTACATAGAGACACCTGACTTAATTATGTTTGAGTTGTTACGTTACTGTGTATTCGCATCATAAATTGACTTATCATTCTGCTTTGTTGGCCTTTCTGTCTGATAGGGTCCAAAAGTGGTTTAAGCAGGGTCGTGTTCAGTAGCCAAGTGGCTTGGCTAGCAGAGCAAGCACCTCGCATACATGCTTGCCTGCGCTCTTGCTGTCGTTTGCTTTCAAACAAAAATGGCTGATGCAATATGACATAGTGCAAATCGCTGTATATTTTTGTCTTGTCAGTGCGGCATTGTTTGAGTAGTGTCACTAGCATCGCATTGTTTTGTTACTGATGGGTTGTACAGGAAATAAATAACAATTATTTCCACCTTTGTGGAAATTTATTCGTTTAACTGTCGTTATGTTTTCACGCAGCAAGCCGTCAGACATCATGAATATTCATGGTGTTGATGAGCAAGCAAAGCGGTCCGTTCAGTAGGCAGCTTGGCGAGCAATCCCAAGCAGCTTGGCTACTGAACACGCATCAGATGTTGAGAGGCTCTTGGCAATAAACTTTGTACACAATCACCATATAATATCAGTTGTACTAGATATACACCGTGTTTCATAAAAAGGCCTCTTTTTTTGTTTTTTTCATAATTCACTCAATTACGCAAATTTTTACCAGTTGTAGCTGAAGAAATACTAATTCAAAATACTTCAAGAAAATGTGGCAGTGATTAAATATTCTTTGCTAGTCGTGACGTAACGCTGACATCATAATGTGTCACGGGTACCGGGGTACAAGCTTGCTAGTTGCAACTGGTGCGCTCAGTTGCTACCGTGTTCTGATGGTGAAAAATCTGGTTCTCTCATGACAAATTCTTGAAGTTTTACAGTTGCAGCCACAAAAAATGTGCAAATCAATCGCATTTACGTGTCTGTGGGGATAGTTAGTCTTTCACATGTTCGAGCAAGACAGTGCACTAGCACACCGAGCTTGCAAAATGGTTGCGTTTTCGTTGGATCGTGAGACACCTGATTTCATGTCCCCACATTGCTTAGTGCTGACACGTTGAAAATTCTTCATCAGCGAACCATCGAATCGAAACAGGGTAGCAGCTGACAGCACCAGTTGAGACAAGCAAGCTTGTACCCGGTACCCGTGACACTTTATGATGTCAGCGTTACGTCACGACTAGCGAAGAATATTTAATCACTGCCACATTTTGTTAAAATTTTTTGAATTAGCATTTATTCAGCTACAACTGTTAAAATTTCGTATAAATTGATTTTCATTTGAGTGAATTATGAAAGAAAGAAAAAGGGTTTTTTATGAAATGCCATGTAGTAGATATTTGATAATACTTGTGGTCAGGACACAGATTTACTCTACTCACTGTTAATAGCTTGCGTAGATGTGTCAACAGTGTGTTCTAGTTTGGACCGTTTTGGTTGCAGCTGATGCAGTCCAATATGAAGATGGCAGATGCTATGGCCACAACCGCAAAGGTACAACCACAGTGTACAGTCTTGCTGATGTTTTTTTTGCTAAATGCGGTGTCTAATGCTTGCTTATAATCCGTGTCTAGTGTCTACTGCAGACATGTAAGCTAAGCTTGCTACAGCGTTCATCAGCTTATTTATTGTTTTAGTCATAATGTACAGTGTGATGCAAAAAAGTTTGGATGTGGATTAATTGTGCAGTTTTTATGCGCGAGAGCTAGCTAGCTAGCTGTAGCGCGTATTAGCTATGGTAATTCTGTTCGTCTGTCTTGGTGTTTTACACGTCCTAGTACCATTCTAAGACCAGGTGAGATAGAGACTTCCTGTTTTCACCATATGATTGCCTGGAGTCTCTAGTATTTTGTGACAAAATTTCATGCCCCCTGGGTGAAGGGGGTCCCCACGAATGAGAGGGACAAAGAGGGGCACCCGCTTAAAAAGGCGTTATTCTACCGCTATTGGCTCAACTAACGTGAAAATGGTTGCAGATAGGCACAGACATGCTGCTTATTATAACATTATAACAAGCACTGGTGACAAGCTTTTTAGGAATGTTAACATCGATGACCTTGAATGAACTTGAACCCCCAAAATATTGGGTTTTAGTGAATTTTTCACGATTTTTAGCTTCGACACGCATTTCAAGAGTGAACTGCAACGAAATGGCTGGAGATAGCCCAAGACAACATGCATATGAAATTTCTATTATTAAATGTAGATTTTAGCAGTCCACGTCTGGACCCTCTAGATTCAAGAAGGCCTGCGCCTTCTAAGAAGTGGTTATTTATCCGCTGTTGGCTTGTTTAGCGTAAAATGGTTGCAGATAGGCACAGACATGCTGCTTATCATAACAAGCATTGGCAACGAGCTTTTTAGAAATGTTAACATCGATAACCTTGAATGATCTTGAACCCTAAAAATATTGATTTTAAGTGATTTTTTGGCAGTTTTTGGCTGAAAAAGAGTGAATTGTGATGAAATGGATGAAGACAGACCAAGGTTATCTGGGAACAGGAACTGCCATAGGCTCTCGCGGCTCATGAGCATTAGATTTCTTGTACAGTTTTGTAGATGGTTAGCCTTGATCATTGTACTGTTGGGAGGTCATGTTACACACTTGAATACACTGGAATATGCTCAGGGCCAGCAGTATTCTGTGGAGTGCAAATTTTCACACTACTTCATAGAATTTGTCGTTTGTCACGGAATTTGGTGCCGGACACAGAAAATGCAGAATTGCACTTTTTGCTCATTTATCTAATATCTAGCTTTTTGGTGTTTTTTACTTTTACCATTTGAAAATAAAATCTGGTTGTAAGTAAGTAAATACATTTATAAAGCGCACAGTGTCGGCGAGAAATTCTCCGAGTCTGAGGCGTTGTCTAGTCTACCACGTTCAGCGACAGCATTTCAGAAGCAGGCATTCAGCACAATCCAGATAGGTTAAACAGCAGATGAAATCTAATGAGTAAAAATTTGGTAATTTGTTACTTTTAGCTTTTTAATTATAAATAATTAATTATTAGTCTACCCGGAAGCGATAGCTTGCGGAGCGGACTTAAGTTTTAGCTCAGATGTTTTATTTTTTTTTGTCAACACGAGATCTCTGAGATGCGTGGGCCGACTGGCGTGAAATTTTGCACGATGGTCAGTAATAGGCCCAGTTTTATAATGCCGGTCCAAAATTTTGGGGGGCGCAGCCCAAAAAAATTTCAGGGCCAAAAACATGCAAAATTTGGCCCGATTTCAGACGACTTTGAAGTTCGGCGGCGAATATCTCCAAAACGGATGAAGATATTCAAAATTGGATTTTTACTTTATCTACCGCGATTCCTCCTGCGTTAGGCGAAACAAGTTCGGTGAACTTTGGTCCAGTAACCTTGGAGATCTCGATGTGAACTCGTACCCACCTAAAGCGCATTTTTCGGAAGAACATATTTCGGCCCCTAGGGGGCGCTGCGCCCCCAAATTTTTACACATGCTAGAGAATGATTAAGTCTTACTAGCGCACCTCCCACCGGGGACGGGGGCCCCCTTACAACTTTTTCAAAAAGGGTCAAAAATTGGCTTAAAATGTAATAAATTAGCGCTTATAACTTCGGAGTTAGGGGGTGTAGCCCGACGAAACTTTGGCACTTGACGTGTCTCTATGTTGGGGTGTTAACGGA
>Ga0056128_1005929_pt1 | contig 15410 bp, 9 predicted proteins | sample WorMetLIZISLAND2_FD_71113 | JGI IMG/M metagenome (GOLD analysis project Ga0056128, IMG submission 71113) | Marine gutless worms symbiont microbial communities from Max Planck institute for Marine Microbiology, Germany - Olavius geniculatus... ...
AAGTTACTCTACGCCGGGCCCGGTTAGTACTGCGATGGGTGACTGCCTGCGGGCAGGTAAACCATCTCGGTGCGAAGCCTGCCAGCTAGGTTGACTCAGCCTTCTACCCTCCGTGGGACGATAAAATGAGTAGTAACTCATTCGCATGGGTTACGGAAGGTGGGGACCTTGATACAGCTGACTGGGGTTGCCTAGCCGGCCGCTGCGCCAGCCTGTGTCTGCAGGCTGCACGCGGTGGCCGTGCGGCAGGCGGCTCTGGTTAGTGACGAAAGCGCATTAGAGGCGTGCGAATGCTCGCGACGATGCGCTATACAAATTGACGACCTTAACCTTTTTATCTTCTTTTAGAGTGTCTTGCCATGTCCTCTTGTCTCTTCCAATGTTCTTCTTCAGGTCTCCATTCTATGGCCAGGCTAGTTAGCCTAGTTGGCGGAAGTTGCAGGATGTGTCCGATGAAACGTCTTCTTCTCATTACTACCATGTCGTGCATTACATGTAGTTACTTCTTAATGTTAAGTGGTCTTTCTGTGCTGATATGCCATTAAAACTACTTAATGCTTCACTTGTGCTCATAGTGCTACTATGTACTTCACGTGTTTGCTTAAATTGGCTGACCCGTTCAGTGCTTACAGTACAGTATGTCATCGTTCTGTTTTGTCTATCATCTCTTGTATCTCGTATCATGGCGGCTAAACATATTGCTACACCATGGTATACTGTGGAATGTGCTAGTGAGAGAATTTTTGAAAATCAGTCATTGTTCGGTTGGCACAAATGTGAATAAGAGGATAATGGTTTTTTTGTTTTACTTACAGTTTCGTAGTAATCATAGGCACTAGCAGCAGTAGCGACTTGTCATATCTGTTTCTCTTCGCCAACTATAACATGGTGAAGTTGGCGGATATAACTGTTTTCACTCGATTAAATGATATTTGGTCATTTGTATTATGTTTATTGCTATTTTTGCTAGCTTAATTATTATGTATGTTATCTGCTATGAATTTTGTATTAGCCCAGTCTCTGGTTTAACTTTAAACCGATAACCATAACCTGCTTTTATAACAGTAGTACTGCTATGTATCAGATACTAGAATGAAGTTGTATGATTTTAGAGCTCGTTGAATGGATATATTGAAGAGCTTGTGCTTGTGTCTGTGCTGTATATAACAGGGCTCACTGGACATCGTTCTGACGGCCAAGTTTAGCAACATGTCTGTTCCTAAACTTGTGTTTCTCGACAGTGACGTCAGCGGTGATACTTGCTTCCTCAAAGTTACCGGTGAGCAGATATACTACGATAAATGATGCATACTGGTACACTCAAGTATTAAACAGTTGTACTGATTGGACTGCTACGAAAAAAAACACTACAAATAAAGCACATTCCTGCAAAAAATCACAAAAAAATCACCAGCATCTGTGAAGTTGACACACATATGGGGATCTGTAAACTGATAATAGGCTTACAGTCTCCAAACTATTTTCAAATGATTTCGTAATTATATACTGACATTTTAAAACTGTTTTTAATGAGTAATTGTGTGACTGATTGTTGATTTCTGCTGCTCTATTTTTAACATTTTATTACTAAATTTTTGTGATTGACATTGTGGTTCATTAAACTATTTCACCCCAGTCTCTGCTCTGGTTGCCAGTTGTCAGACTTCAAACGATTCTTTGATTAAACACACAGTGAATGCATATATGTGAAAATGAACTGATTTTTTTTTACCATAAGTTATTGATATTGAGTTTGATTTCTTGGAGTTGTTTTAACGTGTCACAGGGGGTCTAGGTTTTGGTTCCAAAATTTCTTCTCGTTGGAAATGACAAATTTGGGCTAAAAACCCCTGCTTGTGGTTATATGTGAGCTGTTTACATGTGTTTGTGTGTGTGTTTGCCTTCAGTTGTCAGCGGAAGGTCTCATGGCCAGCCGGTATGTTACAGCTCGTTGTCTGCTTATCAGCAGTAATAATACCAGTAATATTCATCATCATCATCATTAATCATGGTCTCAGTGTTCATAGATGTCCGATGTCTCTTATGCGAAATTTCGCCAGCTGTTCCTCTCTTGAGCTGCTTGACAGAGTTCTTGCAAACGTGTCTGACCCCACTAAATGATGCCATCCACCGACTGTCTGTGAGATTGTTTAAAATGCTTGTTGTTGCCCTTCATGGTGCTGAATACCAACATCTTAATTTCGAGTTACATTGCATACTGGATTACTGGTAGTTAACCATCATAATGCTTTTAGTGCATTTCCACTATTGGTCAGCTTCTTACAATCCACTGCGAACCAGTTGAGTGAGCAAACAGCCCTAGCCAAGTAGTCCTAGAAAGCAGCCGTTAACTCAGCCTTCTGTCCCTCTGTGGTAGGTAACTTGAGTACTTACCAGTAGTAGTCTTCGTGGCTGGCGTTAATGTTTAACTCTGTATTGTGGCAGGTAGCAAACTGTGTGTGATCCTGTATAGGAGAATTGATCACATAGAATAAGCTCCGAGATTGGTTTGCACCAATAGCCATATGGCATACATATTTGTAGCCTTCTCCAGTAGTCTGTTACAGTTCTGTTGTGCTGACGTATGTATGTGGTAGCATTATGGTTTGAATGTGCCGGGTCCTATAGTGAAATATCGCACCACTACGACGGGCGGTCAGCAAGTAGGCAGTGCAGGTCAGTTAGCGGCTGTTTTTCATTCATCATTTTTTGTACATACTCAGCAGCAGTTATGAAACAGTTTGCATGGTAAGACAACTTTTAATTTATGAGTAATCATTAACAGTTGTTCTGTATTTACAGTGTTTTAACACTGCTGGTTTGGCAACTGCGTTTTCTCATTAATGTTCGTCCAGCCTGCAAAAAACTAGTTGCAGCTGTTTTGTAAAGGTTCTGCTATGGGGATTTGCTTGAATCTGGAAAAAGGAGGTTGGTTAGTTAGCAGTGGCGTAGCCAGGAATTTTAGTTTGGGGGGCCTTGTCTTCCTCTTTCTTTTGTCCCTTCCCTTCCTTTCCCTCCATTTTTACCCCTCCCCTCTTTTCCCTTCTCCTTTCCTCTTACCCTCCCCTCCCTTTCCTTAGAAGTAGGCACCCCCTAAAATCTAGCTAGCGGGTCTGGGGAGTGCAACAGTTTGGCAACAGTTTTAGTTTTTTTCCATGAAAATAAACTGACCAAATTAGCAAATTTTGTGAATTTTAAATGTATGTTTATGTTTTGTCTGAGGATTGGGGAGGGGGCTGGGCCCCCTTGTTTGCGCCACTGTTAGTTAGTAGTGTAAGTTTTAGTAATAAGTGGTTCTGTCAAAATCAATATTCATTGCATTATGGAGTTACTGTAAAATGAAAACCAGCCTGTTACAAGAGAAAATGAAATGCCATAATAAAACTTACAGATTGCAGGCGCTCTGTGTTAAAACGGTGTGTTTTGGGTTTTCTGTTGAACACAGCTTTGTCAGTAGTTTGGCAAGCGTCAGTGAGTTCCATGCAGCTGGACCAGCGATGGAGAATACATACTTGCCATGTTTCGTCCAAGTCATGCAGACAACAGGCAGATTGACCAAACGTTGTTCATTTTGATGCTGCATGCATTGTGTATATTTTGCTAGACACTAAGAACAGTGCTTATGTGTGTGCTGAATGGTTGAAGGTGGTCAGCTGTCGCAGTCTGCACATTTTGCCCTTCAGCTGCCGTACGTCATGTTTGGTCTCGGACAAACGCCAAACTTCGTCGACCAAGTCGGAGTCGGCATTCCCAACGTCGTGGATGCACAGTCGGTTCGTCTCAGTTCATTATCACCGTTATTAATCAAACTGTTATAGGTGTGCATCTTTTGGTGTGCATTCAGCTGTAGTGTTATGTTATTAAAGTTCTTGAGCATGTAAGTGGTTTACCGTAACCAGTTAGTCTTGATTGTTCACCTCTTTTTGTTCTATTTTAAAATTTTTTATTCAAGTAGTATTCATGTGCAGTTACTTTTCTGTGAAACCATCCTGGAAACCGGTTGCTCACTCGCTCGCTCAGCTTGGAATAGTTTAAGTTGAATGTCAGTTGCCATTTGTGCTCTGATGCCATTTTAAATGTATGTTTATGTTTTGTCTGGAGGATTGGGGAGGGGGCTGGGCCCCCTAGGCCCCCTTGTTTATGCCACTGTTAGTTAGTAGTGTAAGTATTAGTAATAAGTGGTTCTGTCAAAATCACGTTGTCAAAATGACGTTTGTTAGGTGGTACGAAGAGCAGCTAGCACGTAAAAGTACTGCTACAGTAATCGCAAAATGGATTGAGCTAATTTGGGGGCACCAACAACATTGTGGGTGAAAAAATAGGCAGGGCAGGAAGTGGCAATTTTCCGACAGAGAGCTGGAAATTTCCAGTACAGAAGAATATGTGACTCAAAATTTCAGTTTCCCCAAAATGGATTTTTAGCCCCAAATTTGGTATTTTTTGTCAAAACTTTCTAACATGATTTTCTGACATCCCAAATTTTAGGGAGAAGGGCAATGACCTAATCTAAAGTAATTCTGTAAAAAATGGGTTGGTGTTGTGGATCAGTGGTGGATGTGGGAATAATTGCATGGGCATGTAGTATGAAAAAGATCTCATTCTGGCAGCATAACTGTTGGTGAACATGTGAAATAGGTTAGTTAAGCAGTAAAATGAAAGTAGACTTTTAGTTTATTTCTGTCTGCTGCAGGTGAAACGGTCACACGTTTGGCAGGGGATCATTCCAAACTCCCAGCTGGTGATTAATCCATATCCACTGGATGAGCCGGATCGGTATGTAAACTAGTTCGTTTTTATGTACATGTAGTACGTTTGGGGTATGTTTGGGGTTGGCAGTAATCATGACAGGCCCCTAAGGTCATGTGTCAATAGTAATTATTAGTTGTCTCAAAAATCACCTTTACAGGACTTGGCTAATGTGGAGTAGGCATAACTGCAGAAGAAATTGGCTCCATAAACAGAAGCAAAAGAGTTGTTAGTATTAGTAGTGATAGCAATACCAGTAGCTCTGGCATACTCTGTAGTGAAATGTGAAATGTTGAACATGGATTCATACAATATTTGTTCTGGTTTCCATGCAAATTGGATTCCGTTGACTTAGCCAGTTGCCATTAGTACAGCGCTGCAGTGGGATAGTCGAGTACTAGCGTTTCTGACCAACACCAGACGTCCCTGGTTTGTTCCTGGTGTGGGTATACCCAGCACATTTTGTGTGTTCATGCTGTGTTATACTTCTGTATTTGATGATGGTTTCTTTTACACTACTTGGCACTTATAGTTACATGTATGTATAGTTGACTGATGCACGCATGCAGCGAGAGACATGCTAAACCTTCCATGTTGTTTCATTACTTCCACTGTGCTGTAAGCTTATGTGCTTAAACGATGAATAATTTCTTTTGTAGGCTTTTGAGTCAGGCAGACTACTTTCCAGGTTAACGTTGTGACGTTGTCAACATCTGTTGACACATCAGCTACTGTCAGCCTTCTATCTCCCAATATCGCCTTTTGTTGACATTTGCCTTCTGCCTAGCAGTCAACTTTTGTTTACATTAGCCTCGGAAGGGTTAATAAAGTCGAATATGATTTCTTACATTATCAATGTCCATTCTGTCTGCTACTGTAATAAAGCACGTTATTATTGTTTTCATTATTACTGCATGCCTGTGAAAAGTCATAGTTAGTGTTCGTATGTTTGCTGGGTTGCTGGAAGGTGGCAGATGAAGTTGTTCGTGATGCCGTCGGAAGGTGTCTGGTACACGGGCATTGCACTTGCTGGAACCTGCGTCCTAGGAGCTATCATCGTCACCACTCTTCACCTCTATGAGAAGGTTAGATCTCACTTGGAATTACCATGGCTGGGAAACTTATTTTAAAAAACCTACTTTTTTAGAAACCTAAAAACTTTCATAGTCCAGTTATTAGGGTTTTTCTGTTGTGCAGTTTGCAACACAATTCGAGTTTAAGTTCATATCTAATCGTGATTTTTGAGTTCTGACGTCATGGCATTCACTCAGCAAAAACAATATTACATGTAGAATCATGTATAATCATGAGAATTTTTTTTTGTAACAGAATATTAAGTCGTTTCTGAGAAGTGTAATTTTTCTTAAACTTACAACCCATAGTTTCTTGCAAACGGTTTTCAGTCTGCAAAAGACTGTCATATTGTCTACCAGTGACAGTTTCTGGCACTGTTACATAAATTTGCATTTATGGAGCAAACAGTTTACTGACTTTTGATTCCATGTTTTCAGATACCAGTTTTCCTCTGTATTGATTTTTGTGAATTTGACTATTTGCATTGTTTGTGAAACTGTGAATTGTTGCAGCACGAGGACAGTAAGGAAAAGAAACAAGAATCTCAGAAGTTTCACTTTGATGCAATGTAAAAATGTTCCGTTGCCGACAAATTTCATTTCATCAGCCAATACTATACTTGTCACTGTGGTGCAGAATTCGATTACCATTAACAGTGATTGTTTTTTTTTGCGCATCTAGTCTCTCAGAGGAGTACCCACTGGCTTTGTTGTGTTAGAGGTGATATAATCCAATCCTGGCTAAGAGGAGAGTGCCAACATTATTGTCAGTTAACAGTGACAGCAATGAATAATATATGGCTAGTCATTGGTCAGTAGGAGGGGACTGCACAACATTTTGAGGGCAGAATGGCCAAACATCATATATACTCGAGTTTTCTAGCAAAAGGTCCTATGTACGGAGTTTTGTGAAAATACAGAATGTTATATATTTATCTTATCACAAAGTGAAATGTCGTCGATATCAGATTGCTATTCTGCCCATGTTTTTCCATTTGCCATTTGGTAAAAGGTACAGATCAGTTAATTATGTATATAGTACCTGATATGAAAATCGATATGTGTCTGTTGTGCACATATATCCAAATCCAGTCAGAGTGTTGCGAAATGATATGTCTTAATCTTCAACCATACACTTTGTCTTATCTGCGACTCATCCCATGCATGCTTAAAACCCTCCTGGTCAATGATCCGATTTTAAGCAGCTTTTCAGCAAGGCCATATAACTGAACTGTTTTCTACAGACATTTTGGTTTCTCTCTGTGCAATTTTGTTGAACTGTTGATTAATGTTGCATTTATTGCTTGTTAATATTCACTTTATTCTATGTGAGATTACATGTGCTGTACGATCTATTTTTCTAAATGCTTAACAGTTCAGTGTACATTACAATGGATACTTCATGCTGATGGCAGTGTTTAGTAGACTTACACGCCAATATTTGTTTTTCAGATTGGGATGGTGATCACTGAAATGTCAACTTAATACCTGTTGTGTTTTAACACGTTGCTGTAAATATGTCCAAAAATGTATATTTTGTTACTTGGTAATGTAATACAAGAAATCTGAGCTAATGCTTATGAGACGCGCGAGAGCCAATGGCAGTTCCTGTTCGCAGGTAATCTTGGTCTGTCTCCATCCATTTCGTCGCAATTCACTCTTTTGCAGCCACAAATTGCCAAAAAATCACTTAACATTAATATTTTTGAGGTTTAAGGTCATTCAAGGTCATCGATGTTGACACTTGTAAGAAGATTGTTGCCAGTGCTTGTTATGATAAGCAACATGTCTGTGCCTGTCTGCAACCATTTTCATGCTAGACAAGACAACAGCGGATAAATAAACACTTTTTAGAAGGGTACCCCTTTTTGACACCCGTGTGCGCAGGCATCGTTGAATCTAGAGGGTCCAAACTTAGACTGCTGAAATCTACATTCAATGCTGAAAATTTCACATGCAGTTTGTCTTGGTCTATCTTTAGCCATTTCGCTGCAATTCACTCTTGAAATGCAAGTCACAGCCCAAAATCACGAAAAATTCGCTAAAACCCCCTATTTTGGGAGTTCAAGGTCATCGATGTTGACATTTCTAAGAAGCTTGTTGCCAGTGCTTGTTATGATATGCAGCATGTCTGTGCCTATCTGCAACCATTTTCACATTAGATGAGCCAATAGCGGTAGAATAACCCAGTGGCATGGAATTACCATAGCTAATACGCGCTATAGATAGCTAGCTAGCTCTCGCGCGTAAAAATGATCCGAGTACACTTATGTCATTTGATTCAACACTCACTTTATTCATTTAATTTCACATACATCAAGAGTTCAGTGTAGACGCTAGTTAAAAACTTGGGACAATAATAACTAATAATTGCAGTGTATATTATAATTAACCTTATTAGCACGTTTATGTGGTATGTAAAACTTGACAAGTTCTGTCTTACTTGGAGAAACAGTACAACCGTAGTTAATCGGAGAAACAGATGATTAAACATGCTTAACAGAACTGAAAATACTATATAGCAGTAGAATCACTGGTGGCATTCTACTAAAAATGAAACTACACGTTATGATATGATAATAGAAATGAGATTACTGGAGACAGCACTTGATACAAAACTAATATGATAAGTAGGCCTAATATTGCAGTAAATACCACATAACAGCCTATAATAGTGACCACAGTAGCAGTGCACTGGCCAACACTATCACACCATGTCATTGTAACACTGCACAAATCCTCTTCTTGCAACAGTCCTATATGAACCAGTCAAGTAATACGTGCAGTTAAGTAATAGCAGCAGTCACATATGAATGGTGAAGCCTAAGGGTGCTTGGCCTGCAGTAAATCTCAACTGCAGCAATATTTAGGCAGAAAAAGATTCACATAAGACCCGGCCAGGAAAAACGGAAAGACAGAAAGATGATCACAGTTTGATGTATCGAATGCCAGATGTGTACTTTAGTCTAACTGGGCCTGGCTGAACGTATCCAAACAGTGACGTCACAGGTTTAACAAAGCAGGCGGAACAGGAAGTTGCAATTTGCCAACAGACAGCTACAAATTTCCGACAGAAGAGATAGGGCTGTAGAAAAATTTCAATTTTGCTCCTAAATTTTCATAAAATTGGGGTTTTCAGCCCTAAATTTTGCATTTTTGAACAAAAATTTTCGGACAATAAGATTTTCCAACAATTTTCTTACAGCCCAAAATTCACGGGGCAGCTGCCCCTCTAACCCCCTTCATGACGCCACTGCATCCACAAATCCGCTGGGAGATAAATTCCTTCGAAGATTGACTGCATACTAATTTTAGCAGATAGCCATTTGGTCATTTCAGGCCATGTTAGTTTGCACAAAATGCCGATCGTTAGCTACAAAATTTTCAATTTTTGGAAAGTGGCACTGAAAATCTTCCCAGTGACAAAGAACACCATAAGGACTGGACTTTTAGGTGAAGAATGAGCCGAACTGGGCAGGGCCAAAAACACAGTCTAAATAGGTGCGGACAAATAAGTAAAGGTGCGTGTCTGGGCCCAATATCTGCAGCCCATGCACAGGTCTGATCACAGCACAGTTAACAGTGGAGTTATGCGTGGAGCAAAGCAGTGCATGAAAATCACGGACAACTTTCCATGTTTTTGCACTTGTGACACCGATGTTACGACGAACTGGTTTTCTCTGCCGTGATGTCACGTGATGGACTGTGTAGGCAAACTTCTCAATCTAAAGCAACAATCATTAATAAAAAACATGTCACAAACCAGCATTCCAGAAAATATATTCATAGCCATACAGATGAAGGGTGCTTGCCTCTATAATATGTAGGAAATACGCTGTGTGCGATCGTACAATAAAAATGTTAAATTTAAACAAAATTTTCTCTTGTGCACTTAATCCCCAATAAATTGCTGAAAGCTCACTAAATTTTGTTCAAAAATATTATTTCTGAGCAAAGTTATTAACTGTTGAATATCAATAACAAAATAAATCTCCGTTACCAATATGGAGTTACGTAAGTAAACCTCGCGGTTACTATACATTTTCGTAACTCCAACAAAAAACATTCGATTTTGGCAAAATTCTGCATCAACAATGCATCATCCATTTGCAATCCAAGTGCCGAATTTCAGTTGAATCTGCCAAAGCAAACAATAGTTGCAGTGGTTTTAGTGAGGCGACCCCACAGAAATTCAGTTTCAGGTTTTTTGAGTTTTGTGTCTGACGTAATCCAGAAAAACCTGAAACTGAAGTGTTTTGGAATCACTGCACTAAAGCTGCTGTAACTACTGTTTGCTTTGATTGATTTATTTGATATTTGGCATTTTGATTGCCAATGAACGATGCATTGTTGACGCGAAATTTTTCTGAAATTGGATGTTTTTTATTACAAAAATGTACAGTAACCGTGGGGTTCACTTATGGAATGCCATATTGGTAACGGAGATATTTTGTCATCGATATTCACCAATTAATAACTCTGCTACAAAATAATATTTTTGAACAAAATTTGGTGATCTCTTTAGCAATTTATTAGGGATTAACGGTACAAAATTTTATTTAAATTGTTTAGTTTTGACATTTTTATTGTACGACGTTTAGGGGGTTACTTTTTTCCGGATGTTACTTTTTTCCGGATACAGTGTATGTTAACGATAAACCATTCTATTGGGCATTTTTTGATTAGCAGATCTGTACCTAGAAGTATAGTATAACTGTGCTCCTTTTGTCACACTTTACTGTACCAATATTACTATCTATTATCAGTATTGTTTACTCGTGCAATTAAAATTTTTCACTGAGTAAGTTTTTCTCTCTGCAGCAAAGGTAACAAAAACTGGCAAAGTTCGGGAAAATTGAAGATATAATTCTACTGTACTGTGAAAAAGAGTTTAAAAAATTACCTGGACAGTAGTTGCTTATCAAGTGAAGAGAGATGTTCACTGTTATCACTGTCGCTGTCTTCAACGTCTGCGTCGCTGGAACTTGATGACGACGGTGGTGGCATGATTTCTGTCAATTTCTTGCCCTTTTTCTTTGCTTTCTTCTCTTTCTTCTTCTTCCTCTTTAACTTCTTTTTATGCTTTGCGTGTTTCTCCTGCATGCAATGCTGACCTTTCTATGTTAGCTGATACACTCATACTAGGTTTGGCTGTTTGGACTCACCAAAGCAGGACTATTACAAGTTCAACGCAGTTCATGTTGCAAAAAAAACAATTTTTAGAGCATCCTTAACTATGTTGTCAGTTTTAATCAATGAAATGATGAATGAACCAAAATTGCCTTCAAGACAGGACCACTTCAAAGTTGATAAAGACAAATTGTACTCCCTATGCTCAAAACCTAGCTCTTCGTAAAATCACACCTGGACAACATCAACAGAACGAGGCTGGTTCAGATGATAACGTTACAGTATAATTATCTCTGAAAAGCCAAGTTTTGACTTAGTTGTGTCTTTACGGTAAATACTATTGTTATTTTACTGTAAACTGACAATAAGAAGACCTTGTCCTTTCTGTGCCTGTGATGATGTGAAAGATGATGCTTTCGTCGTTGATGGCTGTGAGGTTTACGGCGACTGCCAGACTCCGTAACTGATGCCACATCTGCAGTGTTCAACACATGACCATCCAAACGTCATCATCAGCATCATCCAGAGCTTTACATCCTCTTAGCAAATCAAACATTTCATATTAGCAGGCAATCAACATCACATATCCCTTAATGTTTGCACCCAGATGGCTAGACAATTGTGCATAGTCGGTTTTCACTTAACCAGCCAACTTCTCTCAAATCAATCCATTGGCCAAATTTACAAAAGTTCATAGATTAATCTTGAAGACAATCTTAGACAATATCCAATTTACAAAAATCTTCAGAAAAATGTGATCACAAAGAATCATTAAAATGTGGAATAACTACAGTGCTGATTCAGTAAGAATAAAAAAATATCTTCGAAACATTTTACCTTAAGATACTTTGTAACTTAAATCCTGTGTTAGGCTGGTCCAGGCAAAATAGGTCTCAGACAATAAGTTGTTGGGAATTACTGCGGCAAAACTTGTACAACAAATCAAAACAAAGCAATAAAAGCAGTCTCCATAACTCCAGGTCATACAAAACTAATTTACAAACAACATTAATTTTAAGCAATTGTATGGTAAGTGAGCAGAGTTTTAACACCCCATTAAACAGGCTATTTTGGGGATGGCCTTTCCAGGCAATGCACACACATAAACACATGAAACCCAAAATTTAAAAACAAACTCAATATGGAACACACAAAACATAAAATATCAATTCTAAGCCTAAAATTTTAAGAACTGTCTTTTAAGAGCATGCATATTTAACAGTAATGGCAGTTATAATAATCTTCCCTGTTATCCTGTATGCAATGAAGCCATAATATACCTAATAAAGCAGTGCTTGGTGGCACTGCAGGACCAAACTGACATTCACTGGAAACGTCCATCTCTGTAGATGGTAACGTGTCTTGGTGACTAGCAACATCATCGGATGAACAAAGAGTTTCAGCTGCTGCAACGCCATCAACCAACCATATATTATCCGCATTATTCCATCAATGCAGACATAAGAGTGGAAATCTACCAAAGTTCAATTTCCAAAATCAAATGCAGCTGGATTTTTCGATATTTAGATCCACAAATCTGTCTGGTGTCAGAGGTGGATTTGACCGATAATCACTGCACTCAAATATCATCATGAAAATGACGTTATTGCATCTAGCAAGTCCACAATAACTGGTGAAAAAAACAAACATCGGAAGCAGTAGCATTATCTAGCATCATATACAATATATTATCATGTGAGCTATAGCACTTTCCGCACTATCCTTACAGAAATTATAATCAGTTATCTTCTATGGCTGTTGTTTGTATATTATTACTAGTGGTCGTACTGTATTAGTACGAGATTTTTACCTGTGTCAGTAGATAGTGAAACCAGTTCGGAGTGACGCTGTGGTTCTGGCTGTGGCTGTTCGGAGAGAATCTGCAGAGTCAATGGACTGGCGCTGGATACAGCAAAGTCTGCAGTACCGATGTCCACAGCTGTGTCCGGGAACCTTGTACTATCACCCACACGAGCACCGATACTGGCACTGCGGGCATCATCGACAGTCTGTTGTTGCTTATCCTTATGCTTATCCTCATCCTCATCATCGCTGGCCTCACTGCTGCTGCTGCCGCTGGGTTCTGAGTTCTCAAAGATTGCTTTGAACAGATCCATCGATGGACGCTCAGCTGACTCAATCTCCGACACTGGCACCAGCTGATCACAGACAGAAAATCACTCAAAATTGATCAATCAATAAATCAGTAACGACTTGCAAAAATGGCCAGTGGTCTGCAATATGTATATGCACAGGACCTAAGAAAAACCCATAAACATGTCAAACTAAAGTAGAGATAAAATATATTAAACACTGGCTGAAACAGTAATGTTTTTAACTTTTGTTATCAGACAGGAAAGCGATGGTGGCAGACTGTTCCACACAGCTGGTGCAGCATATGAAAATGCTCGTTGTCCAGTCTTTATTCATGTGCACAGTTGTTTATAGCAGACACTACTGCCAAACTGAAGTATGAACAATATTTGATAATCGCTGTTCGCGGGACACGTAGACAACCTACAAAGCTGGGCCCCCATGTATTTGCTGATGCTTGTCAATCAGTCTACAAATATTTTGACTCTAGCAATGCAAGAACAGCTTTGTAAGATGCAAACTAGCTGACGGTAAGCCTGGCAAAATGAAAAACAACTGTAAAATACATTAGCGGAATGGAAATTGAGTGAATGAGTGAGCGAGTGAGTTTTACAGCAGGATCAACATATTACAGGTCCTTTCAGTCAATCACTTGCCCTGGTACCGACAACAAAAAAACACCAGTCAAAAGTCAAACTAACTAACATCCCAAAAACCTAAAATACAATCATAAACTATCTACATAAACACACACATGAACATAATACTAACCAACAAAAAATGCACACATACACACGTGCAATCTAACTATACCAATACAAACAAAAAATATAAGCTAATGCTCACGAGACATGCCTATAGCAGTTCCGGTTCAGTAGTTTAGCTGAGAATTTGGGTGTTCACGCAAAATTAATGTACAAATACCAAATTCTCTATCTGGATCGCATAACGATAGTTCTGTGGCGCCACCTTGTGAATGACATAGACTGGTGTCGCAGCCCGAAATTGCCAAAAAGTCCACAAAACCTCCCTTAGTTTGGCGTTCAAAATCATTCAAAATCACTGAATTCGGTGCCAATTGAGAACCAGTGTACGACTTCCTATTAGTGATTAATAGTAACCTAGACCCTATATCGCACCGTTACTGAGATACAGCGACTTATTGGCCAAAAATTGCAAATTTTGCCCACTCCCCTTTCATTTAGCGCCCTCGTTCGGGGTGACCACCTTCGAACTTATGTAGAAGCTTTATGGTACATGAAAATATAGAGTATTCCAGGCAGCTGACGGTGAAAATTTGGTGATTCTGGCTTGCACCATTTTTGACTGATTCACCCATGTGACGGACAGACAGATGGACAGACAGAATTGCTATGGCTAAGATGCGCTGAAAGCAGTAGCTGCTTTCGCGCGTAAAAAAACTAACAACCGAGTTTAAGCACCTTTCACGCTATTCAGCCATGAAACAAATTGGGCTCATCCTACAGTCCCTGGCACCTGCACGGGGCAACCTACGAAGCAGTGTTGTTGCTCCACTCCACATGGAAAACAGCCGTAGTGGACAGAAATGCAAATTCATCTGGAACTGAATATCACAGTGTAACAAAACTTACCTGTGCTGACTGCGGCACATCATCACTGCCAGTGTCAGGTGCAGGTGCAGGTGCTTGTGGTTTATGTCGAAGGTCAACCGTCGCTAGGATTGCCAGCGGCTTAACACGTGACCCCAAAGGTGTATCAGTCCGAGACCCAGCTTTCACGTCTACATGACATATTGTTTGTCCAGCAATGTCATACCATCTATGACATTATTCACCTGCTACTCAAAGCATCTGTGAGAAAGCTCTGATAACAATAAAAGACCATTCTTCTAGTTAAGTATTATTATCAGTTTACATTCATTAGTTGCTTAGTAATTGCACAACACTATCATGTGCAGCAAACGGACCAATCAGTCAGCACAGGCACATGCATCATGAATATTTATGAGCTAGGTTAACCGACTGGTTACGGTTTCTGGATCTTAACTGGCCGGTCAAGTTAGTGTTAACTGACAGATTTGCATAACTCGCGCTTCCCGTTGCACTAACCAATGGTCAAAATGGCCGTCAAATTAACTGGCCAACATCGGGCAGTTAGCTAACCGTCGATCGTAATTATCGTATTTAACGCAACTTTTGTACCATTTTGCAAGCAGTTAATTGAAGAATGTGATACTAAAAAACGATTTTACCGTATACAGCATTATCTTCAAAACGCACGAGGAGACGTTTGCTGCTACAAATTTTACTACAAAATCCATTGATGAATGGACAAAATGGCTGTCCGCATATTGCTTGGCTGGCTCGTGCGCTGGCTGAGGAGCGC
>Ga0056128_1005930_pt1 | contig 15409 bp, 10 predicted proteins | sample WorMetLIZISLAND2_FD_71113 | JGI IMG/M metagenome (GOLD analysis project Ga0056128, IMG submission 71113) | Marine gutless worms symbiont microbial communities from Max Planck institute for Marine Microbiology, Germany - Olavius geniculatus... ...
CCCTGCAGGAGTTAAGCCACGCTGCCCTAGATAGGCAGCGGTGGGCAGCGATAGTAAGAATGGCGTCAGACACCAACGGGCATTGAGCCCACGGTTGTCGATGATGATGATGATGACCCAGCAGTATACTAATCAGAATACTGTAGTGCACAGTGACGTGGCGTACATGATGTGATGTTGTCTGCTACCTGACGCGGTCTGTTGGCGCAAAGTAATTGATCATCATTACGAAAATAGTCCTGCAACGCAAACCGATGTCAGTAATCGATTCACAGCAAAGCATGCACGGCAAATGTAGCACAGAGTTGCCCAGTGAAAACTAAGCTATTTTGCACACACATACAACCTTACCGGCAAACGGACAAAGCACAACGATTACAATAACCTCGGAAGACGTAAAATTAATAAGCCTAATAGATGCAGTGTGGTAAGATCAATAATGTTGCGGTAGCGAAAACATATTCTGCACTGTTGCAAGACTATACTACGTGAAATAGCACAATGTGACGAAATGTAAAACTGTAAAATAAGGATCTATATATTCCATGTAATGAAAAACAAGATAACTGAACGATCTGTTCTGTAAATTCAGCAAGAACACGTGATCGAGAATGTGTTTATTGTTCTAATAGGCCACAATAGGTCCGTCCGTCTGACCGTCTGTTTATCTGCCTGTCTGCGGAATCTTAATTCTAGAATACACTTTAAAAACAAAAATGCGTGAACGTTTTCCAGTAACCGGTACGCCAATTTTCAGACCACAAAGTCAAAAAGACATAAGAATGCTTAGAAGCGATGGCAACTTGACTTGCCGATATATAATTGGAGTGATGAAACAACAGATCGAGTGTGTAACGCTGTGTATCAGTAGCAGGCGACGAATCAGCATCAGCAATGACAAAAACAGGACCGCGCAGACGTCGCACTGATCTAGTTTCCGTATCGACAACAGCTACTGGCTGTGGATGCAGTAATTGTATATCGTCATTGTCGTTATTGTTGCTGCTGGTGACGCTGTTTGACGCTGTTACGTCACTATGTTCTAGCTCGCTGAGGTTTCTATGACTAGGCAGTGACGTAGCGTTCATCACATCTAGTTGCAGTATACACATAAAAAAGCTTTGTGCTTAACCGACATGCATCGGTAACTTACAACATGACTAACTAAAGACTTACTCCTCGTGAATAGACGTCTTAATATTAATCACTGACTGACCATTATTTACTTATTTATTTAGTAGACAAACATTCAATAATGCTAACATCACAGTCGAATAACAAAGCATAAGCTTAAGCATAGCGCAAACAGATGTCCAAGACTAAAAACATACACACACAATACTATTTCTATTTGTTAAAAAATTTACTTTTTAGCAGTGGAAGAATTATGAAAATCGGTTAAGACTAGAGTAAGTTATTGCCAAAAGTTTAAAAACTTCTTTTTTGGAACACAGTGTAGGGACTATAGGCCTAAACAAATTGCTTTCCGTGCCTATTTACAAAACCGCTGCGCCCATTTCGTGTTACTATTTGCATGATCTATCCTCTGCACTGAACTGTTTAAGTTTGCGAACCGTTCGGGTACATACCGTCACTGAAGAGAGATGATGATGGTAGATGCATTGTTTCAAGCGTGACTTTGGTGTCGTGTCCGTCCAACACAATTAGCACTCGCATCATACCAACGCCTACATTCGTCACCAAAAATATGTCACCAAAATTAGGCCTACTATGCAAAATATTGAAGATAGATTTAATAAACCGACAACGAAACCGCAAACAGTTTACCATTGCTGTTTTTAGTCTCAATAGCGTTAGTCGAATTCGGCCGGTAAGGACCGAAAAGGTACCTTAAAAACTGTACCGAGCTGTACCGCCACGAGCCAGAGAGACTCGTTGGAAAAGATACGTAGTCTCCTGACACACTTGCCTACCTTTGGCACAACTTGGAGAGAAGTGACATGTGGAAGAGTTCATGGGTCGAAGGGTTTTTAAAGCCAAAAGTTGAACAATGTGTGAGAATGGAGAGGTAAGTATTTCGATAAGTTCCTGGCTGCGGCATGTTCCGTTGTACCACCTAGCCTAACAGAGATCGTGACTACACTGACGTCCCATGCAATTGCTTTGCCATTATCAGTGTGCTGCCGTCGGGGCGCTCGCAGTCATCTCCGACCAAACCTAACAGTTTTTACAGAAGAAACACTGACCTTACACAGGGCCCCAGACTAGATTGCTGATCCTACCGGAGGCCAAGCGACAAGAAAGACCATTTTTTTTCACAAAGGCAATCATGAGGAGTGCAGAGATCTATAATTGCGACTCCTATATGGCTTCACTGTCCAGACGTATAGCCTAGGCCTAAACTCGCTGAGATTGGAATCGCGTCGTTTACCTGACATTGGAGACGAAATGTTGAACTGAACGAAGGCGGCGCCGTTGTCGACAGATCGCTGCCGAAACTCACCGCCGAACAGCGGAATCGTTATCACGCCACTGAGGGCATTCTCACCGAAAAACACGAACTCGTCGTCAGTGACAGACGACACGTTGTGAGACAAAAGCAGCATCAGTTGGCCGACATAGCTACAGCACACGGCATCAACAGCACCCTCGTCATTATTGCCAACGGTTACCAATGTGAACAACAGGAAATAAACTGACCTCGCGGCGACTTCGCTGTCTAAAGTTACCTCAAACAAAATTTATACGTATTATGAAACTATGTAAAAAGTATATACTGATGAAAAACCGAAATAATTACTGCATGCGCGATTGATGCTTTTGTATGACAGCTGTCGTACGTTTTCTCGTAAGTTTGTCGTTACTTTCTCGAACAATTTTTTACAAATCGCGTTTTATCGTAAATCTGTCGTAAACATTCCGTATGTCGTAACATTGTCGTGAATTTATTTTACGATGTTTTGTAAATTTGGCCCCAGGATGCTATTCTTGTCATTGTTGTCAAACAAATGGCGTCACAGCACTGAAATAAAAAACGAATAAAGGGCGGCATACCGAAATAATTTATTTTGGCATGTCAGCTTTCTTTGCTTAAAGCGGTGTGCTTTAACGTTAGTGCAATTACTATAACTCAAACGTTTAGAGAACGTAGTCGAGACCTGTAGAACGAAGATAGCGGCGAAAATACAGCTGAGTGTCCGAGGATAAGATCGGCAATGCGAAGCAGAGTGTTGACGTCATCTGCTGTATGCAGAGCTGGAGTCACGTTTAAACAGTCTTCAATCCAGCTACCACTGATTGACACAAGCTGATCAATGTCCTCCTGAAGCACTCGGTCAGCGGGGTAGTGGCGGCGCGTCATCAGTGCTGATGACAACTCATTCACTGTCGACCCACACGAGCCTTCGTACTCCGCCAATGACGTCACGTTCACCTGTCCACGCACAACCAGCGCCGTTGACAAGTTTAATTGCTGCCAGAATGCGTCACGCAGAACATGGCGAGAGTCGATCTTATACTATATTAATGTAACACACAACGACTGTGGCATAAAGACCGGCGATTTACATCCATGGGACTTCGTGTGTGCCTAGCGGTCTAGCATATACTTTACTACATGGCGTACAAAACGAGGGCTTTAAAACGTTAAAGGTGATAATAAAAACCCATCTTAGAGCTACAGAGCGTCTACTGACAATGTGAGATCACACAGGTAAACGCGCCCTGCCTTAATCCCATTCAGGCAAACCGGTAGGCCTACTCAATTTACGTTTCTCCTAGGTATTAAAGGCTGAGTTTCGCTGAGTGGTTGGTCGTATACCGAGATAGTTAACGATTTGATAGCGACGCGACTAGTACTTGAGCCCATGCATGACAGCTTGATCGTAATCCGACACCCTTGGTTAATACTGCGATGGGTGACTGCCTGCGGGTAGGTAAACCATCTCGGTATGTAACCAACCGCCTAGGTCAACTCAGCCTTCCATCCCTCCGGGGTAGGTAAATCGAGTACCGGCCTATCTGGCTGGGGTTAAGGCGGGGCGTGTTCACTTCTGTCGGGTGGCAGGTAAGTTGTAACACTGTGTGATCCAATATGACAAGTGACGCTCCGTAGCTCTGTGAGGGGTTCGCTCCTTAAGAGCAAAATACCTTCACCTTTTTACCTTACCCATCGTTACGCCGCCAAGCCACCAAATCGAGGGGTGGAAAAAAATAGAATGGCTAATAATCACCAGTTGGTTGTAGAGTCGCCGGACATGACGACTGAATGGCGGATCTGGACAAACGTCGATGTCGACGTTGCGGAGATCATCCCACTGCGCTTTGTATGACGAGTTGTCCACGCGGACGAGAATACAGTCGCGTCCAACAAACACGGGTTGTGTGTAGGCGTACGGACATCGCACCAACCTACGCTTGCCCACCACAGTGTCCGGCCACGTTATCTCACCCTTACGAACTGCATTGTACCGTGTAGCCTTGCACATGTCTTTCCCTGTACAAGCGATAAACAAAAACAATGAAATAAACTGTAGAAAAAACGCCGTGGCAAAAAAATAACATATGGTCTTCGTCACTATATTACGAAACTTTTGGCCGTCGATAAACTTTCAACATGACTACACTTGGGCTACAGTTAAACCAATGACTACTGTATGTATAAAATAGGCCTACAAAATAGACGAAACGCAATCAAAATCAAAATTGTAATGTATGCGAGAAGCAGCGACCGACCATAACGGCAGTGGGTCGGGTAGTCGTCGTAGTAGTAACGCAGTGTTTCGACGTCAGCCTTCGTCTCAGCGTCCAATGACGTCATATCCTCAACACACGTCCGGACGGAGTTATCTTCCACGGTCCCGGAACACGCCGTCACAGTCATGTCATGTAACGTTGACACAACCACAATCACAACAACCGACACTAGACTAAAGACGCATCCACACTGAAGCATAGCTGACCTAGATCATTAACAGCGCCTTAAGGTGCGTTCAGACTGACACCAGTACAGGCATTCCAAGTACAAGTTTCAATGCACGGGTTGTTTGTTACTCGTACGAACTTCACTGGTCCGCTCGTAAGAGTGCATATCTCCGCCAAGCGAAAGACAGATACGCACAGCGACGGACAGAACGACCAATCTCATAATCTTTTCCAATGTTCACTATCGTTCACTTGGCGGAGATAATAACTCGTATCGTTTGACTGAGTCATTATTACCTCTATGCAACAGATGAAATTGTTCGCTAAACGCCGTTCCATGTAATGTAGCCTACGTAGCAGTCTGACCTACGCAGTCCACTGATACATGCCCGGAGTAGAGCTCTGCCTCTCATATTGCATGCACTATATAAATGCAGCAGCAAACATTATAGTTGCTACCATCGCTGTTCGATGTTCCCACTGCTATGTCCGATGACTGCACCGACGGCGGCGCAACCATAGAAGTCATGCTGAGGCATTAGTCTGACCCATGCGTTCCGTATGTTTTGGAGTCTGTCCGTTTTTTGTGTCCAAAAAAAATTGAAAATTGCGAACGAATTCTGACGAATTTTCGGAGCAATTGGGCACGGCCCAAGAAAGAAATGGGCAGATGTTGAAGGCAATCCGGATTCTATGGATTTTAGATTATTCCTGATTATTTACTATTGGGAAATACACAAAAAATCAGTCCGTTGCGTTGACCAGATGGCAACACCATCCTCAGCGGAAGTTTGAGAGTTTTGATCGCTTCTAGTTTTCTCCGAGATGCTAGTTTACTACCAAAATCGCTAATGCTAAGGCAGATATCCAGCTTTTTTAAATATGCCAAAATTTGGTATTTCAGGTCAGAATAACAATGGTTGTAAAACGTACAATTTATACCGCAAATCACTTCCTTCTTTTAAGAATCCTATCCTCGCCTTTAAGACACTTCGCGTAAAAAAATGGTCGCAAAAGTGCCCAAAGTTAGCCGAAAATTGGCACGTATACCGGTCTTTGAAAACGATCATGCCAATGTTAGGTTCAATGTCAAAAGCCTGTAGGCCTACGGAATAAGCAGATTGACTAACGGCAAGACAGGTAATGCGACCAGTACATAACATCGTCGTCCAAGTACGAAGAACACGATGCGATAAATGAGCTCAATAATGGGCTTCTATCATAGAAACCAGACCCTGACGTCGCAGCATCAGCAGCAGTAGCAGCAGCGGCTATGAAAAAGTATAAGTAGCTACATGAAAAAAAAGCAAAAAATCAAACAAATTGTTTACAAATTTGGATGAGAGACAATACTCTCCACATATCCTCCACTGCAGACGAGTGTCCAAATCAGGGTTCAACCAAGAACAGCAACAACAAACAATATAGACAACTTATAGTAGCTGGCCTGCTATTCTGCAAATTTATGTACCGAAGTCGAGCGACTTCATTTTTTACGCGCAAGAGCAGAATGCTTCGCGCGTCTCAGCTATGGTCTGAGCGTCCGTCTGTTTGTCCGTCTGTTCGTCTGTCTGTCTGTCTGTCTGTCTGTTTGTCAAACGCTTGAGCCCTATCAAAACAATGATCACAAAATCTTCACTGTGAGATGCCCTGAAAACTCTAGTTTTTCGTGACGAAATTTCCAGCCCCTGGTGAGAGAGTTCCCTCAAATAAGGTCGCAACAGAAGGGTACATCTTAAAAGTTATTATTTTACCACTATTGGCTCGTCTAGCGTAAAAACGGGTGCATATGGTCAGAAACATGCAGCTTATCATAACACGTACTGGTGACGAGCTTTTTATTGCTAACAATAACAGTGATCTTAAACGACATTAAACCCCTAAAATAAATTTTTTTTGATAATTGTTTTGCTATTTGGGGCTGCGACACACTTTTTAGGAGTAAAATGCGCAGAAATGGCTGGAAATTGACCAAGACAATTTTTCGCTTTAAACGTTAATTTTAGCAGACTAAATTTCGACCTCATAGGTTCAAGGAGGCCTGCACATGCGGGCGTCAAATAGAGGTACTTTCCTAAAAAGTGGTTATTTTACCGCTATTGGCTTGTGTAGCGTGAAAACGGCTGCAGATAAGTACAGACATGCTGCTTATCATAACAAGTGCTAGTGACGAGCTTTTCAGCGGTGTTAACGTCGATGGTCTTGAATGATTCTGAACGCGCAAATCAAAATTTTAGTGTTTTTGGCAATTTTCCGCTGCTGCGCACCTTTCAAGGGTGAATTGCGCCAAAATAACTACAAATAGATCCGAAGTTCCGAACAACTTGCGTATGAATTTTTTTAGCATAGAACGTAGGCCTACAGTTTAACCATATCAGTTTTGACCTCCTAGGTTCAAGGAGTCGTTTGTACGAAATTCTTAAATTTGGGCATTCCTTAAAAACGCATTATTACTTTATTGCACGCTATACACTGATTGCCCAGATGACACCAACCGATGCGCCTCACGCGAGCTTTGTTCAAATCAGTTGTGGTTTCATATTCCGCTCAGGCTCGGTACTGATTATAATTAGACCTCTGTGTTGCACCAAAATAACTACAAATAAATCCAGACAACCTGCGTATGATTTTTTTGCATAGAACGTAAAGTTTAACTATGAGTTTCGACCTCCTAGGTTCAAAGAGTCTTTCGTACGGAAGCCTTAAATTTGAGTACTCTTTCAAAACGCATTATTACTTTATTGGACGCTGTACAGTGATTGTCCAGATAGCAGAACCGATGTTGTCGCGCGTCACGTGACCTTTTCTCAAATTACTTGTGGTTTCATACTCGGCTCAGGCTCGGTGCCGATTATGATTAGACCTTTGTGCTGTTACTGGCTTGAGAAAGGGAAAACGTCTAAGCACTCGAAAATCAGGGAAAAAAGAAAATGTTCGGGGGCGGGATGATAAAACGTTCGCGGTTACAGATCCGAACTGCTCCCACGGGTAACTAATTTTTGCTTGTCTTTTAAGTGCATCAGTTTTATTCTACCTGTAACCAGTAACCAATCTCATTTGCAAGCCTTTCTTTTCATTTAAGTTTTTCTGTGGTAAAAACTCTGTGAATTCGTATTTTGAAACAGAGTCAACGAAAAATGCACCCATGCCATTATGAGTACTGTACTCAAAGGAGTCACGAAGGCGGTGTGGCTTTGCTTTGAATATTAATGAGACGCGCGTAGGCCCTAGGTTACCTGGGCGCACCTGACAGGTAGGTGAAGGCGCCTAGGTGAACAGGCTGATAGCTGCGTATTGTATTTGTTGACACTACAGAGCATCGTTACTCATCGCTCGATAGGGAGGCATATGGGCTGCTATGATATCTACGACTGTAGCAACGAGCCGGATATTGAACCTAATCAACGTGCAAGTCGGAGAGAATGTTATTTAACGGGCGCTGAGGCAGGCGCCTACCTGTACAGGTAAACTAGGCCTACTATATTGATTGGATCAAGAGTATATATTGACAGGCAATTACAGGTGGTTGTACCGCTTGATTGTAAGACAATAATTTATATATAAATACAATACGTTAGGTCTTCTTGTAGCAAGATATGACGGGTAACAATCATCTAGAACGTTTACATGGCAGATCTGTCAGTCTGACTTTCTGTACTCTTAGCGTCAGCTGAAAATGGCCGCCTGATAAATGCATTACCCCTCTTTGACGCCCGCGTGCGCATGCCTTCTTGAATATAGGGGTTCGGGACTTAAACTGCTAAAATCTACGTTTAATGCTAAAAATTTCATACGCAGGTTGTCTTGTTTTAATTGCCAGCCATTTTGGCGCAATTCACTACTCAAATATGCGCCGCAGCCGATAATCGCAAAAAACACGAAAACTTTTTATTTTGAGGGTCCAGGGTCGTGCAAGGTTATAGATGTTGATACCTCTTAAAGTTCATCACTTAGTGATTATTATGATAAACAGCACGTCTGTGCCTATTTGCAGCTGCTTTCACGCTACACGAGCGAATATCAGTGAAATGCCACTTTAAAGGGTACCCCTCTTTGACGCCTTCGTTCAAGAGGAACCTTCTCACATAGCGGCACAAAATTTTGTTACAAGTATACTAGAATCATGCTGACAGCCAACAAAGAAAATTTCGAGATTTTAGCTTGCACCGTTTCGATAAGGCTGCAGAGTGTGACAGACGAACGAACGGACGGACAGACAGACACCGCTACGATAGCTAAAACGCGTTTCAGGACAACTGTGTAAAACGATGACTATAAGCAGCACCAAATTGTTTATCCGAGAGTGTAGTTTATGACATTGGGTTCACTGGGTTCGTCAATCTTTGCCATAATCTTCCGAATCTTTAGAAACTAAGGCCAGAGTTATCGTAAAAGCGTAGAACTGAAATATTCAGCATGAGCTCTGGTTTGTGTTGGTACACTGCTTATGCGTATAATCGCCGAAGTTTTTTTAGAAAGGACACGTCAAACTACTGTGGATGCTATTCTTGTAGTTTCGCATGCATCGTTTTGCTAAACTAGAAATACGTTCTGTGGAACCAGGTATCTGTCCCATTGCCACGCTATATAGCCTAGCAGCTACGTTTCAGCGTTTGACACCCTTGTGAGCCTGCAGCCAATTTTGTCTTTGAATGAAAACGGTTGGTTGCCATGACAACAGGGATCTTTAGGGGAGAAATTTACATGACACCATTGCATAGCCCGGGCCCGAAAATAAGGCGTAGGTGAAAACAGCGTGCAATTATCTTTTGCGAGAGCCGAGTTATAGTCAATTTTGTCTCAAAATTCGTTGCCATAGCAACGGGGGTCGGCAGGTGAGAAATTTAAATGACACTATCGGATAACGCGGGCCCGAAAATAGGGGGATAGGTGCAAACAGGGAGCAATTATCTTTTTTACAGGGATCGAGTTATACCGCTTTGAAATCTCCATTGGCTGTAACGCAAAATTTAGCAATTTTTGAATGGTTGCTCGACCTTGAAAATAGGGGGGTAAGTAAACACAGCGCGAAATTATTTTTTACGGGGACCGAGTTATACCGCTTTGCAGTCTCCATAGGCCGTAATGCAAATTTTTTTTAAAAATTGGGGTAAAATAGGGGAAGGAGTTATCAGATTCTTATCCCAAACAAACTTGATCTTACTTTTCGGGCCCCGAATCACTGTGCAAAATTTCATCAAAATCGAATCAAAATTGCGGCTGTAGGAGTGTTTACAGACAGACTGACAGAATGACAGACATAGACGCAAGTGATTTTATAATCTGTCTCTTGCTATGCTATAGCAATGAGACAAAAATATCACAAAAATATAACTTGACTTGAAAAGCCAAATGCCGGAGATTAGCGTTATGATGACACAAAAGCATGAAGTTGACGCCCTGTTCTCTAAGCGACCAGTTACAATTTATTGACAGTCGCTGTCAATCTACAAGTAGTAGTATCATCAGGGTATTAGGCCCTAATGTACGGTATTAATTAATATTATATTAATAATGACTGGCGTCAAGGTCGTTATCGGAAATTGTCTCTCCGAAGTTCATAAAATAGGCTTATTGCCCGATTTTAGGAACTGAGAGGAAAAAGTTTCCAGTAATGGTCGATGACGCTAGTTGCCATTTGTCTTGTTATTGTTATTTCATTCATTTTAGTTTTTTTCTGTGTTTGCTATTCTTTCATAAATGCGTGAACGATAGTAAATGCAAAATACTTTACTTTGTTAATCGGATGACAATAATGTGGCGTGACGTTAAAGAAGTTTCATTGGCTGATGTGTGGGCAGCTGAATGGTAGCAACTTAGCAAGTAAGAATGGGTTTTCTGCGACCGTTCTGGAAAAGATCTAAGCAAACTGGCAAGTTGTTTGTTATTGACTTTAATTAAAAATTTATGCACGTGTATTATTAAAGAAGTGACGTATTTGTTTTTTCTTGGTTTATTGGTTAGTATACGTGTCCCTGCGGCGGTACTGCGAGCACCCCAGGCCTATCAACCACTGACAGTCAGATAAATTTGCATGAAATTGTTCCGAGATGGTAGGTACATCGTACGAATACAACTAGAAAAAGTCAATCAGATTTTACTGCTGATGTGGATTTGGACTCAAGATTTCTGTCTTTTTTGTGATGCATGGGAAGTAACTTTAATATTATTCGCTGAATGTCGGCATTAGTGCCAATGGTCTTTTAGTAATGAGTCTGATTTTTTAACATTCCCTAGTGATCTGACAATGTAAAATATATTTGCGTAGTTTTTGTCAAAAATTCGAAGTTGTGATAATGACCCCAGCACGGTAACATTGCTTGATATAATGGAGCAGTACTTGAAGTATTGTAGAAGTAGAAGTAGAAACTGTCACTGACTAACTTTTTTATGCAATAAAAATCATATTGTGTATTGTACAGAAGTGAAACGACGAGTTGTTGCCAATGATTCTGCAGAAAATGCTCAATATAATTATGCTGTAAGTACTTAGTTAGTTTCAAACAGTTGAATTTGATCGGAAGTGTATGACTTAACAAGAAATATTATTAGATTGTGACCGATCTAATGTACTCCTCGAGCGCATCATTTTTATTGGTATTCTTCTAAGAACTTTTTCGTTTTTTTCGGCTTGTATTAAAGACCGAGTGTTTAATTAAGATTCGTTTAATATTATATTAATAATGACTGGCGTCGAGGTCGTTATCGGAAATTGTCTCCCCGAAGTTCATAAAATAGGCCTATTGCCCGATTTTAGTAACTGAGAGAAAAAATTTCCAATAATGGTCGATGACGCTGGTTGCCATCTGTCTTGTTATACATCAACGCATGCGTCTATCTGGCACCGTTACGGAGATATGGCGCCTCAAAGATAATTGGGTCACGACCTTGACTTTTTGAGGTCATGTGACGTCATCGGTCACGGGACCATTCGACTCCCGGCGATGGACTTCCTATGGGTGGTCCGTAGTGACCATGTGTCTATTGGGCACCGTTATGAAGATATGGCCGTTTGAAGTTTTTCCAGGAAGGCTCTTCTAGGAACAGAGGTCGGTCGTCGGTCGGTTCTTAATATTATACTTCGAGGAACGTAGCGCGCGAGGAGTAAAAATCGTTCTTTGCAATCGAATGCATGTAAAATTGGGTTTGCTGCATGCAGACTCGCATTTGTTTCCCTGTCCTAACTGCTGATTTATGCTGATAGAATGCGATCAATCCGATCATGTTTATTTCTGTTATATATGCAGAAAAACTACATTTCAACTTCAAAGTACAACATTATAACGTTTTTGCCGAAGAACCTGTTTGAGCAATTCAAGCGCATTGCTAATTTCTACTTTCTCTGTTTGCTCATTATGCAGGTACGTTCGTCAGTGTGTCAGTTCAGTTCCTGATACACACACGACAAGTAGACCTAAATAATAATGCTAAAAATGTTCTTAAAAATATTTTCACAGTATACTTTTTATTTTTAAACTGTTTAATTTAATAGATTTTTTAATAACTTTCTTCTATTGCTAAAAGTTATAACTTATTTTAAAGACTATTTTTATTACTTGAGTTATATCATTTATCATTTATTATTTATTGTTGTTTACGTTTTTTAAATGTGAAAAGCAACATTAATATAACTTAATGGTTTACATCAAGTACATTAATATAGCAGCTATAAGCCTACTATTGGTTTTCTTGCTAGCTTGAGTCGCCATTTTTTTGGAAATATTGCAAGTTTTATTGGGTCGCCCAGGACCGAACTTCTGGTGATTTTCTCTTGAATGAAAGTTCGTCATAGTTACGTACTACAGCCATCTCAAATCAACCGTAGCCTCAGTGCCTGAATGAGAGCACAAGTTCGGGTTGATTCAGTGAATCTTATTTTAAGTATAGTGAGTTGAGCCACTGTTATGATCCAGAAATGATTTGCGTTGTGTGCTGCTGCAGTTCATTCCTCAGATCCGAGCGTTGGACCCAGTGACGACGGCCATACCCCTGGGCATTGTCCTCGGTATAACCGCCATAAAAGATCTCATCGACGACATTGTAAGTTCGCACATAAACTCTTTGTAGGCTGCTAATTCTACTGACGTTGTTCACTCTGCTTTCGTTTTCTTTGCTATATTCAGGGTATTTTTGAGTTAATCTAGGTTAAGCCAGTTCGCTAACTGTAATTTTGAGTATTTTTGAGATTGACATAGCGGTTGTGTTTGCTGGCATTGCAGCAGTAATGTGCACGACTAGAAAAACATGCAGTGCTGGGATAGCACAAACTTTCGCCGAGAACGACGCTGACACCTGGCGAACACCACGCACTCAACACAGCATGCAGCCATGTATTTCAGGATTCAGGAAACCTGAATCTGGACACGGAACACTATCGCCATCAAAATTCGACTGGTTTTCAAATCCTGATCCGGATTATAACGTACAGCAGCTGTAGGCCTATTCTTCCTGTTCGCCAGGCGGTGGCGCTGTTGTCGGCAGAGGTTTGAGATCTCTGGTCGCTTCTAGCTATTGCTGTTGTTGTTTCTGTTGACAGCGTCGGCATCGCAGTGACAACAAGGTGAACAACAGGAAGTCGTGGGTGCTTCGCAATGGTGAGCTGGTCGAGGCACGCTGGCAGACGGTTGTCGTCGGTGAGGTCATCAAACTCGAGAACAACCAGTTCGTCGCGGTTAGTCGTTCAATTACAACGTCTATTATCAGTTTTTTTATTGAGGACGTTAACAGTTAAACACAAGCACAATAGCACTGTTGACGTCTTTAAAACGTTAGAAACTGAAAAGCTAAAACAGTTTTTGTACAGTGCACAGAAAATAGACTTAAAATTACTCGGTGGGGCATAATAATTAGCAGACCTCTTGAGCTAAATGGCAAAACTTTTTACTAAGCCTGTGCTTTTTTTGCATAAAATTTGCACAAATAAGTGTGATATAATGCTGCATGCAATGCTACTAAATTACCCGCCACAGGTACTTTGAAAACATACTAAAAACTGCACTAATACGTGGATTTTTAAACGTCCGATAAAAACTCTACAGATGCAGGTTTTTTTTAGCGACGGGCGACAACCGAGAACACAGTAGGCCTAATTTTTAGGCCTTAGGGTCATGGTTAGAGCTAGAGTAGCGCAGCTCTGGGCGGACGGCGACATGATTATGTCGGCACTGAACCGACGTTCATTACGGGTTACCACGTCTAATGCATTTGCACAACATTATAGCACGATTGTGCGCAGCTTTGTGAGTGATATTACAACCATAGATGTAAAAAACGTTCCAGGAAAAAATGAAAAAAAAACGTTAAAAAACGTAAAAAACGTGGCAAGAATAAAAAACGTTTAGAAACGTTAAATAAAAAACGTTGGCCAATGTGTTCAAATTCTTGCCTAATGCCTAATGCTGTAAGTGCAGTATACCTGAAATTATAGTTTAGATACAGAGAAATTCATTTAATTTCAATTCAGATGTGTGGTCATAAGACAATAGCAATAAACTAACTAAATATACTAGTTAAAACATTTTATTTAGTATATTTGGACTAAAGTAAACTATACATCACTATGACTTATTAATTCATTTCTGTGGTCCCAAAAGTGCTTCACAAAGCTTTTGATGGAATTTTTAATGCACGTTTTTTTAAAAAAATAAAAAAAACATTGAGCAAAATAAAAAAAACGTTAAAAAATGTAAAAAACGTGGCAAGAATAAAAAACGTAAAAAACATTTTTTTTACATCTATGATTACAACGCTGTTTGTGTCTCTGTTTGTTTGTCAGGCCGACTTACTGCTGTTGTCATCCAGTGAACCCAACAGCATCTGTTACATTGAGACAGCAGAACTGGACGGGTCAATTATTTTTTGCTTTTTTTTGCATGCATCTATAGTAGATAATAGTGATTATTGTCGCATATGATGGGAATTCGCTTGTCAGGAGCACAATTTAATTTCACATGAAAAATGGATTTTATGTTAAATCAGATACTGTTATCAGCGAGTACTGGTAAAGTACCGAGTGGCCAATAACAGGTTATGCAGGCTAGTCATTAGGAGGTTGGCACTTTAGCACTGTGCCAAGCGCCCCGCGCCCCAAAGAGGCCCTGCGCTACGGCGTTGATCGATGCAACGGACGATAGATCGATCAATCGTGGGCAAATTCGGGCCTTCCATTGAACGTTTAAAAGCCAAAAGTGTTTCAGCTTCAAGGCGCCCAAAAACGTTGAAAGTAAGCACGATCAAAAAGCCAGGTCTTAAGATCTACACACATGTAACTTATAAAGTAGTGTCTACTGATGTCACTGACTTCAGTCTTGAAAGAAGTTTGTTGCAGACAGTTGATGTGGATGAACAGAAAAAAAGTACGAGTGTAGTTTTGTAACTAGCGCAATCACACCAAAAAATCACATTGCTCAAACCATGCGCACATATGCTAACAGTTGGAACATGGAATGTGCGCACCATGTGGGCACCAGGCAAACTTGAACTGCTGGAGAATGAGATGGAAAGATATCGCTTCGATATACTAGGA
>Ga0056128_1005932_pt1 | contig 15409 bp, 4 predicted proteins | sample WorMetLIZISLAND2_FD_71113 | JGI IMG/M metagenome (GOLD analysis project Ga0056128, IMG submission 71113) | Marine gutless worms symbiont microbial communities from Max Planck institute for Marine Microbiology, Germany - Olavius geniculatus... ...
CGTTCGGGGTGAACCCCTTCGAATTTATGAAAACGTTTACGGTTTCTGAACTAGAGTCTTCCAGGCAGCCGACGGTGAAGATTTGGTGATCCTAGCTTGGACCGTTTTTGACTGATCCACCCGTGTGACAGACGGATGGACGGACGGACAGACGGACAGAATTGCGATGGCTAAGATGCGCTGAAATTAGTAGCTGCTTTCGCGCGTAAAAATCTATCGGATATAAGCATCGTTTGGTGATAAAACTTTACAGTTAAGCTATATAGCATCAGATGTGAGTATATTCCAGTACCATTGACCGACCTGGCCGAGTGAAATAGAATGCAGTCACGTTGAACGAAGGTGCGTTGGATTTCTGCCGGTAATACTCGGCGTGAACACCCGTGAACACCGTGTGGCCAGTCGGCCGTGAGAAACTGACAGTGCACGTGTAATACGTCAATGATGACGATGATGCTGCTGCAGCTGATGCTGATGGCATTGCCGGTGATGATGGTAGACAGACAGAGGACATGAACAGCGAAGACGAGTTGTAAGTTCTATTGGTGCAATGATGCCAAGTTGTCTTACCGCTGATACAGATGATAATACCCTTTCTTCCCCTTCTATCTGTTCCCTCCAGCCTTTGCTGTCACCCTTCGTTTCTCTCTTTTTCCCCTCTTTTCGCTTTTTTCTTTTTTTTCTGAAATTCCTTCCTGTAAAACTAGGACGCCTTAAGTCCAGCTATGGGAACTGCGGAGCACCTCGAGCTCCCCTAGTGGGAGAGCCCCAGCCGAAATCAAATTTGGCACATTTTTGCCGTAAAATATAATATATGGTGTTGGCGGAAACAATATTTTAATTATTTTTAGTGCCAACTAACAAAATTTAATGCAGCTTAAGCATACAGGCGAATTGGCATCAAAATGGGCCACATTCGTCGTCCGCGGGTGATTATTAACTTTGCGCTGGTAAGCGGGTGACATAGTTAAACAAAATTAATTGCAGGTTTGTGTCACCCGCTCAGTACGAATGACTTGACAGGCCTGCTGTTGGGCAACGGTGCGTTGGATGCGGCCCAAGTCATGCGTAGCCGCATCATGTCGCTGCCTCTGTATCTGACGTCACAGGTAAGCGTCACATCTGGCTGGTGCTGATTGATGCACGTGACGTGTTTACCTGCCGTTATTGCTGGCCTCGACTCTGCAAGCATTTATAATTACACCTTAATCCAGTGATTAACGTGGAAAATGTGTATGGACGCCCAAACCCAATCGCTCCTCCTTGTCCTTCTTTTGTCTCTTTCCCTTTTATTTTTTTTGTCTTTACAATTACTGCTAGGGCAAATAAAATGCGAAGAAAAGCCATAGCGAAAATCAAATTTTGTGCATTTTAGCCTTAAAGTCTGACACACCATTCTGTGCCTGGACTCGGCTCGCTTCCTAGTCCTCTTTTCAATGCAACTTCTGGATCCGCCTATGTTTAACTGAACCGACAATTGCTGTGCGATACGGTTTGTAATTTTATGTAATTAACGGTCTTCATATGATGACACAAATATTAAATACCTTTTAACGTTATAAGTTGAAATATTACTGAAATAAGTCTTGAAAAAGTACCTGAAAAGTCCTTATCAAAAGTGCTTAAAGTTTATCCCTAAAATTGCAGCAACCGTGCTAAATCGCATTTCCTGTTTTAGCTTGTATTGCTTAGTCTGCTAGCTCTTTTACCGAGTACTCCGAGCACTGCTGAGCATGTTGAGGTAGGCGACAAAAGATCACCGCATACGTAGGTTCCTGCGTCCGATGTCAACGTGCTGCTGATAGTGAGGCTTAGAAAGTCATCGTGACGGCTTACCGTGTACCTGCAACATTGTTGTACGCCATTTTAACTTTTATACGTAATTAAATGAAACTCAAATGTTGTCGAAAGTTGTATATTGAAGCAGTGAATACGACCAATATGTTATCTAGATCAGTGACTTTTTCATTAAACGTTTATATGCGGTAATTTTAAGTACTGTACTTTTAAATGCTGCAATTCAAATTAAGCTTATTTGTATACAACAAATATTTTAAATATACAGTGTGCAAGAAAAAAACACTTTCTTAAACAAATACAGTTATACTTGGTAATATTTAGTGTTTTCCTACACATTTTTCAGAAACTATTTGCGACTCAATTTGCCGTTATTGTGCAAATTTTATCGTCTCAGCTATCGTTGTTCAGAAGTTGGCACAACTCTTGAAATAAAAAAAATAAATAAATTCGTCTACAGTCAACTCTCAGGTGTATTTTGATTAATGCAAAAAAAATCCGTTAGACTTATTGTTTAGACAATTTATAGACCGTTTTCGGTGTACAATGTTATTACAATATCTGTTTTGTTGTGTTGATGCAAGCGCTCAGACGCTTGCTGAAGCTGCCGATTAATTTTCTAAGTGTTTTTTGTATCAGCTCGTTTTATAATTTGCTTGCAAATCAAACGATTATAAACATTATAAATGTACGGTTTAGCCGCAAAACGTGCGCTACAGTTTTAAACAAACGACAAAAGACAGACACAACTTTGTGCCAAAAGCGCTACCGCTAGCACGGTCGGCTAAAAAAATCTAGAACACCTGGAAAGATTGCTGCAGTTGGAGGCGTTGAGGCTGTGTGGTCGGTAAGTATATATGCGACACGGCCCGCAAGTTATGCGTGAGGAATTCCCTTGATGTCGTCTTGGTGGCGTGATGCAAGGGTAGAAGTGCCAGGCTTGATTCCACGGTGACGACTGACAGCTGAAGGTAGTCCGACTGCCTGCCAGCACCACCTGGTTGCCCGGTTCTATGTCGACGCCTTGTGCTCCTACATGTTAAACGACGACACTTTACGGGTAGTTTGGTGGCGTTACGGTAGGGCGTCAGACTTATGATCGAGAGGTTGTGAGTTTGACTCTCGGACAGGTCTCTATCAAGTGATTGCCACTTAGATTGATCAGTGACTGTCTGCGGACAAATAAACCATCTCTGAATATAACCAACATCAAGATCAACTCAGCCTCCTATCCCCGCAGTAAGTAGGCCTAAATCGAGTACGGGTCTGTCAGACTGGAGTTAAGGCGAGGTGGGTTTAACAAACGTGTTGCTGACAACTGACAAGCTTTCCGGCGGTTCCAACATCGATGACCTTAAACGACCTTCTACTACTTCAGAGACTGGTGTACAAGAAGTAACATCTCAAACTGTTTCATTCGTAGTGCGCCTGGTGTATGGTATTCGTAAAATTTTTCGACCTTAAATCCCTCAAATCGTGAGTTTTATTAACATTTTGGCAATTTCAAACTGCGATGCAGTAAACTGCGCCGGAATCACTGCACATGGACTAAAACAACCTGCGCATGAAATTTTTAGCATCAAACGTACATTTTTAGTCTTAGCTTTAACCTTCTGTGTTCAAGGAGGTCTCCGTATAGGGCAACAAATTTAGGTGCCGTCTTCGAGACGCATTATCACTGCACGTTGTACAATGTAAACTGATTTCCGAGCTAGACGCAAAGCGGCACTGTCGCGCGTCTCATAAACATTAGCTCAGATTTTTTGTTTACACGTGCAGGGGCTTTCGCTATCTTGTACTAAAACTGACAAATGAACACTCTGGGCTTTAAAACGCATGATGCTAATTTGTATAGCATGGGTACCTCTGCGTTTAGTTCATGGTAGAATGGGGGCAATAGCTGTCAAAGTAATTTAATGCTAATCTGTAATCGCAACGTGCGTTGTAGGCCTAAACGACTGACGAAAATTACTGCCAAATAGACGTCATCATTATCACCGACAGTACGATACGTTCGATGCATTCGAATAGTTTTAGTAGTCGATTTAAATGAACGTTAGTGTCCACGACATCTGAATGATACTATTTCATCATGTCCATCGCCAATCCTCACAAGGTGCCAGCATAGGCCTATTATTTTGTTGCACAAGTCCACTAGGTCGTCCGACGATCTTCCTCTGTAGTTTCTGCCATGCCAAAACGCCTTGCTTTATCAGCCTGTCATGTTGCATACTGCATGTGACCGAAGAAGTTCAGTTTCCTCTGCATTATTCTCTATAATGTTGATGCTTATGCCCAATCTTTTTTGTGACTTCCTTTTTTCTTGATTCTTTGTTGTCACTTTTTTCTGAATATAGACACACATCGCACACAGGTCTACAGACAGTAACCTAGTTTTAATCTGGATCTTGAGTTAGCTGATTTCTTTGTTTTGCCACATTTTTAGTACCTTTACTGCTTTTGTTGATTTGTCTTTGATTTTGCTTTTCATTCATTTGTTGCAGCAGCAGCAGGCCGATGACGTGTCGTTTCACCGACTGTCTTACACTTTTGTGCTATTGTGAAGATTCACTCTTGTTTATAAAACCTACTCGGGACTTATGTTTCATCGCTCTATTTACTTGAAGTTTAAAAAGTTCTTAGACTATAATATGAAAATCTAAATGTATAGCTTAGGACTATTTTGCTCAGGCAGAAACCGTTTGCTTACCCTTATTCAAGACCAGTAGAAGAGCTGTAGCTATGTACTGCATAGTTAACCACGGACATTCAATCATCTCGCAGATAAATCACATTTCGCCATTCTACGCAGAGTGTAGTCTATAGCTCAACTCACTTGTGTGGACAGTTAGGACTAACAACGTCATTAAAGCTAATGGCACATTCGGCTCTGTGACAGAGATGTGCCGATTACTGAAATTTTAATATTCTATGTATATCTCCTTAACAAAAAATCAAATGCCTTATGGGCGCAATGTATAAACTTTTTATTCGTCATACAAATGGTAACAATGTCAGAGAATGCTACCACACTATTACTGCATTTGAGAAGTAATCAAGAACGTGAGCCTACTATAAACTACCAGTATTGGTAAACTAAAATACAACAGCAAAATAAATAGCAGAGACAGGCGAAAAAAAACAAAATATACATTAGACACAAAAAAAGTTCGAAAAAATGTTTACAAAAACACTATAGCTAAAACATTAAGAAACATCCCCAATATTTCATGAAAGATTTTAAAGCAACAATTTGCCAGCAAAATAATCGTACTCCACCGTTTATCATTTCTTACTTTCCTCAATTTTTAGCAAACCGTAGTAAGTAAAAATCGAGCTATTGGCATGAGTTGTCGTCCGTCTGTCGTCTGTCCGTCCGTCTGTCCGTCACGGATGTACTGTGGCTGAACGGTGCAAGATAGGGTCTAGGTTGCTTTCAAATGAGATATATAAATGGGCTAAACGGTAAGTCGTAGGGGGTCTGCGATGGTACCATCGAATAGGGCGGTGCCGACTTCCTATAGGTTGTCAATAGTAATTATGTGTCCATCTGCAGCGGTTTGGCCGCAATTTTGAAGAAAATGTTTAAAGCTACAAGTGACTGTACCTCCGAAACGGCGAGGAATACGCCTAGGCTACTATAATTCACTAATAAAAAGTGGCATACGCCCTGTCAAATTAGATAAAAAGCAGTAACCTTAAATGACCTTGAAGGCGCTATTGGGGCTAAACGGTGCGAAATAAGACTTAATAAAGTTGCTATTGATCACTAATAGGAAGTCGCATATTGACTTCCAAATGACATAAAAATCATTCACCTTGAATGACCTTGAAGGTCAGTACTCCAACAGAAAGTGTATAGGCTGCAGCGCGTTTTTCCGAGCAAGGCGTTTTTGTGAGAAATATTTGCAAAAACTGCGTCCGATATTATCCTTATTCATTCACTCTGTGGCTATTTATATCACCTGGCGAAATGACTACGTGCGATGTCTGTTATACTAGCGTTCATTGTAGCTTTTGAGACAACGTTTCGTTAACACAACGTGCATGAAACTGTCTCACCTCTGACAAATCGCTTTCCCTCCGTGACTGGAATTCGGACGCTGGGCTTCGGACGTAGGCGGTACGGTCGGCTTTTTCTAGCGATAGCTGGGCTTCTTGTTTTCACAAAGCATCATATTCCTAAGTGTAGCGAACGCCCCTGAACAGACGGACCAAAAACATATGAACGTCCTTATCGGACGAGATGAAGTATTATTATTCTATTCTATGCAATATATTGCCTAGTATCCAAACAATTCGAAGTCGCCAGAGTAAAACTGTTTGAGTTTATCGACAGTTTCGGTTGCCAGGGAAGACATCGTTTCGTTGTGTCTGGCCGCAGCGTGGTGCCATCTGGTGTCATCACGTGGAAACAAGTCAGATCTGACTCCAATTCGACTGAGTACGACCCTAGCGTCGTCGTACAGTGTCTCGTAATGCCCGATGAAGTCGTACGCTACGTCGCACGGCGCACACAGCTGCCACTGCGGCCGCCAATGGCGATCCAGCGCTTCCCGCCGGCGCCAACTCTCGTCCAATAAAAATCGAGCAAACTCGGAAAACTTTACGCGCCTGCTGCCCGTGTCGTTTGCCTCTCGGTATCTAGCACATAAACAGTAATAACTTTTTCTCGCATAAAAATGTTATAGGGTGTTTACACGATCGAGCAAACATCGATCAGCTAGCTCGACGTTCTGTGGTAATTAGCATGCTAGTTAAGAGCGCGGGCGGGTTGTAATTGAAAGGCCTATATACGTGATCAGCTTAAGCCTAGTCGTACATTTCAGCCAGGGGTGGGGTTCCAATAGGCTTGCTTGAGCCAGCTCGATGTTTGCTCGATCGTGTAAACACCCTATTGCAAACATAACGCGAAGTCATTTTGGAGCCGCAACTCACAAGGACTGTTCTGATTTAGGCCTACCTAGGTTAAATCGAGCAACGAAGAAAGACATTTATAGCTCGCTGTCATAACTGTTGCTATCAAATAACTGTTAAGATTTAATTAGGTTAGCCTCACTGTTTTCTTGTTCTGTTCGTCTACCAGAATTTATTACTGTAAATAAAAACTTTCATTAACTCGTGTTTGTATTCACGGCGGGCGGACGGTAGGCCTACCTGTGTATGATTCGCGGTGCGAGTAGATGTTTGTATCTGGCGTTGAGTGAAAACTTCTCTCGGAACGCGGAGACGAGCCGGTCTAGCGGGTGTCGGACGAAGGTGAACTTATAGTAGTGGGTGAGTCGATACTGTGCCGCAGCAGGACCCAGCGTGTTCAGACGCCGCAAGTACCTGCCGGTCACGTGGCCGTCGTGGATCCAGTCTAGGTCACGTGGCTCGGCCGTCGCATCCAGCTTACCCGACGCCACCGCCAGCACCTACAAAAAGGTTTAATGTTATTTATAGCTCTTTATGGGAAACCCCTCGCAGAGCTACGGATCGGAGCGTCAACTGCCATATGGGATCACACAGTGTTAGCTGCTACTCGATACAGGAAAATGCGCCTCACCTTAACCCCTGCCAAAAAGCCGGTCAGTACTTGACTTAGCCTACATACTAAGGAGGGATGGAAGGCTGAGTTGACGTTGGTGTTAGTTATATACCAATATGATTTACCTGTCCACAGACAATTACACATCCAAGTAGTAGGCTAACCGCTTGATAGCGATTCGACCGGGAGCCGGAGTCGAAGCCGCGACTTGTTGGTCGTACGTCTGACACTGACGTTAAGTTGGGAAGTCCGGGACAGCTTTTTAAAGGCTCTCATCGGATCCGAATAGAGCGGAGTCGCCAGACAATTTCTAGTGCATTTTACACTAGAAAAGATCGTAGTTGGAGATCACACTTGGTAAATAGAGTAAGTGTAAAGAAACGAATAAACTTTTTTATCCAACATTTTAGCATTTCAGGTAATTTACTGCGGGTCGCAAATAATATGCTTGCGCAACTTTGCGGTCGCGAGTTTGAGACCCTTGGTCTAAGGTATGTACAAAGCAACAGAACAGAACTAAAGTGAACTGCAACATGTCGCTGTGGTAGTACAGTTCAGTTGATTTCAGTTCAGTTCATTTCAGTGGCAGATCTAGGCTTTAGCCAAGGGGGGATATTCCTCTTGCCCTTCCCCTTTTTACTTCCTTCCTTTTCCCCTCCCCTCCCTTTTTTCCTTTCCTCCCTTTTTTCTTTTCCTTTCCCTTCTCCTTCCTTAAAAGTAGGACCCCTTAAATCGAGCTAGGGGTCTGGGAAAGCGCTGTAAGCTCCGCCAGCGGGGTCTGGGGCAGAGCCCTAACCGAAATCGAATTTGGTGCATTTCAGCCTTAAAATAGAACATCTAGTGGCAATAATTTTGATAATTTTGCTGACAAACAAACTTTTTAATTAGCAGTGCGGCAGATCATATAAAGTGTTTACTTATGCATAGGGGCTCAAGAAAGTGGGGGCGGCGGCACGTCCGACCCGCCCCCTGGATCCGCCACTGGTTCAGTTTTGTCGCTTTGACGCACGTAGCCTAGTGATTTACCTGCATCCAGGCGGTGCTAGCGACTTTGCCAAGGACGCAATATAGAGTTCGTATCTTATCAACGGCGAAGATGTTCTGCGCGACTGATCTACGCAGTGGGTGTGGCTTGTCAGTCATCACATGACCCTGGCGCCGCCCACAAGCTGCCGCTAGGTGTCGCTGTCTCTGCCTCTGAACCCGCATCACCGATGACGTCATCAATGCCGTCATGTTCATACTACTTTTAGACGTACTATCCGACGACAGCTGTCAAAAATCATCATCATCGCCATCACCGTTAAGAAATCTAGCGTGGCCAGGCCAACTCAGCTTGGCCATCCTTCCGCGGGTGGGAAAATGAGTACTGGTGATGGTTACGGCCATCGCTAGGGAAGAAACGGCGAGTTTTGCGTAACAGTAGGGTTTATTACCAGGACTGCTGGCATAAGCTTACTGGCATAGTTGGTTAAAGGCTGTGGTTTTTAGTGTATATGCTACAGCTTAATTTGGTTTAACTCTCGCCGCCTCAAAAGCGCCAAAAGAAGATGGACCTAGCTCTCTATGCGAAATTTTCTTCCTTTTTTCTTTCTGCTCATCCTCTTTCCCCTTTTTCGCCTTTTTTCTGCTTTTGTCATTAAGTGTCAAATGAGTAATAGGTCACGTATGAGCCGCAGAGCGCAAATGGCGTCCAACAATTTACAGTCAAATATTTTGTCTTAAGCATGCAACGAAAAGAAAACGTCGTTCCGAAAAAGCTATACAGCTAATTTTCGAAACGTCAGCAACAGCGAACAAAACGCTCAAGTACTTTTGTTGTAAAAAAATCCGCTAGAATACAAGCTTGGTTTGTTACCGTTTGAGATTCAAACCACGTATTCACTCAAAATGTCGCACCTCGTGTTTGAATTCCAGTGTGATGTTTTCTGTACATACACGCAGTGTAAATTATATAAAACATACTCAGAATGTTAATGAGGTTCTTTAACAAAAGTTGTTAATTAGTGACAAAAATAATCAAAAGCATTGGCTGACTTCACTTTTTGACTTAGATTATCACTTAGCCAATTCGCTTAGCTAAAGTTCGGTCTCAGTACCTACTCTAGCCAAAATGTAAAATGATTTTGCTGAGCCACCTTTTTGCTGATGGGCGAAAAAACTCAGCGAAAGTTTAAGTCAAAAAGTAAAGCCACTCATTTGATGCTGCATGAAAATTGCAGTCTTGGTCTTGGTCTTGAAAAAAATCTTTTTTACCTGTACATCAAGTTCCAAGCAATTCGAAGAACAGTTAGGGCTTTAGCTGCAAACCTGGAGTGGAATCGGTAATGGATGCAGATAAAGCTGATGACGTTGCTGCTGTTGCTGCTGATGATGATAATAACGATAGGCCTAATAATGATAATTTTGTTGTTGTTGTTGTTGTCGTTGTTGTGAAGAACTGTGCCATCAACATGACAACAGACACAGCAGCTGAACAGAAGATAAACACAAGCAGCAGAAGCAGCCACCGCCTTCTCATAGCGACAATTGCCAGAGAACAATCTGCATCACAACAAACTAATAACAGATAAAAAGTGACCACCATAGCACACTGCCAGCAGGGAAACTATATCATGCTAGGCTTAAAGGCGACATTCCACATTCTAATATGCCACTTAGCTTAGAACTGAAACATAATAACGCACAAACCAGCATAGAAAACTCCTTGGTATATCGCATTCGCTACAGGTATTTACAGCGTGAGTCAAATTAAAATACCCCAACGCGAAAATCACGATAAATGTGTAGTGCGAGAATATTTTTGTACCAAATTTTCCTCGTTTATTTAGCACACAATACATTTAGTTAATATTTGGCGAGGTGGTACAGCATCAAATTTAATGTTTGGTTTTTGCCAGTCAGTAGCTTAATACACTTTTAAAACCTTTGGTGCAATAGCTAATACATATATCCTACGTTAAACGAAAACGTAAATTAATGTCAATTACCTTGGCAAGAAAACTTTGTTGTTTGATATTCATCGAATGCGGTCGCAATGACAATCTTTTTAGCGACGACAAACAAAATAATAAAACCGTATGACTACAAAATATCCGCCTTCTACGAGCATAATTATATGACATAAGTCAACGCCGTATGTTGTGAAACGACTAAACTACCGGTACGAGCTAACTGAGCTTATACGGCGTAGCAGGCAGTTAAGGTCCGTAGTACATGTGCCATTTGAAAAAAAATAATACAAACAAAATGAGTACAGAACCCAACGTGAGGCTGCCTGGCGTCGTAAGTCCGAAATCGCGTTGACTTTTGCACATTTTTGTCCTGCCAAATTTTTGGGGTGCAGGCACCAAAAAATGTACCCAAATTTTTATCCAAGCTTTACGGCACATCACGTGCACATGTTTGGCAAGTTATTATAGCCGAAATGCACTAAAGTTTAGGCCAATTTGGCGCCAATGGAAATTACTAATGCAATAGCTTTCGGGCCAGGCGCCGTTGCTAGGAGCGAAATTTCAGCCATGTAAATTATCTTCTTAGTCGGGTATGAAGCGCCGGGCGACCTCACGCTGAGCTTTGCTTCAAAATTTTAGTTTTACGTTTATTTTATTCATCTCGTGTGTCGGAACCTTTGAGATGCAATTGCAAATGTTTGCGCAGGTTTAAACATACTAGTTGATTTCAACATAATATCTCACCGCGCATGCGCGAGCGGCTTTAGAGCAATGTAGCGTAAGCAGTCGTCACATAGGGTCTATGCGTTGCGTTAATACTCAATAGACGAGTGACACCGTGCATGACGACCTATAGGTCTACAAGCTAGCTATTTATCCACCAACTCCATTACATCGACTAGTCGCCGACTTCTTATGAGGCCATCCTACTAGATCGCATTACGAAAAAAGACGCATTTAAATTCAGTGTAACAAAATGCACGTAGTGCCACGTACGTATTAGCTAAATTTGTCTCGGCAGAAAGTTTTTTTAAAATGTAGAACAATGTAACCAATGCGCCAATTAAAAACGATCATGCTTTTGACGCGTTACAGCTATGCTACAGGGGGGATATGGCACGGGTTGTCGTGTGTCCGTCCGTATGTAAGGATGCATAGTGGCTAAACGGTTCGAGATAAAACCGAGGTTGCTATTGATCACTAATAGAATGTTTACACGATCGAGCAAACATAGAGCAGCTAGCTCGACGTTTTCTGGTAATTAGCATGCTAATTAGAAGAGCGGGCGGGTTGTAATTGGAAGGCCTATATAACACCTGATCAACTGTGGGCTAATAGCCTAAGCCTAGGCCTACATTTGAGCCAGGTGCGGGATACCAATAGACCTGCTTGAGCCAGCTCGATGTTTGCTCGATGTTTGCTCGATCGTGTAAACACCTTATTATAGGAAATTGTGTACGCTCTTTCAAATGAGATACAAAAAAGCAGAACTAACGGACATTACGATACTTGATTTGTTTGAATGTTAGTGTTTTAACCATTGACGCACTTGCTCAGTTTGTAGCTATAGTTTTTTTAAAGTAAGTTTTTAAAAGTCGTTTTAACGTTTTAGCTTTCGGACAATTATGAGAGGTTTTTTCGTTTGCATACTCTGAACGTGTTATGTATCTTGTGTTTATTTGCCTCGTTAAGTTGCGTCTGTCAACTTTACATTCAACGAATATATGACGATGATAATGAACGCAAAAGAGAAAGCGCGACAGCGGTGCGTGCTTGAAGGCCCGATGCAAACAAATCTAAGCTCACCGATCCTAGCAACGACGTTTTATTTACACTCGCCAGAGAAGGTGACCGGTCTCGCCTAGCCGTATTGGCTGAAAATCGCAATATTTTCCTACCCCTTTTTATTTAGCGACCTCGCTGGGAGTGAGTTTTGTCGAATTTATGGAAAAGCTATACGGATCCCGAAACTAGAGTCTTTTAGGCAGCTGATAGTAATGATTTAGCGATTCCAGCTTGCGCCGTTTTGACCAATCCACCCGTGTGACAGACTGCCGAACGGACAGACAGACAGACGTTCAGACCGAATTGCGATGACTAAGACGCGCTACAGCAATAGCTGCTGTCGCGCGTAAAAATCATAAACATTGGATGACCTTGAAGGTCGGTAGCCTACTCAACACGAAATGTATAAACTGCAGCGCGACTACCCTAGCGACAGCTGGGCTTCTTGTTATTTGTGAGAAACGACCTTTCGTCTTAACTGGTAGATCAAATCAAGTTCCAACAATGGTTAAAGTATAGGCGAAAAAGCAAGAAAACGTGTTTCTGGACTCCCCAAAATGATATTAATCGTCACCATGCTCTGTATGCACGATTTCCCCGTCAGAACGCACGTCTCACTGCGCTCTGTCTTTACGTGTGTAGCTCTTCCGGTGGTAATTACATCATTCGTGCACGATTTCATATTTACATTGTCACGTTCCAATGTTCTCTCGCTTAATCTGTGACTCAAGTTTTTGGATGACTCATTAATGAATGTGTATATGAAAGTTGACAACAAGTTTGACGATTCTTGTTATACTACTTTTGCTTCGCAGTCTGCGCATGGAATTACACGGCTCATGGCTTGCGAGAGCCAAAAGTATTTCTACAGTTCCGGGGCCTCCAATAGGCCCAAAATGAGTAACACTGGGCATCAAGATGTAATTTTTTGGTCGTGCCTACTCCTAACAAAAAGTCGTTTGAGTACCGCTTTACAAATGTGCTGATTAATTGATTTAATTTTTACACAAAAAACGTGCTTTAACTTTCAACGTTATAAACTTTCCCCCCAAACGTGGCAGGGTCTCAGTTCAATGCTGCAGCATTTTCAAAGTCAAAGCCAAGGCTAAGACCAAGATCAAAGCTAGTGGGTTTTTAGGTTAAGGTCAAGGCCAGAGTAACTATAAATAAATAGGCAAAGTAAATAAAGCAAGTACCAGAATTATATACTGCGCATTAAAAGCCAGCTTTATCTTATTCAAATCATAGTTAACCATAAAATGCTTAGGCAAACATTACATGGTTTCAGTGAGTAGGGTTTAACGTCCCACCCGACATAGTCATTTCCGAGACGGCCTTTACAGGCAAAATTGCACATACGCATAATAACGGAACACAAAGTTTAACTTTTACAGAATGTTTAACCTTTATAAAATACAAAAAAACAAAAAACAACGGAAACCTAAAACTGTAAGAACTGCCGATTATAACTGTGCATATGTATTGAAAATGACAGTTCTAATATTATTTCCTGTTATCCTCCAGAGAGTCATCAATTTCATAATGCTGTCTATTAGAGGACAGGGGGCTTACTTTTAGTGTTTCAGACAAAAGTTACCCGTTAGAGGCCTACTTCAAGACTAGTTATAACAGTAAAAACTAAAAAAATCAAAATATTTTCATTTTCATTGCACAGAGGACATTTATTACAACACTATCTTAGTGACTAAATGCCAAGGCGTCGAGGCCAAAGCCAAGGCCACACCTTTCTAAGACCAAGGCCAAAGCCACGATTTTTCTGCCCTCGAGCTGTTCTTGAGGTCGAATGTCGAGAACTGTTGTCGAGGACCCCATCCCGGTATCATGGTGTTCAGTACGCATACGGATCATAAGCAAACAGTTCGAAGTCATCGCGGTACAACTGACGCAGTCGTTCAACGTCATCAGGCGCTAGCTGGGCAAACATTCTCCTCGTCCTGTTCCCCGCGACACTTCTCCCCCTCATCTTATCCCCCGGCTCCCTCGCCTCGACGGCTAAAGGGAATTGTACCCTGCCGGCCACACCCACGGCTCGCAGTACTCGTGCGGCATCCTGGGCGAGGGTCTCAAAGCGGCCGACCAGCGTGTAGTTGATGTGACAGGGTAGACAGGCCTCGGACATAGGCCGCCAGTGAAAGTCATCACGCGGGCTGTGACGGTGACGGTTGGGGTTTAGACTGTTGCTGGCGTCGATGATGTATCGAACGAATTCACTGAACTGAACGTCATCGCCACGACGCACCGATCTGCACACAACATCGACCAGCCTGCCAACAGTGATTGGTTCCAGGCCACCATTTTTAATGTCAAGGCCAAGGCAAGCAAATGGCCTTCGAGAACAAGGCGAGACTAGTGGTGCACAAGGTCAATGCCAAGGCCACGAATTTTTGTCCTCGATCTGTCCTCGAGCCTCGAGGTCAAAGACATTTTTCGACCACCCTATTTCTGCTTATCAATTGGCTGATTCTTCAGATCAACGCGCGATTAAAATATTTAAAAAATAAATTAATTTTGTTGGCCTAGTGCCGACATTTTGTTCGGCCGTCCGTCTGATATAGAGTAGACAAAAGTTGCAAATGTTCAAACTGCTGTCCGTTCACTGCGATAGAGATCCGAAAACGAACGTCTTCTTCATTCGTGATGAATTTCTGCAGTTGCAAAGCAACGTGACGAATGAAAAAGACGTCTCCGAGCCTGCGTGGAGCAAAGAGACATCAGTTTGAACATGTATTGTAACTTTTAAATATGAAGTCGCTATTTATTCAACAGTTTTTTTAACATCATAACATGTAATGACTTAAAATTTTATGGCCGACGTTGCTGTTTCTTTGGAGATTATCATGCACTGCATGGGTGTCCATTGCCGTAGAAAAATTTCAGCTGGTAACCGGATCTTCACATTTTAAACTGTGCTATCAAGTCTTGATTACATGACTATTCTTTGCACCAAAATGTGTTTATACAATGAACTGAACCCGAATTGTTGGAGTTATCTGAAAATGTAACAGAGATCCGGTACTTCGGTTTTCTCTGAGACACAGAGTAGGTCTAACTGGTACGCATATATAACCTGTGCGAAGCGTTGTGTCGATAGATGTTTATGATATGTCGTCCGTAGGTCGGGGCGTAGCTGGAGTCGCGAGGATCGTGAAATTTGCTCACGAATGCCGACACCAACCGCTCGAACGGATGACGTACGAACATAAACTGCGCATGTTACAAATCTAATCTTACACTTTGTCAAACGCAGCTGTACTGCATTTATTTTTTTCAATCTTTGTTTAATTAGATAATAACAAGGCTTTGTGTTATCACATCCTTTGTT
>Ga0056128_1005934_pt1 | contig 15407 bp, 7 predicted proteins | sample WorMetLIZISLAND2_FD_71113 | JGI IMG/M metagenome (GOLD analysis project Ga0056128, IMG submission 71113) | Marine gutless worms symbiont microbial communities from Max Planck institute for Marine Microbiology, Germany - Olavius geniculatus... ...
CCACCATTCGATGACATATAGTCTCATTAATAAGTGTGCCAAAAATTATTATAATCGGACATTCATTGTTCAAGTTATTGCAAAAATGTAGTCACATGCTTTTTTTTGAGACACAGTGTACAACACCAACAAAATTGTGGAAATACCGGCCGCAAACACTGCCAATGAACTTGTAGCATTTGTGCAGCTTGTTATGGATGCCATAATAACATCACCATGTTTCAACGTGTATGGCACACCGTCATGCACAAAACTCTCCTGACTCGTCAGTGAACTGGGACTCAAACTGAAACCCTACAAAGCATGCCACATCATACATGTGATACAAAATCGGCTGACAAGTAAAAAATCAAACACAATAGCAGCAGCAGTAGATTCTTATTTATTTATTTTGTATTACTGGTGTTCACATCCAGTCACATTACTATGAAGTTTTGTGGAAAGTCAATGTAATCACTAATGTAATCACTAAGTTAAGTAACTGCTCATTCAATTACTTGCCTATCACAGATATAATAGCATTTTCCTGAGTACAAGCATGTCTATGCATGAACACACAGAGAACTTTTTAACTTGTTGATGCACAACACTCTAAAGTTTCTTATGCATTATTATGGGGCCGTCCTTCCTAGAAAGAGGCTGCATCATGTGTTGATCCTGTTCATCTGTCTGTCCGTCTGTCTGTCCCGTGCCTCCACCTAGAGGGAAAACAAAAAGGCCTACGAATACCAAACTTGATAGGAAGGGTCACTGGGACACGAGCACCCCGTGGACCAATTTCGAGGTCAAGAGGTCAGAGGTCAAGGTCACAGGACACAGTAGTTGTGTCAATGTAAGCCTAATTATCAGAATTTCTAGATGCTGATTGGTTGATTCGCGTATATAAGTGAAATGGCTCAACTGCAAGGACGGCCCCATAGCGGGCGGCCCCTCAACGGCCGCACCCTCTTGTTATAATTGGCATTTTCTACTATTTAATGCACAAAGTTGTAAACTGGTTCACATGCCGTGTAACAGCAATGCACCAGTGACTTACACGTTGACTTTCGCAGTCCTGTAAGCAAGACAAAAAATCTGTCTTGACGTGACTAATGTCGACTCGATCTAATGAATGCTTTGGTCCAGAACAACAACATCTAACCGAACCGAGGTCCACTCGAACAACCTGCAATGAACACAGTACTAAATGTACACTACACGATAAAATAGGCACTGCAACGTTTGTGGAAAGAAAAATTTTTAAAATGAATATACAAGATAAGTCGTGCCGGTACATTCTGGCTGCAGGAAGAAAGACGACGAAGAAAACAGTTGCAATAAATTGCACATAAGTAATCAAGCAAAACGCTTAAACAGTGCAAATTTAGCAGTTAGTTGCAATACACCTGATCGTAACAGACGAACAAAAATGTCTTTAAGAGCTGTTTTAACTGATCAAAGTTGATGTTAATTCATCTTTAAAAACCGGAAAGCTGTTCCGCATTTTCAGTCATGCAGCAGGAGAATCCTCACACTTAGTGGCGAATTGCAGTGGTGCACCGGGTTGCCAACACTTAGCTAAAAATACCAGATGAAATGTATTTTAGTGACAAAGATGTCAAACTTTTACCATCTGAGATCAAATCATCCATTACTATCAAAGTGATTGCCAAACTGACAACAACGTAGTCTTGCTATCAAACTAGAAAATTTAATGCCAAATTCGAGGAATAATGCCAAGTAAATGACATACTGCAAAACAAAACTAAACTTATTTTAACAGGCAAGTTCCTTCAAAATTCCAAAAGTGACTTATTACACATATTAAAATGACAGGTGACAACCCTTTCAATGCACCTGAAAATCCGCTGTTGAAAAAAAACAACAATGCAGGGTATCACTGTGTGAAACTTATATGCTCTGTATGCAATGGATCATATAATTTGATCACTTCCATAAAGCTGAAACTAATATCTGCTGCTAAAGTGCCAAAAGTAATACCTCAGAATATATGGGATCTTGGTCGACATTTTTGTAATCCCGGAGAAGTCGAACACATTCGAAGTATTTTCGTATTACATTCATACCAACTCCATCATGCCAACCTGCATGAAAAAATCCTAATCTGTGAATACTTAACCAATCTTCATTCAAGTTGAATCTGGTTCAATGTTTGAGTGTGTAAAATATCACTCAAGCTAAACAAATATATGCTCATCCAATACAATAAGCAACAAAATAAAAGTAAATGAAAAAACATGAAGCAAACAGAAGTTAATGCTTACTTTAGCAATTATGTTCACTTTAAAAATGTGACTAAGTGAATTTTTTCAGATTCTTTACTTTTTCAGCACACTCTGTGTATACTACTTATTAATGATAACAAGTTACCTGAACGCTGGAGATAGTCAAGGCAGAACGAATCCATGGGGAAGAAAGCAACGATTGCCCCATACTCCGGGCACATATTAGCGACTGTCGTACGCTCCAATATTGACAGTGAACTCACGCCAGGTCCGAAGAATTCCACACATTTACCACTTACACCAAACTGTCGTAGGCACTGCACACAACAACTACAGTTACAATAAGACTGCCAAGCCTTGCTCAAAACCAACTACTGCCCACAGGTAGCATACGTACATATAAAACACAAGAAACTCGCATGACCCTGACATTTAATAAAGAACTTACAGGAAAAATTAATGCCTTTTTCAAAAAAGCATACCGATACTGCTTTACTACTAAAATTATAGAGGTAACTAGTCTACTCGATAATGCCAGTAAAGATCTTTTCTGCAACATGCAAAAAGCCCACCATTGTCTATTTGCTGAGAATGAACATGAACTTGAAATACGGAAACGCGGACATAATTTTGTTTTACCTCAGTGTAATTCCAATCTTTTCAAAGCTTCATTTCTAAACAAATGTTTGTTTAGTTTAATTTAGTATGTGTAGGCAATTTTAGTTTGGTTTATTATCTGAGTGTTACATGTTATTTTACTACAATGTAAACTTCATAGTTTCAAGACTTCATTTATCAACAGACACATGTTAAATTGAGTGTAGTATAGTGTAGCTGAGTTTATGTTCAGTGTTTGTATTTATTGGTGTATTTCCTGCAGTGTTATAATTTCGTATCTGCTCACAGCACTGTTTGATGCACGTTTGATGCGTCTCATTAAACCAGTCATTCATTCATTCATTCATCTGACCTATGACCCTGATAATAAATAAGACTCTGGAACAGCTTCATTGGCTGCCTGTCGAATGGTGAATCAGGTTCAAGCTTGCTTCTTCTATTTATACATACTAGTAACCCATCTTATCTCGCTGATCTCTTACATCATCACAAATTTACAAGGTTCACATGTTCATCTTCCAGTCATCTACTTGATGTTCTGCGACATAACTTGTCTTCTGGTTCCTGTGCATTTCGAGTTTCCGCACCACAAGTATATAATGCTGCTCCTCTTCATATTCGCCAAGCTCAAACATTCGCCTCTTTCGAACATCATCTTAAAATTTATTATTTTCAGTCCACTTTTCTTCCCCCTTAGCACCCCTCTTCAATGTGCTCGAAACTTTCCTAAAACATTTTCCCAAAATCTTCCTATGTCAGATGATTTAGGAATTCCAAAGAAGTTTTCTTATCCGAATTTTCAACAGCTTTCTTTGCGTTTCCAAAGAACTTCTTCTTTTCTTGTCTTCCTAAAGTAGTTCAACCAATTAGATGTGCTTATACCGACCATGTGACATAATCAAAACTTCTTAGGAAAACTTCATAACTTAGCACATCCACGAGAAACGTATTTTACACACCGCTTCATTTTTTAAGTTGATCAAACGCCAATTTCCTTTACTTACACATTGTTGATTTTACTGCAGCATTACGCAAATAATCTATGACGTCACATATGACGTCTAAGCTAAGTGTGAACATTGTGTACTTTTTTGTAAATTTTGTTTGATAACACAGCTTTCTCCGTGTAGGACAAGGTTAGTGCTTTCCTATATATTTGCCTAAATTCTTCCTAAGAAGTTTCCAAAGAAGTTTCAAAAATTTGGCCCCAGATTCTCTTGTGAGATTTTGGCACTATATCAACTGGTACTTACTTACTCACAATGCAGGATGGTAAAATTTAGCAATAAAGAATAGCGATCAATAATATACAGAAAAAAACATCTAAAATAAGTCATAAAATACAGAAACGTGAGAGCTAGATCCAGATCACAACATTACTTTTCAAAATTTGAGAAGAAAACAGCTACTTCTCAGAGCTTTTTGAAACCATGCCCAAATTCACTGAATGTGCAAAAGTAGATTATCAATAATTCATTAAAAAAATCAGCTTTATTCAAGCTAAACACTCTGTAACTCTATACCCAAAAATACTACAAAATATATTATTATGGCTCCAAGATCACGATACAGTCCGAAGGTCAACATTATGCTTTACGTATAACAAATTAACATTCAAAAACATTCTAACATATGATACCATCTTTCCATACATTCATGACATGCTGTTATTAACAAGTGATCTGCTAATGCAAACAGAAATGCGCAACAGCCGGGGTGCATGTTTGAAACACAGTAAAACAAAGTCTAAGTCATTCACCGGAAGTTGCCACGTGCCAGACGATCCGTGGCTATGGTGTCTATAGCGTTTTATTTACTTGTACTCACCAGAGGTCGCCTCTATCACTCTGCTAACGTCATATCGGCTGGATATAGCAACATTTGCCTACCCCCTCTCATTTAACGCCCTCGTTCGGGGTGACCCCCTTCGAATTTATGGAAAAGCTTTACGGTTCCTGAAACTAGAGTCTTCCGGGCAGCCGACGGTAAAGATTTGGTGATCCCAGCTTGCACTGTTTTTGACTGATCCACCCGTGTGACAGATGGACACAGACAGAATTGCAATGGCTAAGATGCGCTACAGCAGTAGCTGCTGTTGAGCCTGTTGCGCGTAAAAATTATAAGTACACACCAGAGTTATGTTTTCTCAACTGATGTCAACAAAAACCTTCATCAATGAAAGAGAGATAACTGATAAATCCGACTGACATACCTTAGTAATCGCAAGAACATTGTCAGTGGAAGAGCAGAAGCAGCTGACAGTGCCAGAGATATGACAGCCAACAACACTGGGTAATGTGATTGATACGGGATGACCAAACAACACGGCTTCTGACTCAATAGCATCGGTTGCTGGAAACACCAACAGACCATCACAGCACAGCACATTACAGCAGAGTACCTGATACATTACAATAAAGATATAAAATCTGACAACACTGGGCAATGTGTGATATGATTGGTATGGGATGACCAAACAACACAGCTTCTAATTCAGTAGCATCAGTTGCTGTCATGACTGTCAAACTAAGGCAGTAAAAAAGGTGTTACTGCTTAAGAAATTAACTGTGATAAAAAATAACCATGTAAAAATTTTTCACACACCTACACTGCATGTAACAAGACTGCACAATGCACCAAACAACACTGTCTTTATCGACTGCTTGAACTGTTCAAAGCTAATGCCAGTTTGTCTCAGAACTAGACTGGCCTGAGAGAAAAGCCATTATAATGATGAACTAGAAATTTGGGCCAAAATCCAACGTGAGTCCGCCCGGCCCCGTAAGTCCGAATGGGGGGAAATTTCAGGGGGATAAAATTCCCCTGGTAGCAAAGTCACATGGCCTGAAGTTAAATGCATTGGCATACACAGAACGTGCACTATCGAATTAAGGTAGGTTGAAACGAGACAAAGAAACTTCTTTGTTAGTGGACCAAAGTTCACCAATTTTTTTCGCCCAACAGGGGACGGGTTGTAGTTAATCACTTGCTATACCAATTTTTGATATGTCAATCAGTTGCACAGAAATTGCCAGTCAAAGTCTAAAATTGTCCGAAATCGCATGCAGTGCTGACTTTGGGTGGGTTGGAATAAGATAACAGAACTTTTTTGTTTGTGAACAAAATTTCACCAAATTTTCTTTTATTCGACAGAAAAAGGGCTGTAGTTGATCATGTGCTGTTCCAGTTTTTGACTCTTGCTCCGTTTCAGAGATATTCGCGGTCAAAGTCGCAAGCTGTCCTAAATCGTGCCGATTTTTGGACGTTTTTTGCCCTCCCAAATTTCAAGGAGGCAGTGCCCCCCAAAAGGTAGACCCGTGTTATCACCCCCTCCTAGAGGCACATCACATGAAGTTTCATAAGGCTACTCAACTTAGCTCCAAAGTTACGGTGTCTCGTACGCAACATTTTAAGCCAATTTTGGACCCCCCTTTGAAAAAATTTGTAAGGGGGATCCCCATCCCTGTGAGGGTGCACTAGCAAGACTTAGTCATTCTCTAGCACATGCAAAAATGTGGGGTGCAGCACCCCTTAGGGGCCAAAATATGGTGTACCAAAAAATCGATTTGGGTGGGTATGATTCCACCTCTTGACCTCCAACATTAATGGACCAATGTTCGCCGAACTTTTTTTGCCTAACGCGGGAGGAATCGCGGTAGATCAAATACTTGTTCGATTTTGATTATCTTCATCTGTTCCGGAGATATTCGCTGCCGAACTTTAAAGTTGTCCAAAATCGAACCAAATTTTGCATTTTTTTGGCCCCCGAATTTTTTTTGGAGGGGAGGGCCCCCAAAATTTTGGGCTGGCATTATAAAATGCGACGTACTACTGATCACCGTGTAAATTTTCATGTTGATCGGCTGACGCATCTCGGAGATCTCGCGTTTGGAATAAAAAAAACATCTGCAGTAAAACACCTTAAGTCCGCTGCCGAAACAACCGTTTCTGGGCGGGCTAATAATAATGAACAAGTTAACTAACCAATGCTGAATATGCCAAGGCCATTGTTAACAGCAGTGTGAGAGTCAGTGCCAATGACAGTGTCAGGATACAGCAAGCCGTCTTCATTACAGCACACTACATGGAGTGTGGATTCAACGTTGAGATCATGTACGATGGCCGACCCTGGTACAACTACGTCAACTGCATCGAGTGCCTTCGTTGCCCACTGCACAGATATATACCGCAAACAATTAGCCTTGATCACTGCAATGAAGGGCAGTCGTGACAAACCCTTGAAAGCAGTATTCAACTTGACTGCCTTTCACTGCAACGACTGAGGCTAATAATCACTTCCTAAGCTGCCATACGGCTGTATCTAAGTCTTAGCATGTACACTGCATATTTTTGTGCACCACGCTGTACACACAGCAATGTAAAGAGTGCCTAAATAACACCCTAAATATTTGGCCTTAACCCTGATCCTCAAAGCAATACCCTAGAAGAGGGTTACATAATTATTCTGCAAAAAAACCGAGATCTACACCGTGGTCCATAAAAAACGTGCCACTTTTATTTTTTTTAATAGCTTCATGAAACATTGGCCAATTTTAATAATTTTTGGCACGCGACGTCAGGAAACAACTTGACGCAAATGACTGTAGTTTTGGCCATCTCACTTTAATACTGTCGCTATGCTACCTTGTTAAATGCAGAAGTTGTAGTTTGGCCATTTACAACGATAAATTCATACTGGATAGTGCACACATCGGCTCAGAAATGATTAACCAAAAAGCGAGAAACATGATTGGCAGTGTAATAAGTTAACAAATTCGTCAAAATACAACTTTTGTATTCACTGCTGTTGTTGACATTCCGACGAAGGCAGCAGCGGTTGCTGAAACATCAACAATAACAATAAATACAAAGGTTGTATTCTGATGAATTTGTTAACTTATTAAGTTATGTTTCAACCTATGAGTCTATTCAAAAACATGATTGGCAACTATTGTATCTCAAAAACTCACACGTGTCACATCACATTTTCTTTATTACAGCATGTGCTCAAAAAGTCCTCCTCCAGTGCAAATTCAAGCGGCAAATGTTGACACCACTCACAAACAGCAGGCTCAACAACCTGCACTTCACAAAGTAGTGTAGTGACAGTATAAAAGTGTGGTGGCCAAAAGTAGTCTTTTGCGTCGCGTTTCTTCCTGATGTTACATGCCAAAAATTATTAAAATCGGTCCATGCTGCACAGACCTATTCCAAAAAATAAAAGTGGCACATTCTTTTATGGACCATGGTGTATAGAATGAACCTACTCGTGCCATGGCTGTAGCTGCTATTCTGAGATATTTCACTTGCTAAGCAACAAAATTCACACACCTTCACCATGGCTCAGACTCATGAGCAAAATGTCACCACAAGTTAAACAATACTCAGAGATATCAAGTTTTGCTGCTCTTTCTTTTGATATTCGCAAAAGTCAGCACTATGCTGTTTTCCATGCAATTTCAAAACTGTTTCTATAACCTAACTTTCTGGCCAACTTATTGCGCCGCCCTGGCCTCGATGCTTCGGAATGGTGGACTTCTTGCCAATACTGTTGTCTTCTATAAATTGCATAGAAATATATTTACTTAAACAGTCAAGAGTGTATCGATGAGACAACCTTCATAAACAAAAGTCGTTCTTTGTTGCGTTCAAACTCCAATCTCTCATTCCTTCGTTGCAGTTCAGACCTGCACGACAGCCACAGTATTATATATATATTATATATATGCAAGCGGCAAACGTTGACACCACTCGCAAACAGCAGGCTCAACAACCTGCATTTCACAAAGTAGTGTAGCGACAGTATCAAAGTGTGGTGGCCAAAAGTAGTCTTTTCGTTGCAATTTCAAAACTGTTACCTAACTTGCCCCCCGGCCTCAACGCTTCAGAATGGTGGACTTCTTGCCTATACTGTGTCTTCTATAAATTGCATGACCTACTAATTCCTATTCATTCACCTATATTGAGTGACCATACCATGTCCATGGTATGGTCGCTACAATCCAAAAAAAGTGATTGGATAAACATTCAGGACCTACTAATGTACAATATATACAGTTACAGATCTACTGTTGTCTAAGTGACAGAGAGTAGCTAGATAAAGTGAATAAAAAACATGCATTTTTCTTGCACAACAACTGCTATTAGTTTTAATCAAAATTAAAACGTTTAATTAATCACCAGGTTCTAAAAAGTTAAGTATTAAAATTTTTTAACAATGACTAACTCTAAACACAAGCTATTAAATTTACAACTCTGTGCAAAAATGATTGACAGTGCAGCTCACTTACCACTCTGTGGGACGGCTGTGAAAGGGGCAAAGATAATCCCCAACTGGCCATGTGTCAGTAGCAGAGCTGGCTGGCGGCCCATCAGCCTGGTCAGAGTAAACCAACGTGCTTGAGCTTAGTGGTGATAGCAATGGTTGAGACGAACTGGAACTGCTAACTGGTAGATTTGTTTCACTGGCAGAAACCACAGGACCATGCCTAGCACAGCACACAACAAGAATATAAGTAACTTTTACGGGTGCAGAAGTTAACAATTAATTTAATTGTTAATGGTGCGAACCTAGCAACGATGTTTCTTTTACACTCACCAGAGGGCACCAGACGACTAGTCTCACGCAGCTGTATAAAGTATCTAGTGTTTTACTTATTTACGCTTGCCAGAGGGCGCCAGATGACACGACAGGTCTCACTCAGCCGTATTGGCTCAAAATCGCAAATTTTCCCAACCCCCCTCTCATTTAGTGCTCTTGATCGGGGTGACCCCTTTCAAATTTATGGAAAAGCTTTAACGATCCTGAAACTAGAGTCTTCCAGGCAGATGACTGTGAAGATTTGGTGATCCTAGCTTGCACCGTTTTTGACTGACCCACCCATGTGACAGATGGATGGACAGATGGACGAACAAACAGACAGATGGACGGACAGAATTGCAACGGCTAAGATGCGCTACAACAGTAGCTGCTGTTGCGCATAAAAATTGGCTCTTAAGCACTTCTATACCACCCAGTCAGAAAACGAGTTGAGCATACTCTACACCTCCCAGGAACATCTGCAGCGGGCAAGTGTACACTGCCAGCCATTACGAATGTGTAGTGTTCAGCATTCTAAGCTGTCTTATGTGAATTATGCTTCCGAGAGTGGCTCTAGACTGTAATGTAGCGACAATATGACAAGCACTCAAAAGCATGTACATAGTTTTTAGACATACCTCTGAGAAAAATAGACAGACGGTGAATGATCAACAATGAGGTTGACTTGGCAAGAGAAGTTGACTAGATCCGGGTCTTTATCAAACTGACATACGGCATCTCTCATACTGGCCAGGTCGACTAATGCTGGCAAACCCCTGTACAAGCCATACACATCAGAGTACAATGCTGCTAGCCAGAAATGTTAAGTTCTCGTGGCGAATGTGGTCTCCAAGCCAAATTTTAAAGTCTCATTCTCATCTTGCTGTTGTTGGACTCGCTCTCAGCTTCTTGGCTTCACAACATCGTCCGCATTCTCACGCATCTTGGCCTCAACAATGCACAGGTTTATCGCTCATGCTTGACTTGAAATAAGCCTTATTACTTACATACTTATTTATTACAAATAACAGCAATACATGACGAATATATTTTGTCACAACTTCTATCAACAATTCCACATACAATAATATTTCACTGTAGCTGCTGCAATTATTATTGAGCTACTGCATACGTGAAATCCTGAAATATAACTCGAGCAGGATGAAACGGAATTGTAGTATCAGCATTATTAGACTGCCAGTGAATAATATTGTAGACATCGGTCGAGGAAAATTGAGATCCACCACACTTGCGCACACATTGTTCCAACAGGATACGGAGACAGAAAGGCAGCTCATCTGTAGAAAACACAATTAACGGGTAATTTTATTAACTTGATGAAATATGTCAAAATCTACCATTTCTTTGATACATCAAGCCCAGCATCCACAATGTACAAATACCATTCTCAATAAGACAAGCTGTAACAATTTTTGTCAGAATATTACCAGTTCACCACAATGGCTGATGGGCTATAAAACAAGAGACTTCTGCAATTAAATGCAGTTTTAGTTTTATATCACAGCAATATTAGGTGCAACAGCTAGGGTTCAACTTCAGATGTAAAGCAGTCTGTAGTAAATATGGTACTGTAAGGTACAACTTAACACTGACATACAGTATCAGCAAGGCCCTATAGTATTGGTATTTTAGATTCTAGTAGCAAACTTTGAAATGGTCTTCAAATGTGATACACTGCATACCACTTAAAGGCCAAGTCGAACGAAAAAACGATATTGCCTAAATATATGTAGAATGTAACAGTAATTAATAATACACTGATCAATTGAAATGAAAACATCGCTTTGAAGTAATTTTATCACAAATATGTTGAGCCAGCTGAACACACCTGAACTTGCCACAAATACTGATGACGTCACTCACAGGATGCTTGGTTGACAAACTGACATTCGCATTTAAAACACAGTAAATCCGTTGATTTTACTCAGAATAATGCCCGATTTACAGTACGGTAAAAAGTAATGACACACAGGTGACATCAGAAATTACGTCATTGTTCATCTGTTCACTATTAGAGGTGAGCAATTTGTAAAAATAACGATGTGCTGGAATAGTGTAGTTTTTTTAGTGGGTTTAACTATTAATGGAAAATTTGGCATTTCTGAGGCTATTTGGCCGTAAATTAAGCTGCATTTGACCTCAAGGCAATAAAGCTAGTTAGCAACCCTCCTGCAGATGATGTCACAGTTCCGATAATGGCCGAAGCCAGGAAAAAGGAAAAGTGAGTACTTAAAACCTAATTTTAAGGGTATTAAAATGTACTAGCAACCAGAAAATTAATAAACATTAACAAATCAGCATTTTGATTAAGCCAACTAACGCTTCATAACAGCTACGTAAAATGATGCGACTTGGACTTGAAAATCATATCGACGGCTGATGACCACAAATGGAACGGAAGCCTTTACTTGTACAATTTCTATGAACTAGGCTTCAACAAAAAATATAAACAACCCGAGAAACTTACCGTAGTTTGGTTCAACAGATGTCACATCATAATATTTGTAATCAACATCGTTGACAACCAATGTTTTCACCAGATGGCCAAATGGTCTTTCTGCAATAAACAATGTCACAATTTATACATCACGCAAAACTCATATAAACATTCACACTTTTTGACAGTCTCAGCAAAGAAATATTTACTAATCTACTACTTTTAATTCTTGAAACAATCATATGTAACCTAGACATACCAAGTGCGGGTGTTGGTAATTTGCGAAATGAAATCTGCGGAAGTAGGCGGCGGAACAGTGGGTAATATGCGGAATGCGGAATGACTGACCGACCGATCGATAATGCCCCCGCCACACTCAGCATTTATTGCCACTAATTACCAAGCAACATAGGCTACTGTACGCAATATCTCATGCTTAGATTAAAATACGCCGCTGTCATACATCATCTGTGTCATTTTAAATTCTTTTAAAATAATTTATTGATTGCTTGCTACTTGTTTAAATTACAGGCCTATGTATCTAAACTGTTATGTTATTGTACTTTATTTCATTTTGATATTTATTTTTTATATTTTACTTCTAAATATTAAATCTATGCGGCGGGTTCTTCACGTGAAGTTAGCGCCGCTTTGAAGTTTGGTTGAACACAGGCCTATATACTACAGTCTGTGGACGTCTGTCAAATACGTCAGCGAACAACGACCATCGTTTTCTTCAAGCTTTAATTACCTCGACTGCTTAAGACTTCAGTTACGCTGCACTATTTCCGCTATTCGCTGCATGTCGATCTATTATAGGCTATTTAACGCCATATGCGGCAAACCGGGACCCGTAGGAGCCAAGCGTCTCGCTGGTTTGGTCAATTTAGGTCTTCTGATAGTTCACTCAAGCCCACCATGTGTTCAATTACATAAAATGAATTGACACTGCTCTAACACTCGCTATATACTAAACATGCCATAGTTAGCTTATAAACGCAGGTAAGCATCATTCCTTAGCCTACTATTCCTGATGCCATAATTATTATGTAACTGCAGTCTCACGCTATATACATCCAGATCCCGTGCAAGACTGAACACCGCGGTCGACAAACGGTGGGAAAGCCGGGACAATGGGGGACATGTTGGCCTAAATCGTAAATAACATATAGCAGCCAAACCTTAACACTGACCCTAACAGTAAACTAAATCGTTACTGTTAACTGCACATATGCGAGAATACTATAAAATCAAAAATATCAACAAACCTTGACCACTTGCCATTGCAAATATGTAAACATCCGTTAAATTGCATCAAACTACACGGTAGGCCGAAAAAGTAAATTGCAAAGTTTTAGCAAACTCTTTATTACCGGTACGGTAACTTATTTTTACTTCATGTCACCAAATTGTCTTATACCCGTTTCGCTAAATTATGGCGTGTGGAAAAATGTGTTTCAGTGTTTGTATCTGATGTTTCTCGTAGTTTAGTACAGTACCAGTCACGCTCTTCAGTCGTGCCACTCGTGCGTGCTTTGATTTGCTTTTGGTCATTGTTTTTATTTTTTTTAATTTTTCATTAAAATGTTTAGTTTTACTACTTCTAGCCTTGTTGGTTTAATTTCCGTCAAAATTTAATTAGTATGTGCTGTAAGTTCAGCCTTGTCTTCGACCATCGTCGCACAATATGACATAATAAATTAATAAGCATAGGCCTACTAGTATAATTATTTGTAACAAATTTTCTTAGTTTTTGTTAACAAACACCATAACTAAAACTAAACATAATGTTATTTATAAAGCAAATTAATATAATTAATTCAGAAAAGTTTTTGCATACGCACGTAATTATTTTGATCATGACGTCAAAAATGTATATTTTACAAAGCGTGTGACTACACACGGCCGGCCGTATGTATAGACAAATAAGGTATATGTGCACACGGCCAATGTAAAACTTCACAGAAATAAATCACAATTTACGAGTTATGTCTAAGTCATATATCAGAGCATATAATGCAATCATTGACATTTGTAAAAATTTGTTTTTAGTTTTTCAACATAAACGGTTGCAGTGTTTAAAACACACAAACCAATTTAAGCTGGTGCCTAAATTTAGCAGCAGCAGTGATCGTTCCTACTACTCTGCATTATTCATTTTTCCTGACTTTCTAGGACAAAATGAATTGTTTTCCGTGATTAATTTGTTCACGAGAAATACCAATGTCGGTTTTCAATCGCTTGCAATCCCGCTAAAAACCTAAGCGGCGGAACAAACTTAAAAGCCAGATGCATATAATCTGTTAGGCAATATTGCAACACTTTTATGCCCGAATTTTAAAGTTACTTTAACTGCATGGAAGCCATAGTACATGCGTGACAGACAGACGGCGACAGACAGACATACAATGCCATTGCACCTTTGACCTTAAAAGTTGGCCAAAAGGTCAGTGGCATGGAGGCCGCCTTTAGATCGAACAGTAAGTGATTTTTTTAGATTATAGGTGTGAAAAAATACTTAAGTTTGTTATCGTACCCTGCCGTGTGTATAAAAATTTCGAATCTGTAATTTTTTCACGGCCGGCCGTGTACGTCGTTGCTGTTTTCTTAACACACCGCCTGCCGTGTGCATAACACCAGTCTTTACAAAATACTGTAGCGACGCTGTTAAAATGTTAAAATATGCTAAAATAATTGATTATTGCTTTTTATTTTATTTTTGAACAGAGTGTACCTATAGAAAGAAATTTGAGAATCGGTCAACATTTGGCGAAGATAATCAGTTTTTGGCTCATCCTGTGTACATTTTTGTTGTGTTACTTTTACATATTCTTTGTATGATTATTTTTGTGACGAATGAAATACGTTAAAAAATAAGATTTCTTATCACACCAACTAGCAATGAGTGACAGTCAGAAGCGTATTTGCTACTTTTATGATCCTGATGTCGGAAATTTTCATTTTGGTCTGTAGTGTTGCTTGTTTTTGCCGAATTACCTGAACGAATTCAGTTCAGTAAACTGCGAGGTGCGATGCGCGAGGTGCGAGGAGGGTATAGTGCGAGGGAGCGTGCGAGGCGGCAGGCGATTGGTCGGCTATAAATAGATTTTTCGCAGTTTCCCCAACGCACAGAAACGACTCGGCGGATTACGGCAATACGGCCAGCGTGCGAGCACGGCGAGGTGAAAGGCACACCAAACACTGCACGCCATACAGCTGCTTACGTAATAACCAGGACTGCCTACGACGTTATCGGAAGTAAATGCGAGCGGCCGGCAGTCGGCTGAATAGATTCAGACATATTATAATTCGACATGCTGCCAATTGTAGTGCTCAAACATAGAAATACATGTGTTGATGTTGTGCTTACATATTAGCTATTTTTTTAGTCCGCCCGAAAGCAACAGCTTGCGGAGCGGACTTAAGTTTTACCCCTGATGTTTATTTTTTTTCCGAGCATGAGATCTCCGAGATGCGTGGGCCGACCGGCTTGAAATTTTGCACGATGGTCAGTACTAGGCCGAAT
>Ga0056128_1005937_pt1 | contig 15403 bp, 6 predicted proteins | sample WorMetLIZISLAND2_FD_71113 | JGI IMG/M metagenome (GOLD analysis project Ga0056128, IMG submission 71113) | Marine gutless worms symbiont microbial communities from Max Planck institute for Marine Microbiology, Germany - Olavius geniculatus... ...
CTGCTCGTTTATTTTGCATGTGTTTTGTATTATTTAGGCTTATGGGCGGCTGTCAGTGTTGTTTCAACCTTGTCGTTCCAGTTCATTACTTGTGACCTTTAAAATGTCATGCTATGTGTCCATGAACGAAATAAAATGATGATGATGATGATGTAGTTCAATGTTTTTATGTATGTTTTACATGTTTTTATAAAAGTGAAAAAACATGTATTTAACGTTTTTTTTATAGCAAATTAACGTTTTTAACATCTATGATGCGAAATATAGCCACATGAGCTACTGAATGCGGATAATATACACTGTGGTCCATAAAACGTGCCGCTTTTATTTTTTTAATAGCTTCGTAAAACATTGGCCGATTTTAGAAATTTTTGGCATGCAACATCAGGAAAAAACTTGACGCAAATGACTGTATTTTTAATTACCGCACTTTAATATTGTCGCTACACTACCTTGTGAAATGCAGAAGTCGCAGTTTGGCTATTTACAACAATGAATAATATTCATACTGGATAGCGCACGTATCGGGCTCAGAAATGATTAACTGAAAGGCGCCAACAAACGATTGGCAACTATTGTATCTCAAAAAGTCACACGTGTCATCGCATTCTCTTTATTTTATGTCCAATGCTATGTATAGCATTGGATAGAGTATAAAATCACCCGAGTGTCCGTGCGTGCGTCCAACTTTTCTTCCTTTTATCTTCCCTTTCCCTTCCCCTTCCCCTTTCCTTTAACCTTCTCCATCCCCTTTTCCTTCCCCTTCCGCTTTTCTTTGCCTTTTCTTCTTCCCCCTTTTCCTTTCCCTTCCTCTTTCCCTTTCTCTTTTCCCTCCGCTTCCCCTTCCTTTACCTTTACTTCTCCTTTTCTTTCCCTTTCCCATTCCCTTTTTCCTTTCCCTATTGTTTCCCTTTTTCTTTCCCCTTTCCCTTTCCCCTTTTTCCTTTCTCTTCCCCTTTCCATTTCCCTTCCTCTTTCCTTTACCTTCCATTCCTTTTCTCCTTTCCCTTTCCCTTCGTTTTCTCTTTCCACTTTTCCTTTCCCTTCCCTTCCCCTTCTTCTTACTTTTTCCCTTCTTCCATCTTTCTTTCCGTGTCCACGTCCGTGCGTCCAATATTTTAGGCGCCATAATCTCCATAACGGTGCCAAATAGACGCATAAGAAGTAGACCCCCGGGAGTCGAATGGTCACGTGACCGATGACGTCACGTGACCCCAAAAGGTCAATGTCGTGACCCCATTATCTTTGAGGCGCCATATCTCCATAACGGTGCAAGATAAACGCATGGTGACGATGGACCATTTATAGTAAAGCCCTGGTGACGAATCGAATGGTCTCGTGACAATGTTTATTGTTTAGTTAAAATAATAGAGAAGGATGAACGGATCATTGCTGCTGTACAATTTGAAATTAAACTGTTTGATTATTTTTCTACCAGTCTGAACAGCTCACTGATTATATTTATACGAAAATATTATACTGTAAACTATCGAAATGCATTGGACAGACTACGTGTTCGTATGAACATTATCTTGTTATGGCGTGTGCTCAAAATGTCCTCCTCCAGCACGAATGCAAGCGGCAAACGTTGACACCACTCGCAAATAGCAGGCTCAACAGCCTGCATTTCACAAGGTAGTGTAGCGACAGTATTAACGTAAGGTAGCCAAAAGTACAGCTATTTTGCGTCGAGTTTCTTCCTGATGTTGCCGGCCCAAAAATTATTAAAATCATAAAATTTTTTACGAAGCTATTCAAAAAATAAAAGTGGCACACGTGTTTTTTATGGACCACGGTGCATAATCACAAAATAGTGTAGCGAGCGACGCGTGTGAGGTTTGAAGATGTCAAAATGGTCACATTGGTCGGTTAGTCAGTTTATTTCGAATTTGCTGTTAAGTGCGTCAGTGAAAAAAATATATGCAAGTCTGTCAGTATTTGCGGCAACATTTTATGAAATAGGCCTATGGTGACTTACTTTTACAGACTATTTTATAGGCTACAGGTATTACAGAGTAGTATAACAAGCAAAAAACTAGAATAAGCAACGATACCTCTCAGCTCGGAAACGCCCCACAACATAAGTCTAAACCTTAGAGCAAATGCTCTATCATCACAAAAGTAAACCCTAAAGAAATCCAAGAAAATCAAACATAAAATTTTGTATAGGCCTAATTTAAGACGCACAAAGGTAGGTAAATTTTTTATTAAATTTCTTTCTAGTTTGCCAGCAAATGTGTCGTTTCTCAGGCCAAGAATGTTTCCAAAATTAACGGCTTCGCTCTATGCCAAACTGCTGAAGCTTACAAGCAGCTCCCACAAGCTAAAATTTAAAAAACTCTGAAAAGGGAGGGGAGAAAGAAGGCAAAATTTTTGCAATGGTCAAGGGAGATAAGACGCCCCTGATTCGACTATGAAATCATGGCTTTTTCAATACATTCTAAATATTCCCACTCCAAAATGAACGACGCATTACACAACTAACTACCAGCAACTACCAATTACCAATTAAACGACTAACTATTAGAAACATGTCGGCCCAGTGCCGACATGTTATGCGGTCGTTTGCCTGACTTTTAACTTTTTGACCTGAAAATGTGTGTCATTGCATAAGGAACGTTCACACCAATTTTAACTTTTACAAGCGTTTTCGTTTTCGAGTAAAAGGAGCCTGTATAGAGCGGACAGACAGACGGACTGACGGACGGACAGGATCTGTTATGCGGCCTATGAAGACGGCGGCATAATATTATGCTAAATTCGACAAAGCAAATTAATACAACATTAAAATATAACGTCAAATAAACACTCAAACAATTCACAAGCATAACAAGCGTGTTAACGAACTGTATCAACTTATAACTTTGCACTCGGCATGCAGTAAAACTCAGAGCTATATAAAACTGAGACCTATAGTAGAGCAACTTTTAGAACGAAAATACTGCATCCAAAGTTCCGAACAAACAAAACTACAACAAGGCAGCCAATATAGTCCAATAAGTTGAGTTTGCCGTTCATGCTGTGTGCATATACATATCCCCACTACTTCCGCTTACTGTGGATTTGTTGGTGCGCTTTCTTTACCTGCAGTTCCCGAACCAATCGTCTTAGCTGTGGCCGATGCACTCGTAGCGCGCGGAGTCTGCTGATGCGACGACGCTGGAAGTCTTCCGAATGACAGCGTTATCGGAATCTTCGATATAACACGCTTCCAGGCTTCCGTGTACGGAGTCCCGAGGATGGCGTCCGAAGAACTTCTGCGCGGTACGTCGACGTCTTGTGCGGTCTTAAACTCATCTTCGGGTGCAGTCGACTCGAGAGTAACTTCCGACATACTTTTCAGCGGCAGCGCACCTGCAGGGACTACCGGTGCTACTTCTGCAGGCCTTGGTTCATCCTTAGCTGCTGCACTTGCCTTTTCAGCCTCAGCTTCCGGCGGCTTTTCCGGCGCACTTCGTGGCTTCGTTGCCGCCTGCTCAGGTTGGCTTACAGGTACTTCGGCTTCGGCTTCTTTCTTCTTTGTAGGTGGTTCCTCGTTTCTCTTTACTTCCTTCGTAGGTTCATGTTTTTCAAGCGGCTGATCATTCTGTACGGGAGTCGCCAGCGTCACTTGTGGCTTAGTGGTCTGCGGAGGAGAAATCGCGGGACTGGCCGACGACTGATCTTCCTGCCCATGTATACTTTCCTCCCGTTTACTTTCCTCTTGTTTACTTTCCTCTGGTTTACTTTCTTGCTGTGGTTCTCGTTCACTTCTGCTGACGCTGCCGTCCGGCGATCGCTGCGTTTCGTCGCGTTCCTCGCCAACGAAGCGAAGATTGGTAGCCATCAGCTTCGGCGTCTGCATTGCCATGGACATCTTGCGACCGCGCTTTTTCGCAGCTCGACGGGCAAGCGATGACGGAGCTTCCTTCGACGCAAATGACGTTTCCACAGCCGTTGCCGACGTCTCGTCCGCAGACATAAAGCCCACGCTAGTCAGGTACGCTCTGTGCGGGATCAGATAGAGGACGTACCTGTCGCAGTAGACGGACGAGAACACCAGGTCGTCGTTGTCCGGCGGAATGATGATCGGTCCGACGAACGTTTCGCCGCTCTTCTTCGCCGTGCCGTGAATTAGGATGACGTGGCTCGCTAGGTGGCGCGACAGGTTGAACGTCTGTTCGTCACTGGCGCCCGCCTGTTCCGACTCCGTCTCCAGATGCCGAAGTAGCAGCGTCCCCGCGTCCGTGATGATTTTCAGCTCCTCCAGCGACGCGGAGTAGTAACTAGGCAAAGCTTTCAGAAGAGGAAGGGACAAACGGATACAGGCGAGTAGCCACAGTCGCCGTTCCAATGACGGTTCCTTGACCCAGTCGAGTGCAGATCGGATCGAGTCGTACTGAATGTGGTAGATCAACACCGAGGTTTCGCAGACGGCGTCGATGGCGACGGGAGTCTCTGTGAGCAGAGCCAGCTCGCCGAACGTACTACCGGTTGACATGAAGTCGTTCAACTGTCTCTTGCCGTGGTCATGCATTGACTCGGCCGAACCGCTGTGGACGGTTTGCAACAGCACACCGTAAGGCTCTCCGATCCACCAGTTCACTCGAATCAGTCCGGAGATCAGCACGTAAAGCCCTGCGGTCGGATCCATGTCGAAGTCTACCGACTCGCCCTCGGCCATGTTAAACAGCCTTGAGTTAAAGTGAAGGAATCCGAGGAGATTCTCGTCTCCGTTAACCCATGGCAGTTTACTGACCAGCACCTCGACGGACGGCATCTCGATCTGGGCGGGAATTTTGTTCAGCCGCTTCACGCGAAGCTTGACCATTTCGTCCAGCATGTCGGCCTCGTAGGCGTCGACGCGACCGTTTCTCTGCAGGTGGTTAATTGTCTCTTTGACCACGTGCAGAATTCGTCGGCATGCTTCCTGCGACTTTACCGAGACTACAATTCCCGGGTGCTGCTTTTGCACCGTGGCAAGCTCGCGCATCAGCTGGATCCGGGTGGTCTGGACTTTCTTCCGGATTTCGTCGAGCGTCGGCACGTGGGTAATAAACTCACCGGCGAACTGATGGATATCTTCCTTGCAGTAGACGAACGCTTTCCCGACATCGTAGCCGAGCTGGAGTTGAAGCAGCATTCTTTTCTTCATGGCGTGTACGATGATGTACGTCTTGTCCTGAAACACGACCAGCAGTCGTGTACATCTTAACGCAAGAAAAAGCTTGTGGATCACTATGTGAGCGGTAACTGACCACTGTGTCCGCTGTAGCTCGTCACATATGTCCTTTGGGCTCGTAGTTTGCATGGCGGCGTGGTAACCGACGTCGACCCAGCCGACCAGCACCAGACTGAGATTGAAGAAGGTTCCAAACAACAGCAGATATCGCCACTTGAAGATAAACAGCTTCAGCGCAATGTAGACAGTCACGAGCGCCATAAAACTGAGATTTAACTCGTGGTGGAATAGGTGGAACATTGTCAGATCCCAATCCACCGAACACGGCCGCTCGTACACGAGAATAAAGATTGACATAATAGATATGACGATGGCAGAGATAATAAAAACGATTTCCAATATCATGTGGAGACCAATCTTATACACAAGTATCTTAAACTTTCCTCTCACAGACCGCACTATCTCGTCGATCAAAAGACGTCGACTCTCCTGCATGTTTTCAAATTTCGTCTTAAGTTTGTAAATCAGGTTAAACACAGTCCGCTGGCCTTTCGCTTCGTAGTGCTTTCTAATCTGGTCGTCTATGTCCCAGCGATCGGTTGTGACCTTCCACTCAGCGAGATAACACTCCTCCAGGAGGATGCGCAGTGCACGCAGCGACAACAGGCCCTGTTCGTATTGGCGCCAGAAACTCATCCGTGTAGAGTGCAGCAGATTCAGCCGCATGTCTCCGAGCTGGTCCGAGTCCAGATTCATGGCGTGGTTGATGACCGAGTAGCGGGATATGTCATCGTATGGGTTGTCAAAGTTGGTGAACTGGTAGACGGTCTCCCAGTCGGCGTCGGCCAAGAACCGGTCGAATTTATACGTCCTGGCACACTGCTTGATCTCCTCCTGGATTCTCTGGAGCGCGTTGTTCATGGCAACGTATCTACCCAACGAGACGTGTCTCATTCCGAGCACCATAAGTACGTGGCCGAACAGCGTACCAGCAACGACCGACCGGATTATAGCCAGCACGCTCAGGTGAAACATCATCAGGTACTGAATACGCCGGTCGTCGAAGAACAGTCCAAGTAAAGACTCATTGAAGCTGGCCACCGCCGTTATCAGGCAGACCGTTCCAGTCACGTTACAAAAGACCATTGTGGACAACTCCTGCCACGAGAGTCGGTAACCGCATCGGCGTAAGATCGGCGCCACAATTAGCGTAACGACACCGCGACAGAGCATGCACCACGAGTACAGCGTGAACGACACCAAGACGTGGCTGATGAACAGAATAATATGATCGTGTCCGGGTCCGTGTTTCGACAGGTTTTCGTACGTGATCAGAAAGCCGACGATGGTGAATATTACGGTCTTGACGACGTACGCCAGAATGCGGCAGAGCTTGTAGAGAAACGTGTCGAGTCCCAGCGAAAAGCAGGACCGTCTGTTGTTCAGCAGAAGCGCGTAGACAACAACCGATATAGCGCTGACCATCGGCTTGGCGGCGATGTTCACCGTTCCGAAGTAATACAACAAATACGCCGCAGCAATGCTAACCGTGATCTCGACACCTATATCATTGTAGAGCCGCCCCAGCCAGAATATCATAAACTGTGCAACCAGCCAGCCGAGGGTCGGACAGGCCAGAAACTGCATGAGGAGGAACACCATGATCTGATACCACCCGATCTCGTAGTTAAACTCGCGGGCGTATACGATGAGGATGTAAATGACGCAGGCGCCAACCAGTGAAATGACGCGTTTGATCTCCATCAGCTTAACCAGCACCCAGTACGAACCCATCTTGTAGAACGTGTTGATCACGTAGGACGTGTCGGTAACGCTCGTTAGAGAGCCCATCAGCAGCAGGAGAAGCGCCGTCTTAGTCGGTGTCCACGGCAGGGCGTAGAAGTCCAGAAAGAAAAAGATGAACGCGCCCTGGAAAAGCAAAGTCAGCGAGTAATCCAGAAGAACGGTGAACACTGAGGCCGTCGAACAAGACAGGAACACCCGAGGGTCCATCGAAAACAGATACTCCATAATGATCAGCGGCAAGAGAAGCGTGTGCACCTGCAGAAGGTAAGCCGAAGTCAGGAAGTCAAGGTTCAGATAGTAATTAACGGCTCCGTACCTGCGAGACAGATATCCGAAGAGAGCTCCCATCGCGAACATAACTATCGTGTGATGCATAACCGTCCATCTGCTCAGCGTTCGCACGATTCCGGCCAGCAGGCAGGCTCCAAAGATGTACAAAACATAGACCGGTGGCTCGGCGACATCGTTTGGACCTCCCATGGTGAAACTCCAGTAGGACTTCACAGTTAGCCTACACAGCAAAACACACACGCGCACACAGCTGATCAGCAAGTAGGCCTAATGACGACTTTAATTAGGCTGTCTCCGCCGCCGCCCGTACGTAGTAGCGACCGACTTTAGGTCGTGGAAAGAAAACGATTTCCCAAAGTGACTGCAGTCCCATACACGCAATGGTGACGCTGCTATATCGAATGTACAGTTAACGCCAGGATACAATACGGTAATTCGGCGCACGTGGGTCATGGCTGCAGGCAGCAACATTGCATTCAAAATTGCGGCCAAACCGCTTCATGGTTACTTTTGACAGGCTATAGTAAGTTGCCGTGCCACTATCTCACGGTACCATTCCCGACCCCCCAATACATGCTTTATGGACAGGCAGTCGACATATCGTACCCAAGGCTCGACCTAACGGTCGGCCAAAAACAGAAGCAATAAAATTGTGCAAATTTTTAAGAACGTTGGAAAATACTTAATTATGTTATATTTTAATGCACATCTGTGTTTATTTTTTACTTTTATTTATTTTTCACAATTACAGGAGGAAAATGCTTGCGTCTGGTTTTGGGGGAAAATGACGTTCTTGCCCTGTAGTATTTTGTGAAAATTTGTGGGCTATATGTACGCAAGAAAGGCGTCTGTGGATATGGATATATCCATGGATATATCCATCCATGGATATCCACGGAAAATCTGGATATGGATATGGATGGGAAATTTCATATCCACGGCAAGCCTGGTTATGGCTGACATGATACCCCTACCTTCAACTGAAAATAGTTTTTACGCGCGATAGCAGAATGCGCCGCGCGTCTTAGCCATGGCCTGGGCGTCCGTCTGTCCATCCGTCCGTCACACTCGTGATCTGTATCAAAACGGTGTAAGCTAGGATCACGAAATCTTCACCACAGGTTGCTCCAAAAACTCTAGTTTATCGTGACTAAATTTTATGCGACTGGGTGAGAGGGCTCCCCTCGAACGAGGGCGTCAAAAAGGGGTACTTCTCTTATAAAGACGTATTTTGCCGCTATTGGCTCTTGTATTGTGAAAACGGTTGTAGATAAGTAGATACATGTTGCTTATCGTAACAAGCACTGGTCACAGGCTTTATAATTTTATCAGCATCGATAACTTTGAACGACCTTAAATCCCACCCCAAGTTAAAAATTTTCATGAATTTTTTGTGATTTCTAGTTGCGACACACATTTTAAAAGTGAATTGCACCGAAACGGCTACGCATAGACCCATACATCCTGCAATATGAAATTTTCATTTTTCAGCATTAAACGTAGATTTTAGCAGTCCAAGTCCTGACTCTCTAAGTTTAAGGAGGCCTGCGCATGAGGGCGTCAAAGAGGGGTACCCACTAAAAGTGGTTATTTTACTGCTGTTGGTTCGTGTAGTGTGACAAGTAATTTGAGCAAAACTCATGAGACGCGCGACAACCTTACCAGTTCCTATTCGCAAGTTTTCTTGATTATTTTTATCCATTTTGACGCAATTCCCTCTCGAAATCTACATCGCAGCCACAAATTGCAAAAAACAGTATAATCCCTATTTCAAAAGTTCAAGGTCATTCAAGGTCATCGATGTTCACACCAATAAAAAGCTTGTCACTATTGCTTGTTATGATAAGCAGCATGTCTCTGCCTATCTGCAACCGTTTTCACGCTACACGAGCCAATAGCGGTAAAATAACCACTTTTAGGGGGGAGTAGACGTCTTCGACGCCCGTCTACACCGGCCTCCGTGAACCTAGGGCGTTGGGACTTGAACTGCTAAAATCGACGTCTAATGCTGAAAATTTCATATGCAGGCTGTCTTGGTCTATCTCCAGCCATTTCGTCACAATTCTGTGTTGAAATGTGCACTGCATCCAATAATTGCGAAAAATTCACTATAAACCCCCTTTTTAAAGGTCGTTCAAGGTCATCGATGTTGACAAATCTAAAAAGCCCGTCACCAGTGCTTGTTATGATATGCAACATGTCTGTACCTATCTGCAACCGTTTTCACGCTACACGAGATAATTGCGGTAAAATAACCACTTTTTAGGGGGAAGGTGTAGCTGATTTTGACGCCCGCCTGCGCCGGTTTTCTTGAACTTAGGGGGTCGGGACTTGAGCTGCTAAAATCGACGTCTAATGCTGAAAATTTCATATGCAAGTTGTCTTGGTCTATCTCCAGCCATCTCGTCGCAATTTAGTGTTGAAATGTGCGTTGCATCCAAAAATTGTGAAAAATTCACTATAAACCCCCTTTTTGGGAGGCGGGTTCAAGATCGTTCAAGGCCATCGATGTTGATAAATCTAAAAAGCCTGTCACCAGTGCTTGTTATGATAAGCAGCATGTATGTACTTATCTGCAACCGTTTTCACACTATACGAGCCAATAACGGAAAAATAACGTTTTTAAAGGAGGGGGTTCCTTTTGACGTTCTCGTTCGAAGTAAATCCCCGCACCAACGGGTACAAAATTTTGTCACGATAAACTAGAGTCCTAGTGGTAGCCACAGTGAAGATTTCGTAATTTTAGCTTGCACCGCTTTTATACAGATCACGAGTGTGACAGACAAACAGACACACAAACGCCTAGACGATGGCCAAGACGCGCGAAGCATTCTGCTGTCGCGCGTAAAAACGATTGCAGATAGGCACATACATGCTGCTTATCATAATAAGCACTGGTGACAGGCTTTTTATATTTATTAACATCGATGACCTTGAACGATCTCGAACTCCCCGAAAGGGGTTTTTAGTGAATTTTTTAAAGCAATTTTTGGCTGAAGCGCACATTTTAAGAATTGCGACGAAATGGCTAAAAATAGACCAAGACAATGAAATTTTTGGCATTAAACTCTGACTTTAGCAATTAAAGTCTCGACCCTACAGCTTTAAAAAGACTTGCGCAGGCAAGCATCAAAGAGGACTATCCTCTAAAAAGTGGTTATTTTACCGCTATTAGCTCGACTAGCGTAAAACAGTTGCAGATATGCACAGACATGCACTAGTGACGAGCTTTTAAATGGTGTCAACATCGATGATTTTTAATGACCTTGAACCTCAAACAATAGGGGATTTTAGAGGGTTTTTTTTGCAATTTTCGGCTTTGGTGCACATTTCAAGAGTGAATTTTGCCAAAATGACTGGAGATAAACCTGGACAACCTGCGTAGTCCTATTAAATTTTTACCATAGAACGTCCATTTTTAACAGTTTAAATTTCGACATCTAAAATTCAAGGAGTCTTACGTACGAAGGTCTCACATTTGGGTACTCCTCCAAAGCGCATCATTATTTTATTGCATGCTCTACACAATTACCCAGGTGGCAGGACCGCTGCTATCGCTCGGTGTACTGTCGCAGTTTGAATAAAACCACTGAACTCCGACTGTATATAGTTCACAGAATAGTTAACTTACCCAATTGCAAGTCGTTGAAAAGCAACGGTGGACCAATCTGTTCTTCTATATATCTATTTGTCGTTTAAATAATAATAATAATAATAATAATCTAAATCACAGAATAAACAGTAGTATCTTCGAAAATTTCCTGACGTAATGCTGACGTCACGCAGGGTTTTCGCTTGACGCACTTACGAAGTATGTAACTATTATAGGCCTAAATGTACAAAACATTAGTTTGTAGTTTTGTACACTTGTTAACGGCGACATGCAATGACTGACGCATAGAAAATAGCAAAAATTCTAAAAAAGGTGATAATATTCAACAACACATTGACAGTTAGGCGATGTGATGGTGAGTGATATTACCTTTTTATGATTTTTGCTGTTTTCGATTTGTCAGTCGTTGCATTTCACCGTAAACAAGTGTATAAACTGATTTTTGTAGGCCTACATTTATACGTTTACAACATCCGTTTTGTGTGATATACATAGGGCGCCTGTCGTCATCAAATAAAAATCATGTTTTTCCATACTTTGATCCACAACGTTCACAAAAGCCTTTTACTCACTTCCTATTAATGCGTCAACGGTTAGCCTACTGCAAGCTCCGTAACATTAAAGAGCATAATCTAGCTCAGCTTTCCCAGCGAAATCGCGCAACGCGTCGCATTATTTTAAAACTCTCTAATAAATGTCTATTCGAAAAGACAGATGTGGCAGTGGTGGTCATGTAGGCCTAATACATTTTCAGAACAAATAACTTCTGCCCAATGCCGTAGGCCCTTTGTAGCCTGAGCTTATGGTGAAGTTTTGGTTGTCAGTGATTTTTAAGGTCATCCAAGATCGATGGTTTATATCTTATTTGAAAAGGCGTAAGCGATTTTTATTAGTAATCAGTAGCAACCTTGGCCCTATTTCGCACCGTTTAGCCACAATAGCGCGTATTCACTTTTAAGGTCATCCAAGGTCAATGATTTTCGTGTAATTTGAAAGAACGTATGCCCCTTTCTATTAACATTTCATAGTAATCTTGGTCAAATCCCTCACCGTTTCCTAGATAGGCCTATGACCAGTTTTCCGTTGAAAAACGCACATTTTTTACCCCTCCATTCAACCCCAATGTTGAAAATGTTTTCCTTGAACTGCATCTTCCAAATTGTGTACGCAGAGAGCCAGGACAAAAGGCTAATTATGTTTGTAAAAAGTTTTTTCTTATGACCAGACGCTTAGCTACAATACATCAGTGACGGACAGACAGACGACAGACGACAACCGTATCATAAGCTCGACCGTTACTTAAGTACGGTCGGGTAGCAATACTGCCGGCGCTTGCAACGGGCAGTAATAAAGATTTGTGTCTGTTTCATGGCGTGAAATGAGTGGACGGATGAGTGAAAAACACGTCGCGTTTGTCCAGTGGACTATTCAATCAATGGCTGCCACTGCTGTGCCAGTATCTAAAAACAGTAGCCAAATAGGCCTATACGCTACAGCTAACAACTATACAGCTACAGCAAACGCCGATGAAAAGATACAACAAAAACAAATCAGAAACAACTACGACGACGACGACAACAACAACAACAACAATATTGATAAGTGTAATGATATTATTCTTACTGGTTTAACTTCCATGTAATAAAAGCAATTACGTAGGCTACACATACTTTTTCCGACACATACATTTTCCGATGCATTGGGCCGACATTAGGCCCTATGTTTAAGTTAAAGAATTTCATTAGCCTACATACACTGCATTGTAAATGCATTGTAATTCTTACTGTTTGTAAATTTATTCCCCGTATAAACACTTTCTTTTAGCCGACTGTACTCAAATAACGGTCGAGCTTTTGGTACAGCTGTCGATCGTCCGTCCGTCTCTCTGTCCGTCGTCGTCGTCGTCGTCGTCGTCTGTAACAGATGCACTCTAGCTGGCTAACGGGTAGGTCGTAAAAAAAAAGCTTTTTACACAAAAATAATTAGCCATGCGTCTCAAACCTAGGCTTGCAAAATTTCAGACATCTAATGCAAGGGAAATATTTTCAAATTCACTATTGAATGAAGGAGGCTGTAGAAATAATGTGCATTTTCAACGGAAAACTGGCAATATCTCGAAAACGGTAAGAGATACGGCCAAGGTTACTATTAATCACTAATAAATTCAAATGAAATAAAAAAAAATCATCAACCTTGGATGACCTTAAAGGTCACTGACAACCAGTACGGTCGACTATCCTAGCGATAGCTGGGCTTCTTGTTGATTCTCGTACATCATTCTGTGGTGTGGTGTAGCACAGTGTAGCGTCATAACTCTGAACAAAAATCCTTGAGCACAACGTGACGTAACGTTTTAATGCAGCATTGCCTGTGTTAGTCCTGTAGATCGTAAATCCCATTTTCACGCGCTACAGCTACACTGTAGGTATCTATGGCACCATTGTCGTCTCATTGTCGTCTTCCATCGTCTGTCTGTCTGTCTGTAACGGATGTATTGTGGTATTGTGGATGTATTGCGTTTGGTGTTAGGGGGAAACTTTTTACACGAATAATTAGTCATGTCTCCTAAACCAAGGCATGCAAAGTGTCAGCGATCTAGTGCAAAAGGAACGTTTTCAAATTTGGGTTGAACAGAAAAGGGTAGTGAAAATGCGCTTTTTTGAACGAAAAACTGGTTACCCTAATACCTCGAAAACGGTAAGAGATAAAGCCAAGGTTACTATTAGGCCTAATCACTAATAGGAAATGGCATATACGGCCTTTCAGGTGAGATGGAAATCAACCATTTTGGATGACCTTGAAGGTCAGTGCGCGCTATTGTGGTTGAACTGTGCGAGATAGAACTCAGGTTATCATTGATCTCTAATAGAAAGCCGCATATTGGCTTTTAAATAACAAAAAAATTGACCTTAGATGATCTTGCAGATCAGTAGGACTGCAACAAAAACTGCAGTGTACTACGCAGAGTAGACTGTAGCGCGTTTTCCCTAGCAACAGTTGGGCTCTCTTGTTTGTATTCGAAGCCCAGCAAACGTTGTTCTCAGCTGAGGACGAGTTGTTTTAAGAACAAGAAACCTGAGCTAATGCTCATGAGACGCGCGAGAGCCTATGGCAGTTCTGCATGTTCGCAGGTATTCTTGGTTTATCTCCATCAATTTCGTCGCAATTCACTCTTTTGCAGCCAAAAATTGCCAAAAATCACTTAAAATCAATATTTTAGGGTTCAAGGTCATTTAAGGTCATCGATGTTGACATTTTTAAGAAGCTGGTCGCCAGTGTTTGTTATGATAAGCACTTTTTTAAGCAGCATGTCTGTGCCTATCTATAATCATTTTCACATTAGACAAGACAACAGCGGATAAATAACCACTTTTTAGAAGCTCTTTGACACCCTCGTGCACAGACCTCTTTGAATCTAGATTCTAGAGGGTTCTGACTTAGACTGCTAAAATCTACATTTAATGCTGAGAATTTCATACGCAGGTTGCCTTGGTCTATCTCCAGCCATTTCGGCGAAGTCGCTCTTGAAATACTTTTCGCAGCCCAAAAATTCACTAAAACCCCCTATTTTGAGGGTTCAAGGTCATTCAAGGTCATTGATATTGACATTTCTAAGAAGCTCGTTGTAAGTGCTTGTTATGATAAGCAGCATGTCTGTGCCTATCTGCAACCATTTTCACGATAGACGAGCCAATAGCGGTAGTATAACGTTTTAGGAGGGGTGTCCCTCTTTCGCCCCTCGTTCGTGAAGACCCCTTTGTCCCAGTGGCATTGAATTTTGTCACGAAATACTAGAGACATTAGCTATCATACGGTGAAAACCCGAAATCTCTATCTCAACTAGTCTTGACACGGTACCGGGTCGTGACGGACGGACAGACGGACAGAATTACCATAGCTAATACACTTTACTTTTTAATATCTTCGCCAATTATTGACCAATTTTCAACATCCTTTCACTCGCACATTCTGCAGAGAATTTGCAACAATTTGCTTATTATATATCCAACCACACCATAAATGCCTCTCTACACTAACTTGTGAAATATAAATGTAAGCAAAAACTAACGATAATAACAACAAAATAGGTAAATGAAAAAAACACTTCAGACTAACATTGTAATGAGTAATCCGTATGACACTACAGGGTGGTCCAAAAAACGGACCCCCAGTTTTATTTTTGAGATAACTTCGGTAATTCAGCACCGATTTTAATCGTTCTTTCACTGTGACAAGCAGAAATTTATGGCGCGTAAACGTGAAGTTCTTCCACCCACCGCACTTTTATTGTGTGATTACATTACCTAGCAAAACAGTTCTCAGTTCGTAAGCCAGCATCCTTTGTTATTCTGCCTATATCAAACGATTTATTCTAAAAAATATTATTGGTAAACAAAGTAAATAAACACAATAGGACGTAACAATGACGTCACAAGGCACTACTGCGAATAAGTAAGTAAGCTTAACTATTTTATGCTACGAAATTGATATCTTTATGTGTTGCCTGTTCTCCGAGACCACTGTAGCTTTGA
>Ga0056128_1005939_pt1 | contig 15401 bp, 9 predicted proteins | sample WorMetLIZISLAND2_FD_71113 | JGI IMG/M metagenome (GOLD analysis project Ga0056128, IMG submission 71113) | Marine gutless worms symbiont microbial communities from Max Planck institute for Marine Microbiology, Germany - Olavius geniculatus... ...
TAGCTTGAATTTTATATATATATATATATATATATATATATATATATATATATATATATATTATTAGGCTGTTATTAATTGAGTGCACAGTCATGACTCATGAGTGACGTCATCGTCTGTAGGCTGTGTAAGCCCCCAATTATGTATCTCACCTTTGTACAGTCATCGTGGTATTTTGTAGTTAGGCCTATATACTGTTAACATGAAATTTGCTAATGTACGTTCACTGAGCAACTTTGTATGAAATTATCCATAGAGGTGCTACAGCCATACATATTACATAGGCCTACATGAGAATTTATTTAACAGCCGCAAGACAGAAAATTGCTGAAGGAAATTGGCAAGAATGGAGAAGGTCGACCTGTTGAGATCCGTCAACTCATTGAAGAGGTACTTGCCATTCTACTGCATTCAAAGTGAACACATTAAACACAGATCGTCGTATTCCAGCTGTCCAACTGCTGCAGAGCGTTTGTTTAATTGGTGATTAAAGGTGCAGCCGTGGTTGGTAATTAATTGCCACACCAGGCATTGGGTACAGTTCGTGCCAACTGCCAAGGTCAGTCATAAGGGTGAGCTAGCATTTTGCATCATATTTCGGCAATTTAATTATTTATGAACGGATTTTATTAGCATTTTTGGAAGGATGAAGCGTTAGTTGCCCAAGAATCGATAGTGGGGCTACTTTGGTGACGTTGGTGGATTGGTGGCTTAATGGTAGGGTCAAACTACGATCAAGTGGTTACTATAGTTATTACGTGGATGTGTGACTGTTTGCAAACAGGTAAACAAACTATGCATAGCCCCCCCCCCCTATAACCAGCACCCAAAGTTAGCTCGGCCTTTCATCCCTCTGGAGTAAATAAATTGTCTGGCTGAGGTTAAGGCCGGATGAATTCACGTGTGTCGGGTGGCAGGTAATGCCGTGTGATACGATATGGCAGGTGACGTTCTGTAGCTCTGCAGTGGATTTTTCATAAAGACCTATACATTGACCTATGGCGTGGCGTGGCGTAGTTGTTAACGCGTTTCGGATGAAACGAAGTTACTGTACGCCGGGCCCGGTTAGTACTTAGATGGGTGACTGTTTACAGTACGGAGCCAGCCAACTAGGTCGACTCAGCCTTCTACCCTTTGTGGGATGGTAAAATGAGTACTGGCGGTGGTCACGCCCATCGCTAGGGAAGAAACAGCGAGTTCTGCGAAACAGTAGGCCTTGTGGCCAGAACTGCAAGTATACTGACCCAGTCGTTTAAAGGCGCTGGCTGTTAATTTGAGCCGGCCATCCGGCCGACGTGGGCTCTATGCTAGCTTAATTGGGCTTCGCCCTCGCCGGCTCAAAGTGCCGCCAAGGGGATGAGCTCCTACGCAACGGACCTAGCTGTCTATGCGAAATCTTTTTTTTCTTCTTCTTCATCTATACAATACTTTTGACCTTTTGACTGTTAACCTGATGTGGATTAAGTTAGTAAATTTGTATAGCGCAGAAGCCCTCCGAATATAGAGCAGTATAGATGGCGGGACTTTGCATTGGCTGTAGTCTGTATACATGTACGTCCAGGGTGCGAGTGTTGAGTGCGTAAACGCGGAAGATCTGCCTGCTCTCCACGTGGCCGTGTTCAATGGTCACAATGACGCTGTCAAAGTTCTCATCGATGAAGGAGCAAACGTGAATGTTCACGGTCCATCCGGGGGTAATACGGCGCTTCACGAGGCTGTTCTGCTTGGCCCCGGTGTATCACGGGTCATCGATGCACTTCTCATGTACGTAATTTTATGCTTTAGTCATACCCCTGTAATTTGTAAAAATTTTGTTATACTGGTCCGTTACAAGCCTTTGTGACGCGTAAAATTGAAAATTGGCACACCGCATTACTACTGCAGAGTTTCCAGTCGACGTTGAGGGGGTTAGACATTAGAGGGGGCTTGTGTGCATGGTGTGTCCATGTCCATTTTGGTTTTTATAGGCTTTTTGTTTTCTGGTTAGGGGGTCTGTATATACGGGCAGACGTATACAGACAGACGGACGCATAATGCAGTTTGCCTGTGCTGCAGGTTTGTATCATAAACTGGTAAATTGATGACCCATGCAGTGTGTGTTGAACTTGAAGGTGTGGCGCGAGGGTGGATATACGGAACGAGAAGGGTGAGACCGCCTATGATCTTGCTGTGAAGAACGGACAGGATTCCATCGTGAAGAAGTTTGCTTCGCACCTCGCCCAGTTCTCACTGGATAAACTCAGCAAGCCGCGTCCTGCACGCTCGGTCCGTGAAGTCTGAACAGTCTATAGCGCTCTGAAAATCTGAATCTGTGCATAGTGTATATTGTGTATAGCTATGTTGGTTTTGTGTTTAGATCTAGGCCTAAGTGAAGTTTGTTATAACATTATGTGCAATATTTATATTCAAGTTATTCAGCTTGTGTAGTTAGCATTGTTTATAGGCTAGGTATAGTATGCACATTGCCATGCTTTTGTATCTGCCGTATGCACATATTTTGATGTCGTGCCAAAAATATGACGCTTATTCCATGCACTAATAACGACATTGTGAGGAATTTTATTGTTTTCTATTGTGTTGTATAAATAGATATCGTTGTGCATAATATGTTTGCTTATTGGGCATTCTCCATCATGACATTAAGACTTTACAATATGCCGTATATAGGCCTAGTCTAGATATTTTGAAGTATTTTGAACAAGACAGCAAGATAAAGAGTCAAAAGTTAAAGGTGTGTAGGTCTGTGTATAGCTCTTCCTGGGAACCCACCTTATGCTGAGCTAAGGAGCGTTACCTGCCATATGAGATCGCACAGTGTTACGACTGTTACCTGCCAGTTTCCTCCAGACACAGGTGAACGCGCCCCGCTTTAACGCCAGCTACGCATGCCGGTATTCGATTTACCTACCACTGAAGGATGGAAGGCTGAGTTGGCCTGGGCGTACTTGGTTATATACTGAGACGGTTTAGTTTGCAGACAGTCATCCATTAATGGTGCGGCGTATATTGAGACCAACGCCTTAACCACGGCCTATAGTTCTCCCATCTTTTTCCTTATGTCTCCTTCTCTTCCCATCCCTTTTCTCTCTCTCCTGTATGGGGCGTTTCTTCTAAATCGAGTTACGTACAGGATCTTCGGTAGCGCTGTAGGCCTATATAGACTAATTGCTCCCTGGTGTGGTCTGGGCCGTCTGGGGCCAAAAACATGGCCGTCGATTTTGGGACATTATGCACGGCCTGAAAACGTGTTTGGAACCAAGCTAGAAAGGCTGAATCAGGCCTGCTTGAGAAATCTGTGAAGTTAATTATTTTGCGTTAATTCCGAGTAATCTGTGACGTAGGCCGTGGCCCATTTAACTTCACTTTTTCAAAGACAACACAAACTGTAGGCTATCTGATTTTTTTTGCGTTTCCAAATTAGAAAATTGGGCAAATTTGCGGCTTCCATTGAACTGCGAACGTCCAGAAGCCAAAAGTGTTTCAGCATGTTGCATATTATTACAGACCAGCGTCTGTCTGTCTGTCTATCCGTCCGTCCGTGTCTTTTTTCTGGTCTCTATTGTGGTCGCAGTTTTTATTCGGTTTTCGTGGAATAGGCCTAGGATAGATACAGCGCAGTCGACTATAGGTACCGAAACTTGTATCAGCATTTTGGCTGTCGTTAAAGCTCCAAATCCGTGCAATACTTTTAACTAACAATAACGGGTATAAAGCGTTCAACAATCAACAGTATGCATGAAATTTAGTTCGTTGCACGTCACAGAACATCGCCGTTTAGTGACATAATAACTAATACATAAACTCACGGGTCTGCGTAGGCCTAGTAACTGTTTCTAGGGACGCGGGGCTAATATACGAAGTGTCTGAAGTCGCACAATGGGCAATTGTTTGGGCTGTACAAAAAGTGACGGGGATGAAGGCATCGAGGCATTCGACATCGACCACCCGCATGCCTGGGAGAGGCTGAGGACAGCTGTAGTGGCGGGAGGTATCGCCAGGCTGAGACAGTGGAACAGTAAGGCTAAGGATGTAGCAGTGGCAGCGGCATTCCACACCGTCGACTCTCAGGACGTCAAGATGCTGAAGGACGCTGTAGCGGCTGGCGCCACGGCGGACAGTGCCCTACACACAGACGGCGACCGTTAGTCTGCTCGAGCACGCTGTCGAGAAGAACTTCATCGCCGTTGATGTTATTCTCAAGGTCTGTCGTTTAACGTCATCGATGTTAGTACCCGCGGAAGCTCGTGATCAGTGCTTGTTATGATAAACAGCAACTGCAAGTCTGTGCCTGTCTGAATTACAGTGTGGCTGGAAGACGCCCTCGTTGTCACGTTATTTAGGCCAGACCACCCGCGGTGTGATCTGACGGGTTTGTCTGTCTATTGCTATAAAGGTACGTATATACATGTAGGTATAAGCCATATAACACGGTACAGCAAGCACATGCAGCATGCATGGGACGGAAAGATTCAGTTATTTCAGCATAGTGCATGAACACAAAAAGCAGTGCAATACAGTCGGTGATTGAGTTTTTACGTGTCGCAGTGCGCACGTAGGCCTGTAGAATTCATCGCTAGGCCTGTAGCCTATAGCTCTGATCACATTATTTCGCTCGGATTGCTTGCAAAAATGTCTCTCTGACAGCAGCTGCTCTGTTAAAACGAGTAGCCTGAACGACGCATTCTTTCGGTCGTATATATGCTTACAGCAGAATATAGCCATGAACCAGCTGGCAGTTTCGCAGAGGCTTAGCAGCAATTCCGCCTATATTTCGACATTTCTCCGTAACGTGGTCTGTCTGTCGTAGGCTATGCCTTTCACATTCACGCACCCTGCTTAAACCGTAATTCGACTGATTTGGATTTAGATGCCATTTGCCAGGTACACTTCACATTGAGGAGCGTCAAACGCCGAAATTTCGAGAAGTCGAGCCGCTCGAAGTCTCGAAAATTTTTTCAGATCTCAGAATTTTAGACATCTGTCTAGCTAAGTATTCCGCCATCCGTGCATGGCGCTCTGTAACTTCTCGGAATTTCCAAGATCTGTCTAACTGACGCTTGTACTGTCAATGGCGCCTCCTAACTTCTCGATCAGAATTTCAGAGATCTGTCTAGCTATTCCGTCATCGATGGCGCCATGATCTCGGAATTTGCGAGATCTGTCTATCTAGCACTTGTACTGTACATTAAATGCAAATAAGTATTTACAGAGCGCTGAAAATCCGAAAACTTACAGGACGCGATGTATGGCAGGACACTTCACTTATTTAGTCAGATCTCCAAAATTTGGAAATCATGGCTGACTGCGCACTTAGTAAGACAGTTCTCTGAAATTCCGAATCTCAAAAAAATTTCCGAGACTTCGAGCAGCTCGTCTTCTCGAGATCTCGGACAAAAAGACCTCCATTACATTAGAGTAGGCTTAAAATTTATACTAAAGGTAAGAAATCTGAGATAGCTTAATGCTCATGAGACGAACGCGCGAGAGCCTATATACAATGTAGCACTTCCTGTTTGCATGTTGTCTTGGTCTATCTTCAGCTATTATCGTCGCCAAAAATCACTAAAACCCCTATTTTTGGGTTCAAGATCATTCAAGGTCAACGATGTTGATACCACTAGAAAGTACGTCATTAGTGCGTGTACTGATAAAAAGCGTGTCTGTGCCTATCTGCAATGGTTTTCACGCTAGAGACAAGCCAATAGCGGAAAAATAACTACTTTTAGGGGATAGGCCTACCCGACTTTGAAACCCGCGTGCGCAGGCCTCGTTGAACGTAGGGCCGGGTCAGAACTTGGGACTGCTAAAATCTACATTCAATGCTAAAAATTTCATACGCAGGTTGCCCAGCCATTTCGGCGCAATTCACTCTTGAAATGTGTGTCGCAGCCCGAAATCGCGAAAAATTCACTAAAACCCCTATTTTGGGGTTTCAAAGTCATTCAAGGTCATTGATGTTGACACCCCTAAAAAACTCGTTGCCAGTGCTTGTTATGATAAGCATCGTGTCTGTGCCTATTTTCAACTATTTTCACGCTAGACAAACTAATAGCGGTAAAATAACGTCTTTTAGGGGAGTGCCCGTTTTTTCTCTCTGTCATCCGAAGGAACCCCTTTCACTCAGCGGCATGAAATTTGGTCACAAAATACTAGAAACTCTAGGCTATCATATGGTGAAAACCGAAAGTCTCTATCTCACCTGGGCCTGGAACGGTTCTTGGACTTGACACGAGGACAGACGGACATACGGACAGACGGACAGATTTACCATAGCTATACGCGCTATACCTAGCTAGCTTTCGCGCGTAAAAATACCTATAGCACTTCAGTCACTTTACACTCATCTATGGGAATGAGGCAGAGATGTGGCCTCGGACTCGGTCTCGAGAGTCCAGACGGTCTTGTCTCAAGTCTCGGCTTAAACGGTCTCGTGCACATCTTTGGACAGAGGTTTCTTCAAATGTTGTTTTCTCGGCAGACACACCTCGACTCCGCCATAAGGCTATCGTCCCGTCATTGTGAGGCAAACTAGTAAACCTAAGCTAATGTATGTCGGTTCAGTGCCAACATATTGTGCGGCCGTTCTCGTGACTTTTGACTTTTGAGCTAAAATGGAACACTGGTTATTCCTGACTTGCGGAACGCTCACACAATTATTGGGTTTTCTGCGACTTTCAGTTATCGAGCTATAGATGAGCCGGTATATACGGGACATAGGTTGGACGGATGGACTGAATGGACGAGAAAGACACGTAGCGAGGTGTCTGGCTTCATCGCCCGTTTGCCGGTTCGCCCCCTGTCTTTTTCGCCCCCTCACGTCGGACGTTTCGCCCCCGTTGAATACCGGTAATTTGACATCGAGGTTTATACGCAGTAATTGTCTTTAAGGCCTGAACAGTTTATGCATGATGCTGAGAATAAACGATTGTGTGAATGTTTAATGCTTTGTTCAATTCTGAAATAAAATCATTAGGCCTATACATGTATTTCATTATAGGCCTACAGAGTTTTACTGCGCTTTCTTGCCTTAGAATGTTTGCAATGATGGCGATATAGCCTATAATAGTTCCGCCGCTGCAATGAAACCAAAAATTACTGAGTTTGTGAACTGTGATCACTTATTATTCAGTATGTCACGTATAATGTTAATTGAAGTGACGTGACGCTACACTTTCTTGTTGTAAATTGAAACACAAGCCTCAATAATGAATCACCGGTATATTCAACGGGGGGGGGCGAATCAGCCAGGCACAGGGGGGCGAACAAGCCAGCGGACGAGCCGGCAAAGGGGCGAAAAAGCCATAATTCCGTAGCGCGGCCTACTTCTACCACGACGGCCGTACAATAATTTTCAGCGAAAGCGTAAAAATGACACGAGTCCACGCGACTAATGGACACAAAATTGATTTCAATCGTTAATTAACGGAAATTAGCAGTGATCGAGCTCAGCTCGGCGCTAGTGGCACGCGAGTTGGAAGTCAATCAATCAATCTCGAAGCTTTCATTGTCGATACCGAGGGCCGTAATCCGTCCCAGGTGTGCTTTGCCTTGCTATCAGCATCATCAGTGCTGGCTGGAGACATGGGCGTGGCCTTGGATCGACGCTGATCGTTGATTGGTTGCCGAAATTCGAGTCCCTCTACAGAGGTGGACGAAAGTGCTGTATTTCTGGTCCGCTGAGAGTCCGCGATTCCAGCAATATTCTAGAAAAAAATCGTACGTAGTCAGTTCACATGGCCTATCTTGAACTTAAACTTATTAGTGGCATCTGAAGCAACAGAAAGCTGCTAGTCTGACGTCATCAACACGAAAAACAGGAAGCTACGATAGCTGTAATCAATTGAAAATACAAATAATTAGGTCCACTGTCCACAACTATTGGCCTATAAATTTAGGTCGTGACTTGAGACTGGCATTTCGGAGGCGCTGGAGGTATATAATAGGTATTGTCAGTTTTAGATGCAAAAGCTATCATAAAATATTTTAAGTAATTAATTTATTATACCAATCAAAATCAAAACAAGCTAACAGCTTAGAAAACGGTCGCCGCAACGCTTAAATAAATGAAATAATAAGAAACAGAAAACGTCACGCAATCGTTCGGACAGACAGAGAGACAGACAGCATTCGAAAAAACTGACAGTAATTATAACTAAAAAAACAAACATTGACACTTTCTGATAAACATAATCGCCCGAAGACTGCAGCATTATTGATAAGATAATAATCGACCACTGCCCATGTTTTGAATGCTTAGGCCTCCGTCTCGGTCGTCAGTCGTAGCATGCCAGGACGCACGTGACTGGTGCGCATACTGCTGGCAGCTGCAGCGACGCCTGTCCTATACGAGTTTGCTTTGGCTGCCTTTAATAATTGTGGGCAAGTTTATTGTTCAAAGCAAACACTACAACAACAGTAACATGGCAATCTGTGCCAGTCTTTCTCATGCCCGGTACGCGTTTAAATCCAAGAGCAGTATACATAGAATTCAGCTCACTGTCTCATGCTAATTGTTGTGCCTGTATTACGAAACTGCATGTAGGTCTACTCAAACTCCACTCTATAGCTGACACAGTAGTCCATAAGTCTGTCATCGCCACTATTAAGCCATGTACACCATATACATGCCGCTTCGGCTTCATGCTGCTTGCAGTAGCCTATTTTGTCTCATTTCAAACCGAATGGCAGGTACCAGTAGCTGTTGAGGCAGTGATACGCGTAAGAGAACCCACGCTTGAACCAGGACGGACGAATTGGTATAAGCAACGACATCTGATTAGTTAGCGCGGGTTAAGTGGCATCATTCTGCAGTACGTCTGCTTAGCGCGTGTCTGTCATTCATTGACATAATCCGCCGTGCAACGACTTTCGGCAGACTACAAATCCAGTACTACGAAGTCTGGCGGATCCGTCAGAAGTCCGGTGACCCCGGTCGGCTATTAATCATACCGGCAGCTACTGTAGTTTCTGCGTTCTGTGTGGTCCCTCTGATATCTACTGCTGGTCGTACAGTACAGCGGGGTCGCGGGCAAAGCAGGGTCGCTGGCGGGGCGCGAGTTGAAAGGTTTGCGTTGAAATGAGCTGCGTCAGTCGACTGTGTGACGATTTCTGTACATAGCGGGGGAAGAGCCGCTGCTGCAAAGACTTATCAGTGAGCCGAGATTGGTCCAGTTAGTGGCAGATTTAGCTTTACACGGTAAAATACTGTGGGTTTTGATTACTATAATTATATCTATCAATTGTTTTATAAAGCTGTAAATGAAAAGCCAGCTAGCAATTTCGTGAGTGGAACTAAGGCTGATAGCTAAATTTTTCTCTGCATGTCTTGTCACCGGCATGTACCATGGACTATGCATATATGCATTTTCCTCTTTATTTTCTTTTTTCTGTGTTGTTGCTATTGTTTTCTCTGTACTGTTATTGTCTGCAGATATCGGTGAATTAAAGATAACCTTGATTTCATCCTATTTCATGTATACAGAAGTACAACGTAAGACAGACGCGAAAGAAGCGTGACTATGAACTGTCATTATACCCTCAGTTCTTGCCGCACCGTGCCGGAGTGAACACACTGAACACCAGTGACTTTGTTGTGCCTGAGCGTGTCGTCTGCTGCAGCCCGCCGGCGCCCGGTTAGATCTCGTGCTGTCGAGTCGCTCGCCGTGTACCGCTTGTAATTAGACGTGGTCCCTCGGCTGCAGTTGCAGTCGCTGCGACGCTGCGCTACTTACAGTGAACGTTGACTTGACTGTGGGCTACAGTTTCGTGTTCTGAGTGATGCGGAAGGAATAGTTTTCGTTCAGTCGACGAACGCTGTACACAGAATACAGTCACTGTAGTTCAGTCGACTGAGTCGAGGACTTCAGTCGCAAGTTCTCGAGCATCACTTCAGGCTACAGGTAAGCACACTTGTGTCTATCAGTACTTTCCAAACGTTCCAGCTTTTGCCAGGCGGATTTTATTCGGCCCTCCGAAGTCTGGAGTCCAGACTCTCGTGATGCAGAATTAGCCGACATCAGGCCCGTCGAGAGCCACAGCAGGGCCCGGGGAAACGTTCTGGTGGGCCCCCAAACATTTTCGTGAGGCCCCTCTGGGGAGAAAATTTTTGATTTTTTCCAAATGGTGCATTCTGGTGCACTTTATATTTATGGGCGACGGCGGGGCCCCCAAACCTCGCTGGGTTCGGGGTAGCTTACCCCCTACCCCACCCTATCGACGGGCCTGGCCGACATCGAAACTCTACTCAGGGACGGCGCCAGGTTTTCAGAGCTAGGGGGTCTAGGTCAAGTAGTTGTCGATTTTTCGCCGCTACCCCGACCCCTCCCCTTTATCCACCCAAAAAATCTCAAATTTGCGCAAATCTCATGGGTCGTTCTGTTGCCCGCCGCCGCTCCTGAGTCTACGGGTCGATGGTTCCGGTGATGTGAGATTGTGAGTGATGGATTGTTTTGCGTCTAAAGTTTTTTTTTCTACAGTGGGTCTAAAATATTTTCTGTTAAGTGTCGCGAGGTTTACTTAAAGTCCTCCGGCGTCTTGCGGTTATGCAACGGCAGTAAAATCCACTCGATTCACTTTCATGAGTGTCGCTTGGGCATGTGCTCGCGTGCTTTCACAATATAGATTATAATCTGTACAACGTCTTCTTTAATTCTTGTGTGAATGGGTCCAATTTTCATTAGGTGAACTAGTTGTCAACTGGTTGCCATCTAATTGGCCAACTAGTTTGCTTAACAGAAATTTGCCAATACGAGCGGTATGACTAATCACCACAATGGACCACAATTAACTGACCGTAGCGGACTAATGACAGAGATGACGACGTAAGAGTCGAAGAGAAAAGACATCTCCGTCTGTTTTTGCCGTCGTTTTCGCTGTCCGTTTCTCGTCGTCTGCCCGTCTTGTTTGACTTCGTCGACATCTCCGCCGTTCTTTATTCGTCGTTTTGGTCCGTTGTGGCCATTGTTATTAATTTTTTTGGTCAAAACTGAGGGTGAGAGAGGGGGTTATAGCAGGTTAGTCAGTAGACCTATTTTTAAATACGTCACTGCGTCTTTACGGCCGTCTTGGCTCAGAAGTCAAGCTGCTCACAACTCAGTCCTTTGCCGTATAATGTTTCGTATAGACTACTATTTGTAGTCTACAAATTGAAAGAATTGGCTTTTTGTAGTTTACTTTTGATTAGTTTTTAAAAACTTTCAAGCATATTTCATTTTATTATAGCAGTTTGTTCATGCTGAAAAGAAAATGTAACTAGAACATTCACATTCACATTATAGTAACAGTTTTAAAGAAAAATTAGGAAAAAATGGTAGGCGCCTACTATATATAGAACTGCAGTCCTTTGGCTTTTGGCTATACCAGTCTGCACGAGTTGCATGTAGGCCTATGGTGTGAAAAATATTCTTGGAACAGGTGTATCATGTATGCCGTATGGGTTTAATTAATTAAAATACTGTGTGCTGAGAATAGTGATGGTGAGAACGAATAAGCCTGTGATGAACTGGCATTTGCAAAATTAATATTTTCATAGACTAAATCCGTCTGATAAGATGGGGCTGGCGAAAATGAATCGGGATGTCTACTGTATGGTATTCCGAAATCCTAAGACGGGATTGCACGATGACGGATCTTGCAATCGGTCATGAAGTTTCGTTTGGTGCGGTGGTTTTACCGTGATGAAATTAGTAGCGCGGTAGCTGCATAATCTCGATATTAATCAACGATCTAATCGTCTGCTGTTGAATATTCATACAATCGAGTCATGTCTGTAAATGCTTGACGCGTTGCGGTGTGAAGCTTCGTTGATTGGGCGGCACGGGAGGCTCAGTCATTATTAGCTAATTTACCGGTGCGTGTATGGCTGTCGGTACTAAGCGATGACGGCAATGTGATGAATTTCTCTGCTGGAAATCGGATGCGCCGGCCCCATTATAGGATCGCTCCCCCAGAAAAGTCTCTCCCGGCCGACAATTTTCCGGCAAAAATCCGCCCCGCCTGGCGGCCGCCCGGGAAGACTTTTCTGGGGGGATCCTATAATGGGGAGACTTTTTATGAGGCCGGCGATATTTTAATAAGGGAAGGCATATCAATTCCGTGATTCTCTCTTCTCGGGCGGATTTTTCATGCGGCAGACATTTTAATGTGACACCGGCGCCAATGCAGTAATGTTGTCCGGCGGGGCGTGACCGCTCGCTACAATGCCTGCCCACCCGGCGAGTGCCTATGAACGCGCTTGCCAATTTATAAGCCCCGTAGCGTCGTCACTGGGGGGAGGTCAAGGGGGAGGAATTTGCCCCCACACCCAAAAATATAGCTTGTCGGAAAATTTTCTTCTTGTTGTCGGAAAATTTAGGATTGTTTGCTGCGAGACGCTGCACTGAGAGCGCGCCCCCACCATACGGCGCGTCGATAACTTTTCGTTCGTGAACCAAAGTATATACAAAATCGGAGATCCCCCCACAATCTAGCGAAGTATCTGCGGTTTGCTACGCCATTTTCCGATGCGGATGTCGTTCCGTTCGGCCGTTGTCGCCTCGCGCGGGTCCCTGGATCGCCGACCTAGCTGCTGCGCTGCTTAACAGCTCAGCTGTATTCGCTGCGACTGAAATGCAGACCGAAATTCGTCGCCTTTCGCCCCCAAAAAAATCTTGAGTGGAAGGGCACAAATTCAGCCGTCACTAATTTTACTGATGGAATTTTGCAGCCGACTGTCGAAACATTGCAACTTTCTGCCCCTCTTTCCTCCCCAACTTTCTTTAACCGTCGACGTCGCTGATTGCAGCCGCGACGACGGCGCCGGGGCTTCATAGTTGTGTCTGTCCGTTCGTCCATCCCATCGGTCGGTCCGCTCAGCGGGTCAGCAAGTGAAGTGTTCCGCCCATTGACGACTAGTCGACTACTCTGAAGCTCCGGTCCGCTGGTTCTCGGTCTCTTTGTCGGCGCCGGGCGCGCGCTCGCACACAGCAGATGGACCATCTGTGCATAGTTGTTACAGCTCACGGCTCTTACGTGAAACCTCGTGCGCCTCTCTCGCTTGCATGTCGGCATCGCTCTATAACTCGACCTTCGTGCGTCTGTCACTCAGCGCTGCGTCGCCTGCGGATGACGAATCGACGGACCGTTTTGACAACAATGCGTCAATGCTAGTACCATGCACGAGTCTGATCTCTGAACCGCTTAGACTGCCGAAATTAATCTAAACGATCGGTTTAGTGATGCCGTTGGTTCGTCGTCGCGCAGCTTTGAAGTTCGGACGTCGCAACAAGCAATAACGAATGACGATTACAGCTATAGGTACAGTAATAGATTTTTCTCACCAACAAGGTCGTTTTAATATCTTCCATCTATCGTATAAAACCCTAAATAACTTTCTATAATAAACCTCGTAAGAATTCGTAGTCGATAGGTTCGATAGGTCCACGGCCCACCATGGTAGAGGCGATACAGTGGGTGGAGGTGGGTACTGTGCCGCGCGCACCGAAGTAAGTAAGCACACCAACGTTGGACGTAATGAGATAACCGTAGTACCGGGTGGGACCGTGGAAGGTCACAGTACGTATAGGCCTAATTGTCTACGTGAGCAAGAACGTGCGCGTAATATACTAAGATTAGTAGGATTTGAGAGCACCGAACTTTCGATTGCACGAGTGAAACTGCGAGACCAGGGTTTCGAGACTATTCCCGGTCGATAGTCACGTTAAGTATAGTTAAGTAAGTAACTTGTATAGCGCACTATACAGTGTCCACGAGGAACCCACCGAATCTGCATGGGGTGCGTCTCACTGAGGTTCCAGTGATTGCAAAAACTTTTATCATTGTACATAACATTGTCTTTGACCGCTACAGCCATGCTGTAGAGCCATCCTTGGCACGATTATCACCTGTCTGTCGTCTGTGGGTAACGGATGTATTGTGGCTAGACGGTGCAAAATAGGGATTAGGTTGGTATTGATCACTAATAGGAAATCACATATTACCTTTCAGATGACACAAAAAATTATTGACTTTGGATGACCTTCAAAGTCAGTATATACTGCAATAGGAACTGCTACAAGCTGTAGCGCGTTTTCCCTAGCGAAAGTTGGGTTTCTTAGTAAATAAATATTAAAGCGGATTTATACACGGCGCCTAAAAGCAGAAGTCACTTAATAGCCTAGATCTTGCCACGTTTTGATATTTTCTTTTAACACATAATTACTTTTGACCGTTTATGGCACTTGATCGCCTATTTTGTGCTGTTGTGCCGCTTAGAAACTACTCACTCACTCATAGCAGCATCGCGCGCGCGGCTTCCTCGCGGTAGCCGGACCTAAGACACTTCGGACCTAACTTTTAGGTCAGAAGTGTCTTAAGACACTTCGGACCTATTTTTCAGTACATATTTTTTGTTACTATCAACACGTTTTGGAGAATAACGGCTGTATATTTTAAATCAAACATGAAAGCAGTGACGCAGGTGTGAAAGGTCGTAGTGGTGTCGAGGCCGGGGAAGCGAAACAATATCCCGCAAAACTTTAGGTTGTCAGAAAATAACTTTTTAAAGAATTTCGCCGTAAAATGAAAAAAATTAAAGTTAATAGCCGTCATTTACATATTAAAGAAAAATTACGCAGGAAAATTGAATTTTTTTGCACCTATAATCTCGACATCGCTGAGCGGCAGAACTGTTATTTCGAACATTTAGTGTAGGCCTAATTAGTTGGACAATTGGACAACTGGACAAACCGTCAGTCACAGTTATAGAAATCGGTATAATATGTGCTCTATATATGCTACTTTTATTCGGTCAGTAATGACAGTGTTGAATGAAATGGATTGACCGTTTGTTGCGATTCAATGTACGTTCTCATATTTTATATCGTAAGCCTATTTGAATCAGTTACATGCTGCTATAGGTCTACAAAATTAGATTGATTCGGCAAACAAGCCATCATTTTCTCACACAACAAGACGTAAGCCTGCGCACGTAACTAAGTAGTTAACTTTAATTTTAGTCAAAAAACCATTAGACCACTATAAATGTCTGAGACACTTAGGTCCGAAAAACGCGAGGAAGCTTACCGGACACTTTGGAGTCGAAAGTGTCCTGTAAGCTTCCTCGAGACAGCATGACTTTCTCGGCTGCGTATGACTTCGTCTGAACTGTGTATAGCCAGTGATGAAATCAGATACGGCAGAGCTTATTGGCGGTCAGTCGGCTCGACACTGGTGTACTATCCTAATCATCGTCGATGACCGCGAGCGTTCCCTGTAATGTGGCCGCCACGTGTATCACTCAATCCATCCATGAAGCCACGATCAGTGGCAACAAGACCAGCTCTGTGTGTGCTAAGCCAAGGAGATCTCCTTGGCTTAGCACACACAGAGCTGGTCTTGTTGCCACTGATCGTGGCTTCATGGAT
>Ga0056128_1005944_pt1 | contig 15397 bp, 8 predicted proteins | sample WorMetLIZISLAND2_FD_71113 | JGI IMG/M metagenome (GOLD analysis project Ga0056128, IMG submission 71113) | Marine gutless worms symbiont microbial communities from Max Planck institute for Marine Microbiology, Germany - Olavius geniculatus... ...
TTTGAGACTCTTTTGTATAATTATAAATATTCATTTTATATGCAGTTCTTATGTAGTGATAATGCTGTAGTTAAATATTTTGTAAGAATTGGACTGTGATGTGTATATGTTTTATTTTTGTTTTTCTTTTTTACCACTTTTTTTGCTTTTATTGCTTTTATTATTTTACCTGTGTTCTATGGACGTTTCTGTCTGAAATAAACTTGATTGATTGATTGATTGATTGATTGATAAGTAATGTTCATCAAATTCAAACATATAGATATTTAAAAAGCTGTAGTCAGTGGCTTCTATCCCCCCAAATCTGAAATCGAAATCGGGCACAACTTTCTTCTAGTTTTGGGCTCTGGTCCCCTTCCCAATTTCTGATTCAAGTTTTTCCCTCTATTTTGGGCTTCTTTCCCCTCTAGGGAAAAATTTTATTAAGGGTGTAGATTAAAAATCAGGGGGAGTAAAAGTTTTGTTAGGAGAGATAATGGAAAAGGAGAGAGTAAAAATAGGGGAAGTTTTGTTAAGGGTGTAGTTTGCCCAGTGAAAATAGGGAGTTTGATTTACAACATTATCAAAACTCCCCCCTATTTTTCACTGGTCGCAAGCTGCGCCCACCAAGTATAGGGATAGAAGCCACTGTTTGTAGTCTTAGCCAATCATTTTGCTACTGATAGTAAAACAGCTACCGGTAGCAAACGATACCCTCGACTAAGGAGAATTTTAAAAAATGATCCATTTTACCTGCAGTAGTCGACTTACAGATGTATTTCTTTAGCCTAGTTGTAACTGTAAGTATGTACGGCTTTTTAATGGCGCAAACGCGAATACATTGTTCAAGTTTTTTTATGCTTCTGAGTCTTTAATTCTATTTTCGTACATGTATGCGCATAGGCCTGCTTACACTGTTAAACCGTGTCAGAGCAATAAATTGCTATAGACTCACCGTATTTATATTAGATTGTTGTACACATTACAAGAACGAAATGTTGCATTGTTTACGCACACGGACAATGTGGCATAGTATAAGCAATCAAGTCGTTTTGTAGGCTACGTGCAGTACTGGTAGCGTTCGTGCGAGACGAGCCGGGACAAGGCGTATAGTTGGTCGAGCGCGATTAACCCGTGCGGCCCGGAGGATCGAACGCATCCCCGCGAAGCCACCAGTGGCGTAGCCAGAATTGTGAATTGGGGGATTTTTTCTCTTCCTTTTTCTTTTCCCTTCTATTTCTTTTGCACTTTTCCTTTTCCTACCCTTTTTCATTCTTTTTTTCCTTTTTCCTTTCCTCCTGTTTTCTACCGTTTTTTCTCCTTTTTTCATTCCCCTCTCTTTTAATCCTATTTTTCTTTTCCGTTTCCGTTTCTCCTTTTCTTCTCCCTTTCCATCCTTTCTTACCCATAGAAACAGGACTCGTAATATCCAGCTATTGGTCTGGGGGAGCGCTGTGAGATCCTTTAACCGAAATCAAATTTGGTGCATTACAGCTTTAAAATATGACATCTGATGACAACAATTGTAATTATTTTTTGAGAATCAACTGACCAAATTTAGTGCATTTTTAGTGTGTGCTTATGTTTTATCTGGGAGTTGGGGAGGGGGCTTGGACCTTCTAGGCCCCTTGTCTACGCCACTGGAAGCAAACGACCTGCGTTGACCGCGGAGGCCACTCGGAGCGTCGTCGTCCGCTGATTAAATCGATCCGCAGTCGACGTCGAGCTTTCCACTGAGACCTCGAGAGCGACTCGCGGGACCGATACAACGCGCCGTTCTTGCACACGGCATCAATATATAAGCTACCACACCGTATACCGGCAACGTGTGATAAGCGCGACGGTTCGACACCCTCTTCAGACACCAAATTCCACTCAGTCCGATTTGTTGAGGATCATTCGTTGTACAACATGATGCAATGTGCCGAGAAACAAATTTGCAACAACGTTATAGTTATCCGAGCACTTCAGGCATCACTAGTTGTATATTCTGAGTGTGCTCGCATACTCGCTATTTTTGCATGGCGGAAAAGATTAATTTCGAGCAGTGACATTGTGTGAGAACAAAAGCGCTTAAGATAACTTGTTGGGTAGTAGGCCTAATAAAACACAGCGAAGCCGACAGACAGCAGCCGAAATTGCTGATATATAGTTTAGTTAAAAGGCTGAATAAAGACAGATCATGCAGTCACGTGCTGAAGTTATCTGTCTGTAGCGTATTAGTAGGCGGTGGCGTCTTTGATGTCTAGTCCGACTAACCGTCGCCCGCATCCGCAGCAGCAGCAGCCGCAGCAACGGCGGCAACGGCTATTTTCTACGTTCTGTCTCGTTAGGCGCCGAAAAATCTATCAGTGGACTGCCGGTCGAGCCGTTTACTGTTAGCGGGTAATCAGGTGCTGAGTGAGTGATTGTCGATCCACGTGCGCTGGCTGTAACCTAACTTCAAAGCAGTCAACGACTAACTAGCCAGTCACTCGACTCGGCCTGTAGCTGGTTGCTCTAGATCGGTCTTTCAGTGACAATTATTACGACTGGATGCTGATGCAGATGCGTGCGTCCTAGCGACGTCTGTCGATATCGTACATGTAGCGCTAGGCCTATAGCATTCCTTGCACGCGGCCAGTGATCGATATAGGCATACTGTTACACTGATTCGCCTATATAGGCACACATCCATGACATGACAGGATAGGTACAACGAAAATTAAAAAAATAAATACACGATAACAAAGAAAACTGTTAAAGTAAGTTGCATTAGTTTGACCTTTTATTGCTGATCAATATCATTGTTGTTTGACGGTTATATGTTCTTTAGAGGCATTATTGTCAAACAGCAGACATAAACCTCTGTCGAAAATATGCATCTTCTTCTAAAATTTAGCTTAAAATCCATGGCGTTATTTAATGGAATGTTTACAAAACGTCTAAAATGTACAACTTTGCGTTGATTGTATTGCTGCATAATCTAATGTTGCTCAGTATTTTAAAGCTATTAATCACTACTATTTGTTGTTGCATTAGCGGAACACAATAATCATGGAATGGTAGTTTATAAGAAAAGAAACTTTATTATTTTATTTTTATAGCATGCTGCCCACTTAAGTTGCAGACCTAGAAATAAATATCCGACGGTTCAAACATCAGCGGGTACAGCAGTGCTTTTGCGGTGTCGTGGGTGACTGAAGGGCAGCATAACTCTAGATGCATTCACAGAAATATTCGTGTAAATCATCGTTAATTTTGCCGCGTCATTGCTATTCGCTGTCTTTGAAGCGACCTGCAAACCCGACCTCACTCATCTTGCTGCTGCAAACACACATCTCCGTGCACACACATGCTTGCGCGCGAAGACTCTTCTGGGTCTAATTTCCTGTAATACGTGAACTCGACCGACGTAGGCCTATAGCCTACGCGACAGCAAGAACTGTGGTTTGTGGCGAGTGACATCTGTCTGTGTCAGACTGTGTGTGCTACCACACGGGCACTTGCTGCGTGCGTTTTGCACATCCGTCGTTTATGTCGTGTTGGTGGTGATGAAACGTGTGAGAGAAATTACTCTTCCACTTTTAAACGACCGACAACTGAATCGATCATTATTGTTTGCCAGCTTGCACTGCATACAAATGGAATCGTACCATTTGCGTGCGATATTTCAGATATCATAATAATTGTTGTTTTAGGACCGTTAGTTGCTGATAATTTTGCTCATTTTATTGTTAATTATTTTAATATTTGTTTTGCGCGTTAAAAAGATATGTAATGAATATGTGTAGATTCCTTTTGCATCGTGTTCGCATCATATTATTTCAACCATTAATGTTTGCATTTCAACGAATGTTTTATTTATTTTAATGTGTATGATAAAAATAATTTTAATTTTGATTCTTAAAAACTATATTAATATTTCTATTCTATCTTTTATAATACATTTAAGTTACTTTTCTATTTTAATTTAATGTGCTAGTAATGAGAGTGTAAAAATATCTGGTAGATTATATCAGTATTTGAAATGTAAAGTTTACTAAGTTTAAACTACTGCACATTTAATAGCTATATTAATAAAACATATGTCAATTTCGTGAGTTATATGTTTTCATTTGGATCATTTCTTAATTCCAGTATTTTTAAAATCGGATTATGTTTTTTATTCTACTTTGTTTTTTGTGATGTACAGTATATTCCAATCGCAATTTCAGTACTTAAAGTGATTAATTTCTAGTTTTGCTTTTAGTTATAGTAAACTAGTCGATACTCTAATTAGGCATTTGGGCTGTGTATTTTTCGTGGCATGGATGTGGATATAGGTGTGAACGGCGGTTTGTACTACGTTCGCAACGGTACAGTGAACGAATATGCGCTGACGTTTAACTTACTACTGCGACCTGACATTACTGACATCTATTTCAACTGGAATGCGTCAGCTGACCAGTCTCCGGTAAGAACATCATGATTAAGCATGTAAAATTGAGCACACTGAGGTACCGTTACTAGAGGCTGTGCTGGTCGTATTTCATTAGTTATTCGGTTGTTGGACGAAAAAATTATTGCAAATTGTCCACAAAATTGATACAATGTTAAATATCGGTCAATGTTTGGCGAAGATATGGACGATGACAAAGTGGGAAGTTTTTTGGGAGACAGTCACTAAGACTTGTATATCTCAACACATCATGTTTAATATACACCGTGTCTCAATAAAAAAACGTGCAACTTTTATTTTTTAAATAACTCCGTGCAGCATCGGCCGATTTTTATAATTTTTGGCACGCAACATCACGAAAAACTTGACATAAACGAGTATACTAGTCCCACATTACCTTATTACTGTCGCTACACTACCTTGTGAAAGACAGAAGTCGTAGTTTGGCCGTATACAACAACGAATTCATATTTTGAGCGCATGCGTAGGCTCAAAAAACACTGAGACCACAAATCATTGAAAACCTGTTACATATTTAACACTAGTCGTGTTCATTATAACATCGTATGTCGACGAACTGAAATGACGCATCAACAGCGAGTGAGCCGCTCTGGGTCGCTCATTATTAAGCGTGCTGTTGGCGAGTCGCGTTAACGTCCACCGCTTGCGTTCGCGCTGGAGGGGACATTTTAAGCACACGCAATAATAAAAATAATGTGGTGTAACACGTAAGACTTTTCTGGGGATAATAACTATTACTCGCATTTGTCGCTATTCAGTTAATTATTTCTGAGCCGACGCATGCGCTACCCAGTATGAGTTCATTGCTGTAAACGGCCAAACTACGACTTCCGCATTTCACAAGGTATCCGTAATAGTAATAGCAAGGTAATAGCAACAGTATTAAGTAAGGTGAGGTGGGCACAACAATTGTCATTCACGTCAATTTTCTTCGTTATGTTGTGTGCCAAAAAAAATTAACAAAACTGGTCAATGCTGCACGGAGTTATTCACAAAATAAAAGTGGCACGCTTTTTATTAAAACACGGTGTAGTAACTTATTCGTTAAAAGTTACACAGTCGTCATTTTTCATTATTATTTCGCCACTTTCATTACGCCTATTTGCCTCTGGTTAAATTGCTACAGTAGAATGACCAGCAAACACACGAGCGAGAGCGCTTTCGTATCGGGCTGTGTGTGTTTTCGCTTGTTGTTCTTAATCGATGTTTATGTGTGAACGTGTGAACGGGCCCTCTACGAGCGTGCAATTTGTCTGTTTCTCTGTGACTGTGTGTGGCATTCAGCTGCAGTATCGATTGTCGGCGGTTTCATCCAACGTGAACGCAATCCGTGAACTGTCGTTCAGCGTTGCCAAATCCGGCCGCATCCCGACACGACTCACCGGTAAGCATACGTCCTAGGAGAGCTTCATAGGAGAGCTTCACGACTCTGCAGACCAGCAACAGCGATTATTCTCGGACTCTGCCAGTACATAGCCATCAACGCCAAACGTAAACCGCTTCAAAAGCCTATCCGATGTAATGTCCACCACGTTAACGTTCATTAACGGTGATCGTATTATCTCGTATTTATAAGCCCATAACAATTCTCTGGCCAAGACCATCTAAGGTTTCTATTATATCACCATGCCAGTCTCTTGCGTAATAAAAATAGGCGTTTTGTACGCTATAGCATAAAGCTTGCAGTCAAGCAACAGATATTGCATTGGCTGTGTCGGAAACCATATGAGGGCTACAAATTCAGCCTTATCCACTGACTCGCGATGATCTCGAAAACTACTTAAAGTCACAGAATGCTGAATATCTCAAAAACGACCCAAGCTATAGATTCACGCTTATATTTCACATGTCAGTACATAAGCAATAGCGCATGTTTTTTTCGAATTCTATCGTCAACGTAAAATATATTAAAATTGAAATGATCCTCTAGTTTCGTCATAATTATTTTTTTAAGAATACTTTAACGTCGTTTGGCCGGTCCTTCAAAATGCTCTGTGCATGTCGCTCGCAAGAAATGGAGTTTAAAGCAAACTACAGTAAAATCCTGAATTTATGCAATAATCTCAGGCGCGAAATGGGATTTAGGCCCTAAATAAAAACGGTTCTGTGTATATCATCTGGTGTGTATTAGCAGTACAGCAATATCTGCTATAAGACGTAAAAGGTAACGAGAAGCCCAGCTGTCGCTAAGATAGCTGACCGTACTGGTTTCCAGTGACCTTCAGGGTCATCCAAGGTCGATGATTTTCATTTTATCTGAAAAAAAACGTATGCCACTTTTTGTTAGTGATTAATAGTAACCTTGGCAAATCTCTCACCTTTTCCGAGAAAAGGCCACGTATAACTTCAAACTTTTGACTGAAAATTGCGGCCAAGTCGCTGCAGATGGAAACATTGTTACTGCTAACAACCTATAGGAAGTCGCCAGCGCCCTATCCGATACCATCGTTGACCCCCCTACAATTTACCTTTTAGCCACAATACATCCGTGACGGACGACGACAGACTGACGACAACACGTACCATAAACTCCACCGTCACTTAAGTACGATCGGCTAAAGTGCTAGTTTCCCCGTTGTTTTATCAAAGTTTGCCTTACGGACGCTTTGCGGACTGGCCGGCAGAGCAACACGGTTGCTTGTTGATATTATTACTGACAATAATTGACGTTAACGACGCGGATACGACGAAGACTGCAGGAAAGACCCGCTGATTATTAATCACTAACGACGTGGCTTTTGACGCCAAACGACACACAACTGATATACGCGTCACGCAACGGCGTCTTGGCGAAGTGAACAAACTGTATTATCGGGCTTCTTTACGACACCGTTAGTACGCATATCGTAGACGTGCTCACATTGGCGTGTATATGAGCTATACATAATTTAGTGCAATCAAGAGATGGCGGGCGGCGTAATGTACTAGTTCGCATGCGCTGTATCAGCGCAGCAGTATCAGCAGCATCAGTAGCATTATTCCGCCGCATCCCGCCGCCGGCGACTTGCAAGCATCATTCGTCGCCGACAATGCACGACAACGCCAGCCCGCCCGTCCGCATGGCCAGGTCGCTGCCGATCGTCGTCCTAAGTCGTACAATCAATTTGCCGCTATCAGATGAAATGTTCGTTCGGTCAGCCGCTGTCTGTCTCTGCAACAGCGCCCAGCTCGGCCATTACTAGCGCTGTTACACAGACGACTGTTACACAGACGAGCGTGTTCCACCCCGATATCAAGGCGGCCGGTGTCCCATTATAGAATAGCCCCCCTAGAAAAGTCTCACCCGGTTGACAATTTACCAGCAAAAATCTGCCCCGTCCGGCGGCTGCCCGGACGGGACGGATTTTTACCGGTAAATTGTCGGCCGAGGAGACTTTTTTGGGCAGAAGAAGGGGCGATCCTATAATGGGGAGACTTTTTATAGGGCCGGCGATATTTTAATAAAAGGAGACATCAATTTCGTGATTATTTCTCCTCGGGCAGTTTTTTTTCATAGGGGAAACATTTTAATGTGACGCCGGCCGTGCGTTGTCGTTGATGTGGCGTTCATTGCATTCAAGCTATACGCCAGCAACATGACGCTCGATTCCACCGCACAGAGTTCTGTCTGACGCTTTCTTTTCCTCAGCATTTCCCGTCCAGGCGTTGCATTGGCAGCAGTATCGTCTTAGAAGTAGTCTTTTTATTATAATTAGAACAGTCATCATATATTGTGTTAAATTACCAGCTGAGTAATATCGCATATGCTGTCGTCGCTCCTGAATATATTTTGCTTCAGCTGCACTAACTCCGTTGCCGACTGTGTATTTTTGTGTGTAATAAACACACTGAAGATTTGTGCATTATTGGAAAAAATAAATTACCACCACTAGACTTTCGACTTAACAGAAAACTTTACATCATCGAAGCTACATAACAGCCGGAAATTGTCCGTGTTCATGCAGGCACGCGTCATGTTTTTTGTCTAGTCAACAGACTTGCTCTCAACGAGAGGCGTGGCGCTATTGCGTCAGCGTGTAGAACGCGAATGACGCGATAACAAGAAACTTTATCGCGCGCTATCGACGTATAGGCCTAGTCGACAGTCGTATCCCAGACGTCGCATCACACTAAAACCCAGCCATTACTTACGTCACTGAGGGGTCCGTGTCTAGTCGGACTGCAACGCAGATCGCGTTGACGCTAACCAGCGCCTCGTTTGGCAATCGCCAATCGACGCTGCCTAGTTGCCTGTGTCCGAGGAATGTTGACGATACACTGTCGTGTTGGCGACGCCCGTTACTTTCTGCTTATCGATGGTGTCTATGCTCCGACACAGAACAGCTGACTTTGCTGAGCTGAAAGTTCATTGAATTGCATTGCATGCAATAATGCATACTTGCGACTTCAATCCGTTATCGTGCGCAAAATTTTGTAGTTGAGTCGGATTTCTGCTTTTCATTTCTTTTCTCTTTTTCTGTCCACTTTTTCTTCCCAGTTCTCAATCTCATCTTTGGCAGGCCATAGCGTGCGCTGAGACAATTGTTCTCGTCTTTATTATAGCTTCATCATAGCCCCGAACGTGACACGAAAAGAGCATTAAATGAACACGAGTCTGATCGTCCGTTTTATCTTATCGCAAAAATGGAACTTTGTTTCAAAAAAGCTCAGTTTTTCAGACCGATGTTAACAGATTTAATTCCTATTTGTGGGTTTCAGAAGGTCAACAAAATACTGAACATCTGTGGCGAAATGTGATATGTAGTATTAGTTACTCTATCGGCTCCGAATCATTTGCTTTGATTTTGCTTTGCGCCAAAAATGCTCAATTTAAAACATTTTCAAATTTCCTTTAATTTTTGTTTATTTTATTTGAATAGTAGCTAAAATCGGCAAAGAACGTTAAGACTTGACAGAAGTTTTTTTTTGTATAAAATTTCAGGTTTCTCCGTCGGTTTAGCGTGCAGTGGATTGGTGAGTGCCGAAGTTGATGTTCGAATCGTCTTCAACGTAACAACGCCGACTGGCAACACAACTGTTGTTGAAATTCGCAGAAGAAAAATATGTTTTGTCGGTAAGTCACAAGTGAATACTGTCGGCGTTTGTGGGTACTCAGTGAAAAAAGTTGCTTTTATTCTGTTATGCTTCGTAGATGAGAGAAACGATTAAATGAGACAGACATGCATTTTGATGCGGAAATTATTTAGCTATAGATTGTTTTTGCTATTTTATAGCAACTACCTGGAATTTTGACGTGCATTTTATAAATTTTTGTTAGGCTTAAGTAAACGTTAGTCTTTAGTCTTTACAGTGCTGGGATTTGGAAATGTGCAAAAAATTGCTAGATGCTTAGGCATTATGAGACGCAAGTTTGTTACAATTAAAAAGTAAAGATAAGCAAAATGTGATTAGAATTTAAACGCAGTTGAATATCTGATGTAGGTCTATATAGCCTGTAGGCAGTAAACGCAGTGGCGCGTGTTTTTGACAAAACGCAGGAAACCAGCAAGTCAGCCGCTCTGCTGCTGCTGCTGCTGTCGGTGATGGTGACGACTCGACAGACGGAGAAGATAAAGATCGAATGTCTGATCCAATAAACGTTAACGGTTTGTGTTTTATGCTGTACACTTGCTTTTGTCTTCTGTTTTTGTAACTTATCCATTACTCATCAAAAACGTCAACAAAAAGACAAGCATTGCACGATCTTGTCTACGTTTTACCTTAACTTAGCAAACTGTTAAAGTGACAATAATAAGTGCAGTCTTTCCCTATTCTTTAACTGTCAACTAGACAAGTTAGGCTACGAGGCCACATATATTAAATTATATAGTGCATCGCGTGGCGTGCGTATTTACTCCTCAGCTTTCGCTAGTATCTATTGTGCCTACCTACGAAGGGATGGCTAGGCTGAGTTGACGTAAATGGCTGGTTGCGTACCGATATGTGTCCTGCAATTTTTTCGCCAGCGAAAGTCGTAAATAATTTAGTCTGGGTTTGATTTCACGTGACACAACAGCAATTGTCTGGTCCATGAACTCTTTAATTCATTAGTAGTGGATTAAAGAGTCCGTGTCTGGTCACTGTGGTGTGGACAGTTGGCGAGGCCCGGTCTCGCGGCGTGGTGGACGGTGTCATCATGTACGCCTGTATCGTCAGCGCGTGTCTGGCGTCCATACTCGTCACTACTCTGGTCGTCGCTTGTCGTCGGCGCTGGGCTCAGTCTCGTGACGTCACTTCCGCCCGCGCCGTTTCATCCAATCACAGGCTTCAGCAGCGACTGCAGCCGTCCTTCGACAAACACCGACTTTCAGCATTCGACGCGTACGTTTTGTGCTGTACCGGTCCACCGGTACAATTACTTCAAGCCTTAATCCTCGTAATACAGCACGCTTACAACAGTCGTGTCATTACTTCATTGGCTGTTATATCCGTTTTATCGGATTGATGTAGAAATCTTGTGTCATTTTTATGTCTCAATCTAGGCTAGGCTTTTCTATCGTGGCCATTTACTAGCCATCGGCTATTTAACTCTTTCTCGAGTTCTTCAGCAAAAAGCAAACCCTAAGACTGCACATGTAGACTGAAGTAGAGTTGTCAGTTGTACAGCACACCACGAATCAAAACAAGCTATATCACACTGTGGCTCGTAAACTATTTATGTGTGAAAAATAACGTGCCATGTGTACGCCGGACATTGTTTTGCTGAAATACAGACTCGTAAGACGAATTCGCATGGCGGACAGCAACTGTTAGTGGCAGGTCTTAATAATAGACTTAAAGGCTCCGCTGGCATTAACTCGGGGATGGAGATCAACGAATATCTATGATCAGTACATTCTTACTAATGGTGATAGAAAGGAGAGTTTGAGCGCTAGTTCTAATTTTACTATGAAATATATTTGTTTGGTTTGTGATTCAGGCAACAAAAGCGCCCAGAATGTACGGAAGGTTCTGAAAAACGATCGCAACATAACTCAGTTTCCGAATGCAATCATACGGCAGGTAAAATCACACACTGTACAATGTATACGTGTAGGCTGATTACATCATACTACTTCATCGTAAATACTTTTTCTTAAATATTTCCTGTCCACCGGAGTCTGGAATTCAACTCGGCGTAAAGACTCGCACAAGACCGAGGACGGCAAAGGCAGCTCATGGACACGGCTACGCTCCAGCCTGGGGGATGATCGCGATGATGATGATAGAATTGTTAACTAGGTTACTTTTCTGATCGGTAAAGTTTGAATGATTTTACGAACACGTAATTAATGGCCCATTCACACCTACGACGCCAACGCGACTCGATCAGAAGACTGTTGTGTTGTCTAGGTGACAGATCGTCGCACGGACCGTCGTCGCTAGGCAACGCAATGACGTCATCGTCGAAGTCATCAGCATCCAACGGCAAGACTCGAATCGCACGAAGACATGTGTCTATGCGCAAGCTGCTTATGGAAGGTAGGTGCCAAAGTTTTGATGACAGTTACTAGGCCAGGGGACTGCATGGCTCAGCCAACTGTATCCATAGAAAATTGACGTCACAACGGAACAAATGTGTAAACGGTATAAATGTATTGATATTAACTACATTTGTTACAGAGACGGGTTTAACTTTATATCATTAGATTAGCGGCTTTTCAGTAAACTTTGCCGTTATTCCTCTCATGTTTTGATTTTCTTATCTCAGGTTTTTTTTTAGCTCTTTTATGACCATCTGCTGTTGTATTTGTAAATTTTGTATGTTTCAGATAACAGTAGGCCTACTATCATTTTTTCTTTTATTTTACTTTTATTTTAAACATCTTGCAGTTCGTTTTAGTTGAAGTGCTAAATTAATCTGGCGTTTTGCTTGTCAGTTTTTTAGCGTAAATCTTTACTCGTGTCCTATCTTACTAAGAAGACAATGCTAATAGTGTGTGTGTGTGTGTCTGTGTGACGTCATGTCATGTAGGAACCCATGGACAGCTGTATTACGCCGTTCTTAGCGACGACGTCACCAAAGATGCAGATCAGACGGGGCTGCTCGTCAAAACGGTCACAGGTAATCAAACGATTTATTGCACGTTCACACGCAGAAGTACATTCGTATAGGTCTGAAATGACCACCACCTTTAAAATTTGTATTTTTGTGGTAAATTTAAAGCATTGTCGTTTACCGATAGTCCCACAAAAATACAAACTTGTGGTATTTCTGGCGCGCACCTATGAAATGAACTGTTATTTGACGTTGTTTCAGCACATCCACTTTTGGTCTTCAGACATTTGACATTGCCTAGACCTATAGCTTTATTAGGTCATTATTTTGCAGATTTGCGCAACATTATTGTTTTTTTCATGCTACGTTTATGTAACGACGACCATATGAAAATTTTTATCTAGGTTAATTTAAACCTGTCTGTGATGATGACGATGACGACGATGATGCTACAGGGTGGCCCAAAATGGTACACAATTTTAATACATTTTAACGTTATCAAATATTAACTGATTTTTAAAATTATTTTACTTCTAAAATCAGACAAACATTTGTAATAATGCATGACTGCGCTGTGAGCATGCAGTGTGAGCGTGATAATGTGGGCAGAGAAAGCGAGTCGCGAGGACATTGAAGCGATGTTACGCGATGCTTGTCTGTTGCGTGGGATACAACACACCAACATCAAGTCAGTCATTTCGGTCTGTGTCGATCCTGCTGTGCCGCCGCTGCTCGTCTATAGCTTCCACAACGACTGCAACCTCAAAATCTACCTCCAGCTCTGCCGGACAGCACAGGTACAGAGGCGTTGCTTGTGATTTATAAAACTAGGCGGGCCAGGAAGTTGCACTTTTTCGACAGAATTCTGAGAGATAACCGCAAATTTCTGACAGATGAAAATACGGGTGCTCAAAACTCTAACTTTGCCTTTAAATTTCCCCAAAATCGGGATTTTGAGGCAAAAATGTGTGTTTTTGGACTACAGTTTTTCGACGAGAAGAAGATTTTTTCACATTTTTCCGACAGCCAAAAATTTAAAGTGGGCAGTTATCCCCTTGTCTCCCCCTTGTTACATCGCTACTACAGAGGTACCACCTTACCAGCATCCCCACACCTCCACCCAAAGTTGCAGCGACAGTGACATCGTGTTTAGCTGCTGTTGATAGTACAAAGCTGACGTTTGCTTTTGTACGACGTAGAAATGCTGCTTGTGGCACATATCTGCTGCTCTCTGTCTTCAATGGTGACATATATTATGCCAGGCTCTTACTTATGCCAGTGCTGTTTGTTTTATTTCTGATTTAGGCCTACATTGTTAAATTTCAGTCCCTGTCTTTTTTTACTTTGTACTGATACTATTTTTGTGGCGAATAGACGTATAATCACGAGTGTCGTGGACGACCGTTGCGAGCTATGTGCACTGCACTTCCGTTATTACGAGCTGGACACCTGTGCGAAGATTTACACGTATACGCGTGAGCTACATTAGGCAGATTTAATTAAACGTGTTGGCGTGGTTGGCTGCAGTTGCTGACAGGCCAGCAGCTGATATTCCTTGCAGTACAAATCACGTACGCGCTTCAGTTCCTACATCAGCAGTCAATACTCCACAAGGACGTCGCCGCGCGAAACTGCAGGTCAGAAGCAATGCACTGCAGACTGCAAGCTTTCTCGGCTCTCAACACTCAACGTATTATAACCGAGAGTAGTTAACTCGGCATTTCTAACCCCACTTAGGATTAAAATTTGTTGTGAACGTGATTTTTGTGCAATTTCAGTAGGCCTAATTTTTATTTTCATGTTTGTTATTCTATAAAAATAATTAACTGAGTAAATGACTGTCAGTCACAACTGACTTGTTGCAAGTACCAGAGTCAGTTTTATCCGATGAAGGTTGCCGTTTAATAAATATCGTATCTTACCAATCTGTGAATCAGCAATGCTGTAGAAATCATGCTTATCCTAATGGACGGTTTTGCGCGCATGCAGCGTTGATGACTCGCTGACGCTGCGACTGGGCGACAGTGCCTTGGCGTCCGCGCTGTTTCCTCTCGATTACCACAGCTTCCACGGCGCCGCTCGACTTCCCGTCAAATGGATGTCCATCGAAGCACTCGAAGACGGTCTCTACACCACCCAGTCAGACGTGGTGATCAAAATATTTATTTGATAATTTTAGCACGTAAATTACATCACAGAATGCAGTGTGCAGGTGCATTAAGTGGCGTTGTTCCCGACAAAAGATGTGAAGAAACGTAGCCTAGAAAATAAAGACTACTTGGCAGTTTGATGTAGAAGGTTTTAGTAAATAAAGCTGTAAAATTTCAAATTAAAATTCCAATGGTTGTTGAGAAAACAGCGAAAAACTTAGGGGTCTACTTTTTTCCGCACCCTGTAGTTGCAAAAGCTGTAGACCTAGTGTAAGCTTTTCGGGCCTATTGATGCACACATTCCATCAGACGTAAAGGTACAGGTGGTGTTAGGCCTATAGCTCTTAATGAAAGCCCATTTCAGAGCTACGGAGCGTCACCTGCCGTATAGGATCCCACAGTGTTACCTGCCACCCGACACAGATGAACGCGCCCCGCCTTAACCCCAGCCTGATAGACCGGTAATCGATTTACCTACCCTGGAGGGATGGAAGGCTGAGTTGACCTAGGCGGCTGGTTACATACCGAGATAGTTTACCTGCCCTCAGGCAGTCACCTATCGCAGTACTAACCCGGCCCGGCGTAGAGTAACTTCGTTGATCGAAGCAAACGCGTTACCACTAAGCCACTATCTGACCACATGTGGAAAGCAGAAAAATTCTGCGACTTGTCGGAAGTTGTTTTCGACTTCTCAGCTCACATAACCTGTTCGGAGACGTCCTAGTTTTCAGCATGTTTTAAACAGTACAGAAGTATGAGATGTAATGTGAACATAACTGTCCAAATAAAAATGATCGTTTTAGTTTAGATATGGCAATATATTGAACACGTTTATTCGCCATAAAGACAAAAACAGCCAGCACGAAAAGA
>Ga0056128_1005945_pt1 | contig 15394 bp, 16 predicted proteins | sample WorMetLIZISLAND2_FD_71113 | JGI IMG/M metagenome (GOLD analysis project Ga0056128, IMG submission 71113) | Marine gutless worms symbiont microbial communities from Max Planck institute for Marine Microbiology, Germany - Olavius geniculatus... ...
CTTATTAAACTTATCTGCCACCTCATGATCTGAAGATATAACATGTCCATCAGGGTTGGTTATTGGACCCAGCTTCCCAGTGGATTTACTGTTTTCCCTGACATATGCATAAAAGGATTTTGTATCATTCTTTATAATATTGGCTGCTAACTTCTTCTCAAAGTTTAGCCTGGAACGTTTGAGTTCCCACTTGGCTTCTGAAGATAACTTTTTATATGCCAGATGCTTCGTATCCTTATACCTAGCATAAGCCTTCTGCTTTCATTGAACCAGTCTGAATGCCTTCCAAGACATCCACTTGGGTTTACTACGCTTTCTTCCGGACTTCCGCAAGGGTACAAACAACTGATTTGCAGTGTTTTATTGTCTAAATTCGCTTGAAACAAAATTTTTATGTATTTTGACACTATAAACATTATATATGAATGAAAAATGGAAATAATGTATGCATGCCTGTTTTGATGAATGTTTTTCTCAGTCAGCTAATATGTTGTCGTAAGTTTTCTTCAGTTAGTTGTAAGTTTTTCCAAGCTTTTATGAAGTGTATCTTACAATTTCCTGAAAACTGCTTTCCTGTTCAGATTTTTATAATTTTGATTATTTTCTAATATCAGCATTTTAGGACTGTTACAAAACTGACGATGAAAATATTGTGTTGATTATATGTCTCGTGGCTTTTTTTACTGAGTATTATTTTGTGAATTGTAAGCTGTCTGCTGTAGATATGGTGAGAGTATGGGTGGGGCGCTGATAATGGCTCAGATTGCGTGGCCGACTCCTTGGGTCGTCATCATCGGTTCATTTCTCTCCACATCGGGCGCTGCCATACAGAGTCTTGTCGGTCAGTTACTTTCTTTGCAGTATATTTTTTATCTGGCCATCCCAATATACCACATCACAGTTTTGCTCATATCTTCACGTAAGTAAGTAAGTAAGTTTAATTCATAAAGCGCACAATGTCGGCAAGAAACTCGCCGAATCTGAGCCCTGTATGGGCTCCTAACATGGAGAAGACCCAGAAAAAACAAAATTGATGTAAACGTCGTTCCCCAGGTCAAGAGAACCAAACGCCAATTTTTAGCTGAAGAAGTTACGTCTGCCATGTTTCAGGTTTGTTGGCTGCATAGCGTGTGAGCACTATTGGCTCATGAGCTGTATGCTGTATGCTATATAGTGACCCTTATTGCGAGGCAACATTTTTGTAGCTGAGCCTGACATCTGCGATTGCAGCTGTGTGGATCACAGCTGTTGCCTAAGCTTGCAACTTTTGAGTTTGTCACTTAGTGGCTTGACTTTTTAAAAAAATTTTTATGCAGCATGCATTAGCAGCCACGTTTATTGCATGAGTTAATAGTAGCAGAGACTGCAGATGTGGGCTAGTGCATCGTGTGATGTGTCTCTTTACGTCCTGACTTTTGCTGCTGCTCATTGTGCATACCCACAGAGGGATGGCCAGGCTGAGTTTATCTGGTTGGCTGGTTACGTGCCAAGATGGCCACCCATCAAAGTGATAACAAGGCCCAACATTTAGGAACTTCATTAATGTGACTAATGATGTTATTAACTGAGCTTAAAGGTCAAGTCATGCCAGTTTATGTAACTGTTATAAAGCGCTAATTGGCTTAATCAAATGTTACTTTGTCAATATATATTAATTTTTCTGTTCCCAGTGTTATCTTTATACTTTGAAAATAAAGTTTAAAGTGGACAAATGTGATGAAACTGTGACGTCACAAACAACTATTAGCGTCAATGTAGCGTTTGAGAGAATTTGATGCTAAAAGTGTTGATGGAGCGTGGTACCAGGCAAAAGGACTTTGCTTGTATTTCGAGAAGTCACTGTCATACCAGAAGTAGGCCGATTTTATGCCCTTTCCATTGACCAATCGCCGACAGATTCCGACTTTCGCTTCCGGAATGCAAGCGAGTTTCTCTCCCTGAGTGCGCATTGTGTCGATGCTGTGGCATGACACTTTCTCACACACTGCGATACACGCTATAAACAAAACGTAGTAGGTGACGTCATCATTCCATTCACACGACATTATTTTTATTGAAATTAATGTAAAGTGAGGTTTTTATTTCAACTGATCGGTGTATTATTTATTAGCATTACATTCTACACATATTTAGCCAATATCATTTTTTCGTGCGACTTGGCCTTCGACACAGTAACTAGGCCTAAATAAATGTAAAGTAAATAGGAAAATCAGTTCTTGCCATTGTGCTAACTGCAGCAGTCATAGGTACACACTGATCAGTATTTTTCAGTTGCCATGCACCCTTCAAACGTCAGAATGATGCCTGTAATTCTGCATTGTTGTGAGTTCTGTGAATGAAAACTTTGCTGTGCATGATTCATGGTTTCATTTCAGGAGCGCCACGACTGCTGCAGGCCATTGCTAAGGATGGCGTCATTCCGTTCATTAACATCTTCGGTGCAACAACAAAGAACGGCGAACCATTTCGTGCGCTGCTGCTGACTAGCGCCATTGCCGAAGCTGGAATTCTTATAGCAAACATCGACAGCATTGCACCAATCACCTCAGAGTCAGTATCTTCAAATGTTTGTTTATAATTCATTTAATTATTAGCTGCTAATTTACACCTGACTTATTTATTAAATTAGTCTTGGTATAGTTTTCAATTTTTTATTTTGCTAGTTTATCACCATGGATGTGCATAAGGCTTTTTAAGCTGACATTGAGATGTGATAGAAAGTGACAAGACATTAATATGTTTTAAGATGGTCTCAAGAGTGAGACAGCAAGAGTTTTATATCATATGTTTATATGGTCATTTTTTGTGTCTATTTAAGTTATTTGCATTTATGTCCTTTTGTTACTAGTTAGTGTACTTTAGTACTGGTCAAACGGTGGTGCAGGATAGATAACAGAAAGATAACTGCTCAGCTGGCAAAAGTAATGATAGGCGGCCTCTATGTTCAATTATATTTACCAAAAGGCTTTTGATAAGTTAGGGACTAGTTCACATATCATTGTATTAACCTAATAATAGCCCACATAATAACAGCTCATGCACAGATCAGTTTATTACTGTTTTAAGTGAAAAATATTAAAATAGACTGTGATTGAGTTAGATGACTGGTATATACATTGTAGGTTTTTTCTAATGTGCTACGGATTTGTCAATCTTGCGTGTGCACTGCAGACGGTTCTGCGAAGTCCAAACTGGAGGCCTCGGTTTCGCTTCTATCACTGGTGACATTTTAATGTTCACAATTGTGTCGTCATTTTGTTGTGGTCAATTGACTGTGTAGTCTGACTGTGCTTATTATTTACCTTCCATCTTAATGGGTCACATTACAGGTCGTGCTCGTTTTTTCTTTTGTCCGTTTGTCCTTCCATTCTCTGTGGCCTTCAGACCTGAAAACAAAAAGCGTATAAAATCCATGATTGTTGTGAACATTTCCAACGACATTAGTAACTATGTGCCGGTTTTCAGCTCAAAAGATCATAGGTCGTGTTATATGCTGGCACTGGACGGACATATGTTTCTGTTATAGAAGTGTTTGAAATGATCGCAGCTTGCTTCAGTGTTGATTTGTTGATTGTACGTAATAGGCATCGTCTCTGATCAAGCAAAGACATTGTGCAGTCAGTGGCAGAATGAGTCTGAATTTTGAGTGAGCAGATTGCGTGTAAAATTGGTGGTGTGGGTGTGTTTATTTGCGCACAGGTTACTGTCATTGTTTGGCGTATGTCAGTGTCTTGTCCTAATGTTTCTTATGAGCTGGTACTATGCTATCGTCGCCATCGTTATTGCTGCTGCTATCTACAAGTACATCGAGTACAAAGGGTATGCATTGTTTTGTGATATATACACTATGTTTTGAAATAATAACTTCAGAAATGTTTTACCTTATTTTTTAGATGTGATGATTAGTGGTTAATTCCCCCCCCCAAAAAAAAATCTGAGAAAAAAACATTTATTACAGTCTGGTACTTGTTATGGTGCTTCTTACATGAGTCAGATTCGTGACTGGAAGCACTTTTATGATCTCGGAAGTGTGGCAGCTGATTGGCATGAGCTAATGATACTGCAGCACATTGCGCTGGCAGCCAGCAAATAATTGGGCATGTGTTGCATCAGCAGACATACCACTGCCCCAGTATTTCCACTGTTCATATTCCACTCTACCCATGTGACTAAGGTATGATTGTGTAACGTTTGCAGGGCGGAGAAGGAGTGGGGTGATGGACTGAGGGGTCTTGCAATGTCTGCGGCAAGGTTTGCGCTACTGCGGCTGGAGGAGGGTCCTCCACATGTCAAGAACTGGAGACCACAACTTCTCATCTTACTCAAGCTCGACGACAAACTCGAGCCAAAGTATCGTAAAATGTTGACATTTTCAAGCCAGCTCAAAGAAGGTGTGTTTCTGATTTTGGGATTGTTAGTTTCAATATTGTCCCAGCTGACATTATGTGCACTATATAAATTTTATTTACTTACTTACTTGCTTACTTGGCTAGTACCTAATTGTGCTGTTTAGTGACAGATGCTTATCTTAATTAACAACTTGCACAGAGTCGTTGCGTGACAATGGAATGTATGGGAGTCGAACATACAATGTTTCCTCAGATTCAAAGACTAGTCTTTTCTGCATCATACTTCTCGGTAGTTTTGTGATTGGGAATTGAACTGTGGCTGAGAGGTTATTGTTTAGGATTCTAATATGATTCCAATATGATTGCCATATTGTACTTACACAGTATTGTAGTGCTTGAAGCAAATGGTTCTATAAAGGCTGTTAGCAAGATTTAGGACTGTCATGTTTATCTCCATAATCAGTGATCAGTTGCTAAATTTTAGGTATCATGGTCTATGTAAAACAACAACAGAACAGACAAAACAAAAAACAAGTGTGAGAAACTGACCAGTGTGCACCAATTGTACAAATACTACCAAATTTACATGTACATCATTTTGTGTCATTATTTTGACTGTAGCAAAAAAGAAAGAAAGACCAAGTTTAGTAGTTTACATTAAGATGTGTCATTTTACCATGTTGTTGTCATAGGCAAGGGTCTGACGCTGGTTGGGTCGGTGATAGAAGGCGACTATTCTGAGAAGTATGCAAGCGCATTGGCTGCCAAACAGACAGTGACCACTATGATGAAGAAAGAGAAGGCGCCTGGTTTTGCCGAGGTCATTGTTGCTGAAAGCACCGTGCAAGGACTGTCATATCTGTATGTTGGCGCCGGCCATTTTTTTACTTTTTTTGCAAGTTGTCAGTTGTTGGCCAGTTATTTGATGTTACTATTTATCAAAGCTGCAATCATCACTTTTTTTAGCAAATAGTATGTAATACTGTGTGTTATGTGAATGAAATGTAATGTATAATGCCAGAATAAGATTGCATTATATAATATTTTTATTGTTGTTGTTGCTTATACAATATGAAGGTCGTGCTGGGTCATCCTGTCTGGGAATTTGTTAAACGATTAATTGTGACCAAAAACAAGTCGGGTAGTAGATTATATTGTCATTTTTATTTGGCACATGACAATTTGTGACTTATTGTTATTGGCTCATGTTTTTTAAAAAAATTTTATTGCTGAATATTTATCTGTGCAGTATTTTGTGGGCAATGACATTTAATTTAGTGTAATCCGTATATTGTTAAATGGCTAAAGGTGTGTAGTTCTTCACAGGAACTCAGGATAACGATGAAGATTATTAGAACTCCCATTATTTTCACATATGCACACTTAAATGCAGAGTTTTTACAATTTTAGGTTTAGGTCGTTTTTTTTTGTTTTGTGTTTTACTGTAAAAGTTAAATTTTCTGTTCCATTGTGTGTATGTGCAATTTTGCATGGAAAGGCCATCTCCGAAATGACCTATACTGTGTCTGGTGGGACGTTAAACCATACTCACTCACACTCACTCGCTCACAGGAACTCATCTTAGGGTTGTGGAGCCGCACCTGCCACATGGGATCACCTGCCTCCTGACACAGGTGAAAGCTCCCCTTGCTTATACCCCAGCCATGCAGGCTGGTACTCGACTTATTTACCCCAGAGGGATGGAAGGCTGAGTTGAGCTATATTGTGATGCTTGTGTGTTGCAGCATCCAGGGCTCTGGGGTCGGTGGTCTGACACATAACACTGTCATGTTGGGCTGGCCTCACGGCTGGAGGCACAGCGAAGATGAGAAGTCATACAGAGTCTTCTTAGGTAAATAGTGCAATGTATACATAGCTGACTGTTACCAGACCATAATCTGATGATCACACTATGTGGCTCTGGGCAAAGGCGAGATGTAGTGGGGTGTGTATATTTCAGCCATACATAAAGACAGATATCGTTTCATATTCTCTTTGGCATGTTTTTATCAAGAATCAGCAAAATTGGATGGCATCTGATTAAGTTGTCATGTAAGTAAAAAGGGTGACGTATTTTCCGAGACACAGTGTAGTATGGAAGAAGTTGCAGAAGAAGAAGAAAATTATTATGGAAGAATATTCTGTCAAGGAAACTTTTTATGTGCCTTGGACATATCATTAAAAGAAAATGAAAAGGTTGAGGGTGACTGGTGATGGTGGCTTATATTAAATTATCTTCCTGTTTGCTAGAGCTGTCAAATTAATGCATTAATTAATGCACTAATGTGTTAATAAATTAACGCACGTTAAAAAATTAAACGTGCGTTAAAATAATTAACGCATATACGTAAATTTGTGTTAATTTACTAAATTCTGTGAAGCAAAACTTCCAATATTCTGTTAAACTGCGGTTATTTGACGAATGAATTCAAGTAACTAAACTGTAGTTGCCATTCTGTCACTACTGTAAATAAATAATTATTTTGACGACAGGCTAAGATTTCTATGCTAGCTATGATGGCAGTTATTGTTGACTATACGTTTAAAATGTGTTTTTAACTTTCTGTATTTCACAGGCAGGGCCCCAAACGTCGTGGGACCCGGGGTAACTTACCCCCCTCCTACTCTCCCTCTCGACGGGCCTGGGTGCATTAATAACGCGTTAATCAATGTGTTAAAAAATTAATGCAGTGCATTAATGCATTTAAAAAATTAACACTTTGACAGCTGTACTGTTTACTATACAGACACGTTGCGGCACATCAGTAATGGACATCTAGCAGTGCTGCTAGCTAAAGGCATTGATCAGTTCCCGGAGAACACGGATCATTTAGTCGGCACCATCGATATCTGGTGGATAGTCCGTATCCTTGCACTAGCGTTGCTAATTGCTTCTGTTGTGTCTGTGTAACAGTAATTAAACACGGGTTGTAAATTATCAAATGTTTTTGTTTTTAAAATTTTCATTTCTTGACAAAACAGCTTTCTTAAGTTTTTCACTTTAGTTTACTTAGCCACTTCACATCAAAATATGCTTTCTAGTAAGTTATTTGATAAGTTGCTCAGTCAAATTACAGGATATTGTTCTAATGCTCTGAAGTTAGATAAACGCTGTGCAGTTGCTCTTTTGGCATGAATTACGCTGCTTACATCATTGTTAATGTCTTGTAATTATATAGTTACAAGAAATATTATTAGATTGTGACCAATCTAATGTACTGATCGTGTGCATTATTTTCTCCTGTATTCTTCTAAGTGCTTTTTTGTTTCTTTCAACTTGTATTAGAGACCTGGCATCAGTTTGAGACCGGACTGTTCGACTCGCGGTGGTCGACTTCCTATGGGTGGTCCATTGTGACCATGCATCTATCTGGCACCGTTATGGAGATATGGCCGTTTGAAGTTCTTCCAGGAAGGCTCTTCCAGGAACAGAGTTTGGTCGGTTGGTCGGTCCTCAATATTACATTGATTTCATATACTCCTCTTCACTACGTTAGGAACGTAGCGCGCGAGGAGTTAAAATTTGTGTTAGATCAGAGTGGTGACAGAAGTGCTCCTTACAGTTTAATAGTGTCATTATTGTCTGATAAATTTTTAGTCCACATATTACTGCTGTTAAGATCATTGGTGTATTTGCCTGCTGTCGGTGGCTTACATCATTCGATGTATCGGTTATACGGATATCTCTCTTTGTGAGTGCATATTATTTCTATATGCTGTGAGAACAAAACTCTTGAGTATGAATTCTTGACTAAGCTGTCTGATGCTGAAGATGATGGTGGCCTGCTGATGTTGCTGCCATTCTTGTTAACTCAACACAAAGTCTGGAAATACTGCAAGATGCGCATATTCACCGTCTCTCGTCAGTCGGGAATTTGTTTTTTTTTACTTTCAGTTTTATTTATGCTGTCAGTATTTATCACCATCAGTGAACACTATTTTTTGTGGTTGTTGACTTGTTCTAAAATCCAAGATATTTATATTGCAATTTTATTTAGATGCTGGTTACTGCTGTCTCAGTTGTTTGTGTTTCCATTATACTTCTGCACTGTATCCTGCAAAGTATCATCAAAGTGTCCTAAACTTCTTCCAATACTTACAGGCCTTGTCATTTTAGATTTCTTATACAGTCATCAGGCAGAATCTCATTGTGCTCAGTTGGTCATTCTCACTGGAAACATTAAATACTGATAGATTATGAAAAAATGCTAACTTTTAACCAGTATCCACTTACGTGATAAGCTCTCTTTCATTTTGCCATATCTCTGTTCAAGTCCAGTCATTTTAGATTTTTTTTAGATTTTGGGAAACTTGTGCCAGTTTTCAGCAATATGTAGCAGTATCAGAATGATCAGTTTTTTCATTGTTTTTGTGTCAGAGATGGACGACAACGTTGAGCAGATCAAAAAAGATCTTCACATGTTTCTGTACCATCTGCGTCTGCCTGCTGAAGTGTTTGTTGTGCCGTTGGTGAGTGAGGAATTTGCTCCACCTCTGCCACTGATTTTATTTTCATTCTCACTCAGATGTCTGTTGATAACATCTATCTATGGCATAATAACTCCCCCTGTCTTCCAATAAACAGCATTCTGAAATTAATGACTGTTTGGAGGATAACAGGGAAGATCACTAGGAGATTATTAGAACTACCATTATTGTTAATTACATATGCACTCCTATAATGCAGTTCTTACAATTTTAGGTTTAGCCTGTTGTTTTTTGTGTTTCGCATTTCTGTACGGGTTAAACCTTCTGTGTCTTTATTGTAAAGGTTAAACTTTCCGTTCCATTACTATGTGTTTGTTTGTATTCTGCCTGGAAAGGCTGTCCCCGAAATGACTTATACTATGTCAGGCAGGACGTTAAACCCTACTCATTCACTCACTCACTCACGCATAATAACAAGTTGAGTGACACATATTTTTATTCTTTTTTTGACTACATTTTAGGATTCGAAGATTCTGTTCAACCACCAAAAGGACTAACCAACCAGTAGGGTTGAAGTCCACACTGAGGCCTGATCTGCACATTTTTGGCTGTATCTTGTCATTTTAAAGAAGCTCATTTCTACATGTAGGCCCAACAAGGCCAGTTTTGCGGAATTTTTACACCAACTGAGTGAACTTGGTTTTCTGCTTAGTTAAAATCAACTTTTTTGGCAAACGTTGTATTTGAAAATTTTCAAATTCTTAATCATTCAATATACACTTGAGTCAACTTGGTTCGGCTTGCCCCAGCTTGTTGATTTTTTGTCTCAGTTTAGCTCGTTTGTTTAAGTTCATTACTGCCAAGATTATACTAGTACAGATTTAGACAAATATTAGTGCTTGTTTCTACATTTAATATTTGTATTAATAATAACAGAAGAACTGTTGTGAAAGTTAAAGTTAAAACAGAAAGTGTTTATGTGGTAATTGTCATATGTAAATTGTAGCCAGACAGTGCAATCCGTGTCTATACGTACAAACGAGCGTTAATTATGGAACAACGCACAGCCATGATGAAAAAGATGCATCAAAAGAAGACAAAGAAGCATGGAAAAATAACAGTGGTGGGCTTATTTTTTTGCATGTTTACTGCTGGCATTTTATGATTATTGTATCTTAAATTCTAATCATGTCATATCACATATCGCATACTCGTCTGAAATTAGTTGTCATTGTGGCCAATTACAATAATAATGTGAACTAAGTTTTGTGTTTTTTTCCCATTTTTGTTGTGTGCACTGTTTGCTTTTTGCTATGGCACATTGGAAATTTTTTGTGCCTCCGCACTATATCCCAGTAAACTGTGTATCGTGTTGTATTGCATAATGCAAATAGCCAGACCAGATCGTCGGCAGAGCATCAGAAGAGCCAGGTGCGGCAGCGGCTGATGCTGATGTCTGGAGCAGGGAACTGATGGTGGATGATGACAACGCAGCACCACCAGCATCAGCAGCAACTGATAATGTTGTTAAACGTGGCTCTCTGGAATTACCGGATGATTTGCTACGCATCAAACCGTACGTGACTCGTCGCATCTGTACATTGGTTATTGGTGGGGTGGGATACGGAGGGATGGGGGGACTGTCAAGGTCACTAGTCTGAAAGGCACTAGTCTGAGGGTTAGATATAAGTTAGGATTAGGGTTAGTGTTAGTGTTAGGGTTAAGAATAGGGATAAATTGCATCTTTGGTGGATTGGCGGACGTTGGTTATGGCTGGCCTTGCCTATTGCGGTCCCTGGTTATGCTGGACCAGAATCTACCAGATTCAGACCAGTGCTTTTTGGACTAGTGACACAGTCGTCGATGGGACGGTGCTGTCTCATCTTTTGCAGACAGACGACTTGTCCCTCTGACTGACTGTTGTAGTAAAATCCATGTAAAAAAGACTCTGAGTGTTATTTGTTTGCTTACTGCAACACATGCTCAATGTCTATAATTGTTTTGCAGTTTCGTTGTTGAGAGAATTGTAAATTTACAATTATTTTCGCAGTATTGTGATACAACATAGATGGGATATGGATAAAATATGAGCATATTGAATACAAAAAAAATAAACAAATAACTGGCATTTTGCATTGACGTAACTGTAATTATTGGTAGCAGAGTCGTGGGTCAAAATAAGGCGGGGCAGGGAGAGCAGTTATATGACAGAGACTGCAAATTTTTGACAGAGATGATGATGGATGCTGAAAATTTTAATTCTGCCATTAAATTTTCCAAAAAAAGTTTCTTTTTCATCAAATAGACAAAAGTTTTTGGATGTGGAGAAGATTTTCCGTCAGCCCAGAATTTGTTGGGGCAATTACTTCCCTTGCTGTAACCTCCCTCCCTTCCCCAGCGATGATGCCTTGTGGACCCTCGAAGAGCGAAGAGTTCGTGCAGATTTAATCGAAGTCTGTAAAATCATATACAGAATATCATCAGTCTCGTTTGACACATTCTTCAAATATAACAACTATGGAGCAACAAGAGGTCACTCATTGAAGCTGACGAAAAGGAGAGCATCAACTGAATTGAGACACCACTTTTTTTCAGAACGTGTTATTAACATTTGGAACAGTTTTGATAATAGAACAGTGACATCTGGATCTGTCGACATTTTTAAAGGGAATCTGGAAAGGCTCAGACAGTCAAAAGAGATAGACCTGTTTGTTGGCAACTGATGCTACTTGGTCTACTGAGGCTGAACTGTGCTGTCGGGGAGGCCTTGTCCGGTGAGTTATCCGGTGAGTTAATGGTTTGGTGTGTTGATGTCAGTGACACTCAGAACGTGCGTCGGATGCACACGGCTGTCAGGCTGAACGACGTCATTGTGGAGAAATCGCATGAAGCACGGCTGGTTATTATCAACCTGCCCGGAGTGCCCAAGTCAGCAGCCGGTGATGAAAACTGTATTCTTTCTACTCAGTGATTTGCTTCACCGTGGTGCTTTGACGTTTTGCTGGAAAAAATATCATTACCGGTACATTTACTTGTTGTATGCATTGGGTAATTAGTTGTGATGTTTTCTAAAAACTTTTCAGTTGTTCGTGTGACATAAGTGAACTTGCCATTTCATTTCTGTGTCAGAGACTGTCACGTATTTTGTAAATGCATCATTATTTTTAAACCTAGGAAAATGCCAAGGGTCTCTTTAGCTCACTAACGCAAAGTGCGGTTATGATTATTGCTATTATTATCACTGTTCGGTAGTTAAACATCAATAAGGGACTGACTGTCTAGTAGAGCAGACTCTCGTTGACTGTTAGTGTTATTGGAACTGACAGTAGTATGGACTGTTTGGTTAAGTGTCCTGGCTGCCAACCAATGTTATTGTGTGCTAGCTTAGTTTAGATTAAGTATTAAAAGCTGATGTCGTTTCCAAGCTATACGAGCTCTTGTGCAGTGCATTTGGCAGTTCATTAAACATCTTCTTTAAACTAGAAAAATTTGTTTGCTTAGTGCTTTAATGTTATGTTGATCTGCAAATAAGTATGCCACTTAACTTCTTTCCGTGGAACATTCACATGGCCGTGCAGTAATGAGTAAAGTTTGAGCCACGTTTGCATTTGTGTTTTTTGGTGTTGCTGTTTATGATGTATTGTGTATCTGCCTTAATGAGCGCCTATGCAGACATGGAGTACATTGAGGTATTGGCTGAAGGCATTGAGCGAGTGCTCATGGTGCGTGGCGGCGGTCGCGAAGTTATCACTATCTATTCTTGAGTGACGTTGCCGGCAGCGGTTGATTCCGTTCGCATCAAATGTGTTCTCGGAACTGCTTACTCACTCAGCTGAGTTTGTTGTAGTAGAGTGGTGCACAAGCAGTCCCAGTCATGGGCCACATAACTTGGTCCTGGAGTCACTGCGGCCCAGACCTGGACAAAATGCTATTACGGTTAACAAATGATGAAGCTGTGGATGTGCTATTGTGTACACACCGTGGACCATAGAAAACGGGACGCTTTACTTTTGTCCATTTCTTTGCCATTTATTGACCGATTTTCAAAATTCTTGCACTGGCACACTCTGCGGACAATTTGCAATAATGCGATTGTTATATATATATCCCAGCACACCGTTAATTTGCCTCTGCACTACCTTGTGAAGTACAAATGTAAAAAAAAAACTAACCATAAAAACAAACATTTTGGTAAACGAAAAAAACACTTCAGACCAACATTGCGGTGAATGAAACATGTAACACCAGACTGTGTTAGACCCACACAGTCTAGTGTCATATGGATTGTTCGTTTTTTTGTCCCATCCTATACATTTTACCGACATCAGTGATGTTTTTCTGCCTGATATCGGAGGTATGTGCTATGTCATTAAGCCCAAGAAGCATACAGGTAAGGCAGTAAAGGAATAGCGTGCAAGGCGGACAGTTTTACTTATCGTATTCTTGGTGTTTTACCATTGGACGTTGCAGGCCAGATAGCTCATGGCAGTCCGGACGTGCACCACTTTTGTAGCAGTATTAGATGTTGTGCATGTTGTTAGCAATTGTACACGTGCCTTTTCATATTATATTTTATTTGTGTGCCTTTGTAATCTCATTGGATTATCATCTGCTTGCGATTTTAATGTTGTCGTTATGTCGTAAATGCAGATTGTGTGAGCATGATTTAGTGTACTGAGCTATCATGACATGTTTGACCACATTTAACAGTGTTCGTTTTTATTTTGTGATATTATGCATTTGTTTTAGTGTTTAGTTTCTGCTTTTACAGTAAATGAGACAGCTGACAGTAAAATGCTAACTTACTGGCATAAAGGGCTTTTGAGCATGTGACTGTGTGATATTTTCAATCGCATGCCTTAGCGTCTTAGAGGGGGCAAATGTGCGCGTAATTTTAAGCTGTTGGAAAACTTTCTTTTTGTTGGCAAATTTTCATCCGAAAATGCAAAATTTAGGGCTGCAAATCCCCAATTTTTGGGCAATTTAAGGAGAAATTTGAAATGCTGAGCAAACGTCTCTTGTCGGAAATTTGCAGATCCGAAAATTGCAAATTCCTGCTCCTGAAGCTTGTTTAAGCCTCGATGCCACTGATCATGTGCACGTATTGGTGATACATTATGCAATCTGAAATCACGTGATAGCTGTCATTATTCATACAATGATTGTCAAATAATGCAGAGAATTGGTGGATTATTGCAAGTTAATCATCATTTCATGCTTTTTGGATGCATTTGGTAACGTAGATTATAGTCAAGAATTTATGCTATAGCATTTATCTGTCTGTTAGCTCAATAATTGGATGCTGGATTACATATGATAGTAGACTCCCATGTGCAATTGATACCACTGTGCCTTACAATTTTGTACCATATATGGAGTTTGCAGTGAATTGTGAAATTGTGCATGTTGCAGAAAATTACGGTTTCTGTTGATAATTTCAGTCAAACGATCTATTCTGTGTACATATCGGCTATTTGTTGCAATAACTTTTTACCTTTTTTATATACAGTAACAACCGATATGTGCCATTTTCGATCAAAATGAAATGAAGTTTACCATGTAGCCAAAGTACTTGAGGATATTTGTAGCCTATAGGTCTAGGGCGCGTTCGAATATTCCTACCAGGGTAAAGAGGCGTGTCCTGCATAGCACTAATAGATTATCGCGATATGCCTCAGAGTAAACGAACGCAACAGAGGTAACCTTGCCATCATGGCGGCCTCATCTATAAACAAGGATGAACTGAACTGTTGTAGCGGCAGTAGGTTATGTGCGTAGAAATTTTTGGGATAATCAAATTTAATCATCAGCAAATCTTGGAAGAAAACCAATTTCAGCTTTTTGCTAGGTCGATTACGCCTCAAGTCACATGCCTGGTGGTAGTGGCTTCGTTGCCAAGGAGGCTCCATAAATTTTGGGCTCTCAGAAAATTGTTGAAAGATCTTTTTTGTGTCCAAAATTTTTCGTCCAAAAATGCAAAACTTGGGATCTAAGATCTCCCATTTTAACAAAATTTAGTGGCGAAATTGAACGTTTGAGCACCCATAATCTCCGCTGCTGGAAACGTGCAACTGCATGTCTGATCGGAATTCTGTCAAAAATTTGCAGTGTTAGTCAGAAATTTGCAACTTCCTGTCCCGCTTATTTTTTTAACCCACGACGCCGCTGCCCGATGGGAAACATTTACGCTAGTGCAGCATAAAACAAACGTTACACAATGCAACCACTTTCTCTTTTGGCAACATACAATTCATGCATTCATATAACTGTTAAATGAAACAAATTAGGAACCCATTGTTAGTCCGCCCGAAAACGATAGTTTTCGGAAGGACTTCTGTTTTGCTGTGGTTTATTTTTTCTTTTTTTTCCCCTCGCGTAATCTCCGAGCTCCATGGGCCGATCGCCGCGAAATTTTGCACGATGCTCCTAAGTATGTTCAATTTTATAATCCCAGGCCGAAATTTTGGGGGAACCTCCCCAAAAAATTTTTAGGGGCCAAAAACATGCAAAATTTGGCCCGATTTCGGTCGACTTCGAAGTTTGGCGGCCAATTTCTTCGGAACGGATGAAGATATTCAAAATCGGTGAGTTACTCGTTCGACACCGATTCCTCCCGC
>Ga0056128_1005947_pt1 | contig 15391 bp, 12 predicted proteins | sample WorMetLIZISLAND2_FD_71113 | JGI IMG/M metagenome (GOLD analysis project Ga0056128, IMG submission 71113) | Marine gutless worms symbiont microbial communities from Max Planck institute for Marine Microbiology, Germany - Olavius geniculatus... ...
TGTCCATAAGATCTTTAACAAATTCAGTGTCGTGTTCCTTCCTTTCGGCGAATATGTCGGATCGTTTCTCAGGAACTCTGTATATAATTATATTATGCTGTCTTTTTTCTAAGTCCTTGTTCTCCTCCTGCTGCTGGCTGACCGCCTTTGCAATGATTTCTTTAATGTGCTCCTTGTCAACTATGTTGCACTGTCTAGAGCCACTCAAGTATGGCCAGCTCTCCTCATCAAGATCGCCTCTATTAGTGCTGCCAGCAACCGTGTTTGTGCCATCCATGTGCTTGGTGCGTTCTAGCAGTTCATCAATCTTCATCTCACACTCAGCAATCTTGCTATGAGTTTCCATTCTGCACCCGTCCATTAACTCTTCACATGCCATCACTTTTTTCTCAAGTTGGCTAACATCACCCTTCCAGTGCTGAGATTCTGTTCCCAACTGTGCTGCAACTTCTGTACAGACCCTTTCAATCATTCTAGGTTCCCACTCCGAGAAGATTTCCAAAAGGTGATTTACCTTGTCGAGTATCTTCTCCATGTTATCATCGCTAACAGCAAGATCGCCGATCTACCGCTAGAATTATTGATTTTAATTAGCACTTAGTTCTGCACCTGGACATCGTTCATGGTTTTTTACGCACTCAGCACTGCCGGCATGTCCACAACCACTACTGGTCAGGAGTCTTCAAGAAGACTCGCCGAAGAAAAAGAAGGTACTGTATAAGCCGCAGGCGTTAGTCACGGATACTGTTAGCATACTCCAAAGAATAAACAACCTTTATCCAGCAAAGGTCCCTAATGTCACTCATTATGTAAATAATAAGCAATACCTCAGCAGAACTTTTCTTTTATGCAAAAAAAAACAGCAAATTATTAGCAAAATGTAAACTGAACCAAATAATAAACACTGGTATTGCTAATTACCACGATGGACGCAATAAAACGTCGTAAGGTGATTGCGTGGACGTAGGTAGTCTTTCCAGTTTCCATCAAACGCAATGCAACGCAACGGACGTAACTCAACTAATGTAGCTGACGCACCAACCACTTGTGCTCATCTTGGGCTTTTGCCGTTGCGATAGCTGCATACTTTTCTGGTGTTAAATCTTCTTCTTGTTATCTTATGGCCACAGCCCGCCACTTGCCTCCAATGTAGACTTCGAAGTAAATTTACCAATCCAATATTGATATAATAGTCTTAAGTGAAATCCATTGCAGACACCAGAAGTAAAAACACAAGTGGAATCCGATGTTAAAAATCAATTCACAAAGTAGAATCATCTTGACAGTCACAGTTCACGCCGAATTAGCGACAAATTCCGCGACCGTTGTCACCGACTTTGTCGCAACCATGGTTTGTCCACGACTGTCGCCGAGGGGAGGTTTCGGTGAAAGTCGGCGTAATGGAATGCGAGCTTTAGCAGTCATGTCTATTGCATGAATTTCATCCCAACCTGGCGAACTATGGACTACCGTAGGCTATTGTATCGCCATAATGCGGCGCCATGGGCGGCGCCAGAGGGGGGTAGTTGCACCTCTCTCCGTGTGCTCTTGCCCCCCGGCTGCCCTCCTTCGACCCCTTCTGGGAAAAAATTCAGAGATGATAAAGTGCCTTATGGGTAACCATATACACGCTACCGTGTGACTAAGTAAACTTCATTTTTGCAAGACAACAAAAATTTATGTAATTCCTGCATTTACAAACAATTAAAAAGCAGGCAATCGCAGCATCCGTTGAACCTCCAAAAGCTAAAGTGTTTCAGCTTCAGGAAAACTTGCCCCTCGACCAGGAGCCCTACCCCTGGACTCCGCTACATCTCTTTTTTATACACAACTGAATGAAGCCCACATTTGGACCACACACGAAAAATATCGTCCCCTGTGCGCTGGTCCTTGCCCTTACGTTGCCCCCTCGCCAGCTTCAGATTCCTAGCGCCGCCCATGGCTGTCTGTCTGTCATCTGTAACGGATGTACTCTGGTTAAACAGTATGAGATAAGACCTAGGTTGCTATTGATTACTAATAGAAAGTCGCATATTGCCATTCAGATGACACAAAAATCATTGACTCTGAATGACCTTTAAGGTCAATACGCGCTACTGTGGCTAAACGGTACGACGTAATCACAAAAAAATGGTGAGAGATGAGCACGGTTGCTGTTAATCCCAAAATAGGTGTTCCGTGTTCACATCTGTTATCCTTCAAACACTGGCATATGGTCAGTCTACCTAATTCTACATCAAGCACAACAGAACTCAATGACTATTACAATTATTGATATTATTATTATTATTCAGAGCATTTGATGTTTGAACAGCGAAGCAGAGTCCAATAAGTTCATTCCTAAGCCAATACCAGCATCAATATCAGTATAAGACATGTTGTAGTTGTCCCAGTACCACTACACACAAATCATTGTTTGTAGTAGTATTAGTAGTAGTGTCAGCAAAGTGTGAGGAAATGTCCCAATTCATTCCTATACCATCAGTAACATCAATATCTACATCAATATAGTAGTAGTATCCTCGCCAATATCACTACTACTACTACGACTGCCAGTGTGTTGTAGTGGCGTCAGAGAATACTACCACAACTATTATTACACTCATTCCTCCTAAGGTGCCAGTATCAGAATGAATCTTAATTGTCATATGCCATTGGAAAGCAACATCTCCTAATACCACAGCTGCTGAGTAATAATACATATAACTATATACACCGTCACCGTCAACACATGTGTCTTAGTTTTCCAATTACTACTACATGCAGTGCCACCAGTAGTAGTAGAAGTAAAAGTAGTAGTAGTAGTATTAGTAGCAGCAACAGTAATAGTAATAGTAGTAGTAGTAATTCCAGCGGGCTGACACTACAACTACTAAAGGCACTGTGTGTAGCAGTTGTAGTTGCCCCAGGATGCTATAACAACCAGTTGGTGGTGTTCTCCTCCAGCCATAGCAACTACGCAGCCTATCTGCTCCACCACTACCAAAACCACTAGGCCTATTAATACAGTGCGGTAGTTGTCCTGGATATTACTACAACTAGCTGGTGGTATCCTCTTCCAGCCATTTGTAGAACTGGTCGACTGACAGTATAGCAACGCCGCGACCGGTCTGCTCGCCCTCGTGACTTTTATCACGCCAGAGCAGAAATGATTCCTCGGATACGAGCTCGTCATCGTAGAGGACATCGAATAACACCCGCAAAGCACCTGGACGACACACACAAACACACAGAGTAGACATATAGATACAAAGACAGATGAAGAGAGACACCAGACACAGACCAGACACAAGAACCACACACAGATACACGAACATAGACAGAGACAGACGGACGACACAGAGACACACAGGAACAGACCACACAAATGATAGCAAATGTCATTTAAACATTTCTCGATTCATACTGTAAATCGGATGACTAAAATCAATACCAATTAATCATAATCACTTATTACTTTGATCACAGTCCAAAATTCCAAAACCTTTAATTATTTCAAAACCTTTCACAGTTATTTGACAGACGTTCTGAACAAACACACAAACAAAGAAGAACACACTTTTTAAAAGATAATCTTGACGAGTAGAAATGAGAACCAGAAACGAGGTTAACTTTACAGGATGAGACTTGTAGAGTCAATGGGAGTAAGTGAAGGGGCAGGGTAAACAAATTAAAGGGGTGTCGAATACTACTATTACTACTACTACTGCTACTGATACTACTACGAACCGTAAGGGTGACCATGCCGGTGCACAATAAGTTGCACTGCATAGACGGCTTCCAGCTCAAATTTCACATCATGGTGGATGTACTTTTGTAGTAAGGAACTGCGGCGTTTTACCAACTCCTGGAGGACTGTACACGAGTCTTCGGATACTACAACAGCCACGAGCAACTACTAGAGCCGCCAACACTACATTAGGCCTATGCCCACACAGCCTGGTAAGCAACTTTCTAAAAGACAAAAAAGTTTAAAAAAAAAAAACAGAACCATTTACCACAATCATTTTTCCCATGACCGTATAACAGCATCCACTGTTAGCATCAAAGGGCAAGGTTATAATTGGAGAAAGCTGGAGAGTGTTGCACAGAAGTTAGGGGTATTAACTGCCATAGCGCAATGTGGGAAAATCTTTTAATTAAAGACGTAAAAACATAGGTGTTTTGGTGTATCTAGAAATATATATGTGGATGTGAACCGGACTTGAAGGAGTGTTGAGTGTGGACTATTTCGTATTTTGTATGCTCTATTAGCCTAGTTGCTACTTTTATGTTTGCATATTTTTTAGCCATTGGCTATCATTTTTATTAGACCCAAGTTGAGTTGAGTTGATAGCACTGGCAGCTTAGTACGCTGTGTGCGTAGGTAATCTGTAGTGACCTTTGAGCGCTGGTGTGTAGGCAGCAGTAGTCAAGGCACGTATGAACTCGCCATTCACCTCCTGAACATTCTCCTACACCGCAGACCACACACAATGATACAGATACTCATACAGATGGACAGCACACGTTGACACGGAAACATATCACACACTACATACCAGGTACTCAAAGACGCGAGTGACGCTTCACCAAAAGGCTTCACAGTTTCAGAAATCTATGTCATGCCAATCATCTTGCTAAAGCTGGAGAATCAGACAGATAAGACAGTCAGAAATATAAGCAAACAGAAAACAACCAGGGCTTGATATGAGCTAGTATGAACTGGTTTGGTACGGCATACCTGTCCACCTGATAAGCATTCTTCTTTCAGAATGTAGTTGCAAAATACTACATTTAATACATAATATTAATCTGCAACCAGACTGTGCAGTTCCCACAAAAGGCACTTATTTACCCACTTCGACAAGCCTTGAAAACAGATGTGCGCACAAGGACAGACAAATTGACAGACAGACAGACAGACAGACAGACAGAGTGTTCTACTAACGTCAATCCAGTCGATGACGTCCTCATTGTCAACTTTTTCATCTCGTAATAACCTCGCCAGCTCTGAGTACAACACCTCAGACCCGCCACCAGCACCAGTGAGACCACCCAGCGAGTCATCAGACGACTTCGACACTGGACGCAGCTTCACTGTGAACTCTACGTCCTACCAAATGAAACGCAGACAAACAATTAGACAGACAAAGATAATTATAGACAGACAGACAGACAGACAGACATTCACAAACACAGACAGAGAAACAGAGAAACAGACCACACACAGACGACAAACCTAACTCTAACCCTGTCCTTTAATCTTTGAGTTAAAAATTACCTGTAAGTTACTCTTGCTCAGGGAAAAATCCACAGCAAATAAGTTTCTCTCAGTCAGGTGCAAATTCAAATCACAACTAAAAATATGGAGCAGATCCCAACGTGAGTCCAACTGGGGGGACAGTTAAGGGGTTGAAATTTAGCAGTCACTTGGCCCAAACGCAACTGCATTATCATATACATGTATAGCAAACACAATCTTAAACTTGGGTGGTTCGGAATGAGGCAACAGAACTTTGTTGTTTGTGAACCCAAGCTCACGAATTTTTCTGGGTTCGACATGGAATCAATCGTAGTTGTAAATACCGTTTTTCTTTTATCGATATCTCTATCCGTTCTCGAGATATATGCGATCAAATTCTAAAGTTGTCCGAAAACGAGCGAACTGTCAATGTTGGGGAGGTCGAAATGAGCAAACACAACTTTGTTGTTAATAGACCGTTCATACAATTTTTTTTGTTCAACACAGAAGAAATGGTAGTTGATAATGCCGTTGAACGCTTGTCGATATCTTAATTCGTCTGAAAGATATTTGCCATCAAAATCGAAAGTTGTCCTAAATCGCGCCGAATTGTGGACGTTTATTGCCTTTTCAAACTTTAAGGGGGCGGTGCCCCCTAAATTTTGCACACGCCCTTCCAGCGACACATAATGTGATAAAGTTTTATTAGGCTAATCCCCTTAGCGCCAAAGATCTTGAGGCTCATACGCTACATTTTAAGCCATTTTTGACCCCCCTTTGAAAAAAATTATTGGGGGAGCCCCCATCCCTGATGGGGTATATGCTAGCAAGACTTGACCATTCTGTAGAGCGTGTAAAAATTTCAGGGTGCAGCATCCCTCAGGGACCGAAATATGGTATTCTGAAAAAGTCGATTTTATGGGTACAATTGCACCTTTAAATCCCCATAATTAGTGGACCAAAGTTCACCGAACTTTTTTCGCCCAACGCGAGAGAAAATGCTGTCAGTCAAACAATTTTTCGATTTTGGATATCTCTATCCGTTCCGAAGATATTCGTGCTCAAAGTGGGAAGGGGTCCGAAATCAGGCCAAATTTAGCGTTTTTGCACTCAACATTTTTTTGGGAGAAGGCCCCCAAATTTTTGGACCAGTATTTGTAAACTGAACATGCTTCTGACCATGTGGACCTCAAAGATCTTGCGATGAAAAATAATAATAATAATAACGAACAGCAGTAAAACATAAGGCCTTCAGGGAACTACCGTTCCGAGTGGCCTGATTAGGATTAAATTGTGATTGATCAACATAAGATGATTTGATATGAATAATAAAGATGTTAAGGGAAATATTTTAATTAAAGCTAAGGCTCAATTCGAGAAATTCATGATTCAACCCGAAAGCTACCATCAGATGAATTCTGCAATTGTTGTGGTCTTTCTCACTGACTACAAAAATTGTTAGAATTTAATCAATTAATTGCAGACAATATTTGGATATCAACTGACTAAATTTCTTTTACTCGGTACCAGCCCTGAACTGATTAATAACACCATAAAAAGATCCTGATCGTGCTCAAATAAATTCACAGTAATGAGTAAAATCTGACAACTGACGTGTTTAGATAGGAATTCATCGACTTTATCTGCATCAGACAGAAACTCTGACCATTGCAGGCCTGATTTCTGCCACATGTCAGCCACGGCGTGATGACCCTGGACCACACACAGACACATACAGGGTGCGACAAAAAAGCAGCCCCCCAAAGTTTTTCGCTGTTTGTATTCAGCAAATTTTGAAGCCATTGGTCTTTTGCGATGAAATCTGGACAGCTGGCCCGCAGCCAGTTCTGTGCGCTGTGTGTTCACGCGCGCCATCCTACTGGAAGATGAACCCGGTAGGCAGACGGCGATTACTTTAAAAGAACGATAATTTAGTGATAATTTATAAACAAAATAAATTACTGTTTGTCAAAGCGTCACTGTGACGTCATCTGCAATGACGTGGTAACTGGTTTTAAAAAATTAAATAGCATTTTTAGCTTGAACATTTTTTAATGCTGAAAAGATCAGTAGGCAGTCATGCTCACAAGTCTATAATTTTTTCGTTTTTCAACAGAATCATATTTCACTTCGCAGTTAGATGTAGAATCTTTCCGTAAATAAACCTGTAAAATTTCAAATTAAAATTCCAAACAGTTGCTGAGAAAACGACGAAAAACTTTAGGGGGCTACTTCTTTTGCCGCACCCTGTAGACATATAAAGAGACTACAGACAGACAGACAGATACACAGAGACACCACACACAGTCATAGTGCAATACAGCATACAGAGCTGTGGTTGACTTCTCTGAGTGGATTTCGCAACATTGCAGTTGCATACCACATGATACCAGAAGAAGATAAAAATTATGCAACAAAAACCGGCCCAATATCAAAAATCTGGCCCAATCACGTTTAGACATTGTGCCTTCGTTTAAAAAAATCAGTAGTCATTCTGCTAACTCACACTGTGAATAGTGGAGAAAATAGAGACTTTGAAAATAGAAAATCTTCTTCTATTTACGAACGTCTTGTAACCTTGAACTTGGATTGGTTCGTATCGACCATCGTGTATCATTCATCGACCTCTCCGGTCAAAATACTAAATATTAGTTGAATCAAACACGCTTTTTGTTGACAGACAGATGCACAGACATGCGGAAAGCAGACCAACTTGAATCAACTGAGTATTTGGCCAAAAAACAGGAAAACTTTTACAATGCTACTGTAGCATAAACACTGCCACGTCTACTTCTATTAATGTATTATAATGCAGCCATCATAATAGGCCACATTATAAGGCTTGCCCATCCATTCATCTGTCTGTCTCCCATACGCTCCTAGCTCCAAAACAACCAAAATTCATACAGACGTTCTCCAGGGCAGAAGTAACTTACAACTTACAAGTATGTAGATTGTTAGCTCAAAAGCTAAAAGATTAGAATTGTGCAGCTCTGCTCTAGATGAAATGTCACTCAATATGTCAGCAATAGGCTAATTTTTTTTAGCTAAAAACAAGATGACACACACAAACAAAGATAAACACTATAAGCTAATTACCAGACTGTGAACAGCATCAAGTAGCACCATAGATATAACAAGAGCAGCCTTGTCTCCACCCTCGCAAGACAGTAGCGGAGCACAGGCACGACGCAGGAAATCCAGTGGGATTTCCGACTCTTCATCCAACAGCATTGGACTAATGAGTTCGGCGATGTACTGCCAGATACGCGGAACATCAATAACCATGTCATCGGCGAGAGACAGGAAATCGTGAAGACCAGACACGTAGTGGGACATTGTGATAAGATTCGAGCGGAAAAGATGATGCAGCATGGCGCCGGTGTGATGACGCGCTGTAGACGAACGCTCAACAGTTAGCAGTAGACACTCGGAGACAAACAAGGACATTGACGCTGTGTTTAGTTCACTCCGAACACATACCGTCACCTCCTGCACCACACACAGATAACACACATTGACACAGATCTCACAAGATGATGTAGCATAGGTGAAAGAAGTGTATAAGGAACGTAGAGCTAATTATAAGAATCCAGTGCCTCAAAGCTACAGAACATCACTTGTCATGTGAGGATCACACAATGTTGCCTCACACCTGCCACCCGAGGCAGGTGAACACGGCCTGCCTTAACCCCAGCCAGATAGAAAGATACTTTAGGCGTGATTTCAGTAGGTCGAACCGTCGACCGTGGTTACGTTTGCGCAACCAGTCGTGATTTCTGAGAGCCGTTTGAGCTAACCGACGAACAGTGTTCGCCAAACAAGTCAACCGACGCTAGTAGCTGTTTACGCTTTTTGTTTCGGCTATAAAGCTATTAATAGAATATCGCGACGCCGGCCAGTTACAACAGGAAATTCCAGAGTTACTAGTTTTGAGCCGTTGCGGCCTGGGGTGGGCGTGGCCTGGCTGCATAATTAGCGTTCCGTAAACATTCGTGATTTTGGACGGCTGTCTGCTGTTCACGAAACAACTCGTCACCGACCAATGAATGGAGGTTGAAAGAGTTTATGCCGTTTGACATGTCTGACCTACCGAAATCACGCCTTTTATTTAACTACCCTACAGACAACCAGGCTGAGCTGACCTGGGTGGCTGTTCATGATCATATAGTTTACCATCCACCGTCTCCGGTGCTGTGTAAAAACTGTGTAAGGTAAGACAAAAAATAATCACCACGATATAGCACATGGTGGACCCCAGTTTATTTGAGGCTAATCCAGAAGTATTTTTAAATATTCATCCGACATATGGTGATATACAGACATATTCTGATTGACTTACAAATAGTGGAATATAAAAAAGCCGGGTATTTCCGACCGCGTGTCACCTCATTTCGAAAATGGTGCAAGATGAGACCAAAGTTGCTAGTAGTTTTCACTCTATACATATTTGTGATTGAGATTTCTATCAGACGCTGATACCTATCCACAGATGTAATACTGACAATACTTTGATGACGATGCTGCTGCTGATCCTACTACCAGGGCTTACCGTTTAGGGCGATCAGTCGATCGCCTAAACGCCCACCAGGTGATCGATTTTTAATCGCCTACTCACTGGCCACACTCAGTGATTTTTGGTAGCCAAATTGACACAAATGTCATTTGGTAAATGAGAAGCATACTTTAGCAGGTGTGGATGATACAAAAACTTTTAAAAAGTACTTGTTTTCAACCACTTTTTCGGTCATTGCGTTTTTAAAATATTATTCGCAGCATTATAATTGCTGCTTTGTTATGTTTTATGTTTTTTTTCTCGATAATTATTTCAGTTGTGTTAGTAAAAGGCCAATCAAGATTTGTGGCTAGTTACATGACCCCTGATGGGCAGGGGGCTGGGAGCAGGCCCCACAACCTAGTCCCCTAATTTCATCACCGCATTCCATTCCAAAGTCTACAGTTACCCAGCTGCCTGTTCATGACTATGACTTAGTACACTAAGACCACTCTGCGTATAATAATGACCTGAGTCTCAATGACTATTATCTATTTTGAAATATGAAATTTGGTCATGGCGGTGTCCACTATCCACGATGACTGAAGCCTCTTTCGTTGACACTAAAAATCGTTTCTATTTAATGCTCTATGATGTCATAAATTACAATGACATCATATCCACAGCAGACTCGAGCAAAGAATGTACATTTCACTGATGTATAGATTGTGGAAAATATTGTTGTCTAATATGTCGACGCCGGAAACTTTTGGGATGACCCTCGTATGTATCTTTTGGAAAAAAGAGAAAAAAAAGAAACATCAGCAGGAAATGAAAAGGTAAGAGCAAGAAAGAGTTGGTGCGACGTGAGAACAATTGCTTTCTGGCACTGACAGGAAAGGCTCCTGATCTTAGCGACTATGCACTCTACAGCGATGTTCCCATCATAATCGATCGCCTACCCTGCACAGCGCAATCAACTTTTTAATCGCTTCTCATTTTCAAATGGCAAGCCCTGACTACTACAACAACTTTAACTGCTACTATTACTACAGACCTTGAGGTCATTCAAGTGCAGATATTCGTCGACGATGGACTTTGTCTTCCTACGAAGCTCATCTTCTGACATCACAGACCTGGATGCACCACCGACAGCGGCGACAGCCGTAGTAGTAGAAGCAGATGCAGTAGTAGTCTGTCGTGAGGAGTCGTCAGTGTCTGTGGGTGGTCTCACAGCGGCCTCTATACTGGCTCCACGAGAAGATGACCTATACACAGACCACATCGTAGTAGTTGCAGTAGTAAAAATCAGCAATGTCACGGGTTAAACTAGAAAGCAGTCACAGCCCACAGGTACCTCCACCAAGGCAATGTCGTTCGCCAGGTGGCGTCACCATATTCGCTTGGCCAGCGGTTCCCTTATGCCCCCTTTAACGCAATGGTAACGAATATTTCAAAGTGATCCAGAATCCAGGATTCTTGACAGATCACCCCCAAAAATTGAATCACTTGTAGCTTATGCCATGCCCGACATTCCCTCAAAATTCCAGAAAAATCCGTCCATAACTTTTTGAGTTATCTTGCTAACACATAGACAGACAGACAACAGACAGACAAACAAAAACTGGCAAAAACATTACCTCTTTGATGGAGGTAAAAATTCGCAATAAAAGGTTGCAACATTCTGACACGCAACTGCACAAATTCTGACAGAAGAAAAATTTATGCTGAGACTTGAGTATTGCCTCGAAATATTCCCAAAATGAGTGACTTCCAACTACAAATATTTTGTTTTGCCAAGAAAATTTTCTGACAAGAACTTTCCAACAGTCTAAAATTAAGAGGGGGAGAGTAGTTACCCTTCCCCCCAGCTCCCTAGCCACAATGCAACTGGTAGTAGTTAATAGTACCAGCTCTGCAAGATAGCATCAGCATTGTTCTCTTGGATCTACAGGCCAAACACACTGCAGGGCTAAAAAAACCAGGTAACATAAACAACCCACCTGCACGCACCTAATGGGTTCATTTATGTTAATTTATACTCTCAAGCGCTTACCTGACACTCATGCAACAAATCGTGCACACTAACACGAAATGCAGTCATCTGCCTTACGCCGCACAACTCTAACCCTGACATATGACCTTCTGAAATAAAAACTGACACACTGGATACACATGCCCTGGGGAATCAGGGAACGTTCAAAGCCAAATGCAGCCTTATAGCCACAAGAGAGCAGCAAAGTTAAGACATGTGCACCACAAGTGTTAAGTATTAAGCAAGAAATAAGTAAGTAAGCAGTATGTAGCCGACATAGGTACTACTACTATTACTACTACTACTACTGGCATATATTACTAGAATTGTAGTACCTGGAGGCAGTGAGTGGCGTAGTATCAAATGCAGAGCTCTTCTCCTGAGAAGATCTTGGAGTGAGTGAGCCACGACTAGATGGACCAGACATACGTCCTGAATATTCACGACCACCTACAGCTGACGACAGACCTCCCACCGAGCGACCAATACTGCGATTACGAGCTGCTTCGGTCACGTCTGCCACAGCACTCAGAGCTGAATACCTACGGGCAGAACACACACACGGAAACAGTGAGTAGGGTCTAACCTCCCGCCCAACACAGTATAAATCATTTCGGGGATGACCTTGGCAGGCAAAATTGCACAGACACATAATAATGAAACACAAAGTTTAACCTTTACAGAAAGTTTAACCTTTACAAAACACAAAACACCAAAAAAACGACCTAAACCTAAAAGTATAAAAACTGCGGATTATAATTGTGCATATGTAACGATAATGGCAGTTCTAATAATCTTCCATGTTATCCCCCAAACAGTCATCAATCTTATAATGCTGTCTATTGGTGGACAAGGCGTGACTTTGATTGTGATATTCCTAGAATAGCTCAAAATCTGATGTGGTTAAAATGCTGCCATTGCCTGTTCCACAAGTAACTCAAGATACTCGGGATAACTTGCCTCACTGTGCTCGGATGTTTACAATATACTTGCAGACAGACTTAATTAGACTTAGTTCCTGCAGTTCCACACAGAACACTGGTCGACGATTTGTCTCCAGTTGGCACGATCGCTGGCATCAGTCGTCGTGTCGCTCCAGTCTCTGCCCATCACCTCCAGATCTTCTTTTAATGTGTCTTGCCATGTCCTCTTGGGTCTTCCAATGTTCCTCTTGCCATCTTCAGGTCTCCATTTTATGGCCAGGCTAGCTAGCCTCATTGGTGAAAGTCGCAGGATGTGTCCGATGAAATGTCTTCTTGTTGCTACTATGTCATGCAATGCTGTTTGTCCAGAGCGTGTCATCGTTCGTGATGAGATCACGCCATAAAATCCCAGGATCTTCCTAAGGCAACAACGGTGAAACACATCAATTATCTTGGCAGCTTTTGCTGTTGTCTTCCATGTTTCACAAGCATAAGTTGCTGTTGGAACTACGATGGAAGAATATAGCCGTAATTTGATCTTCTTGCAGATTGCTCCGCACTTCCAGAATGGCTGTAGACGTTGTAAAACAGATGAAGCTTTAACTATCCTTGTCCGAATGTCTACCTCTACATCTCCATCTTTGGCCATATAACTTCCGAGATATTGGAACTTGTGCACATTCTCTGTTCTGGTTGTCGAGAGTGATTAGCAGCATAACACGTTGTTTTCCTACTGTCATAGTTTTTATCTTGCCATCGCTAATTTGTAGCCTGACTTTTTCCCGAGCTCATGGAATCTATTCATCACGTCCTGTAAGGCTACGAGTGTGACTGAGCAGAGCAAGATCATCTGCGAAACCCAGGTCTGCAAGTCTCCTGTGGTTCCAACTGATACCAAAATCTTTGCCTTCCATGGTCTTCCTCATCAAAAAGCCTATCACCATGAAAACAAGAAATTTGAGCTAATGCTCACGAGACGCACGAAAGCCTATAGCAGTTCCGGTTCAGTAGTTTAGCTGAAAATTGGGGTGTTCACACTAAGTCAATATCCAAATACCAAATTCTCTATCTGGATCGCATAAGGATAATTCTGTGGTGCCACCTTGTGAATGATATAGACTTGTGTCGCAGCCCAAAATAACCAAAAAATCCATAAACCCCTTATTTTGGTATTCAAGGTTATTGAATTTGGCGCCAATCGAGAGCCAGTGTACGACTACCTATTAGTGATTAATTAGTGACCTAGGCTTTATCTCGCACCGTTACTGAGATACAGCAACTTATTGGCTGAAAATCGCAAATTTTGCCCACCGCCTCTCATTTAGTGCCCTCGTTTGGGGTGACCCCCTTCAAATTTATGGAAAAGCTTTACGGTTCCTGAAACTAGTCTTCCAGGCAGCCGACAGTGAAGACTTGGTGATCCTAGCTTGCACCGTTTTCGGCTGATCCACCCGTGTGACAGACAGACAGACAGAGTTGCGATGTCTAAGACGCCCTGAAAGCAGTAGCTGCTTTCGCGCGCAAAAAAGAAATGGTGAAAGTATACAGCCCTGTTTGACACCAGATATTAACTATTTTGATGATGTCCCGTAACATCAGTATTTGTTCACTGCCTGTTCTTCATGCAGCAGTGACTACTTCATCCTTTAGTCTGTTTAGCAGCACACTACAAAACACTTTCCCGGGCACTGACATCAGTGTTATCCCTCTCCAGTTGTTACAGTCGCTGAGGCATCCTTTCTCTGGTACTGGAATGATGACGCCTCGACTCCAATCTGCAGGAACGTCTTCTTCATTCCATATTGCAAACAGAAGCAAATTAATAAAACCTCCTTAAACATTAGTACTAGTTCTGTCTGCATAGATGTAGTTGTCCAGATGTGGTTTAACAACCTGTTAGGCTCACATAGGTCCGCATTTTGTTGCTGAACTACATTCCTCCGCTATGGCCCCCATGCCAGCCCGTGCGACGTCTCCCAAGTTCCAGCGCTATGTCTGTCTCTCAGTCTGTCTGCTTGTCTCTATGCATATGCTTGTGCCTGTGTGTGGTCTGACCTGTTAGGCTGACGTAGGTCTGTATCTTGTTGTTTTGTGCCGCCGCTGGAGCCCCTGTGCCAGCCCATGCCTCTGCCTGGCCCTCCAGGCCCCAGCTGTATCGCGCTGTCATCAACCTGCTCTCGCTTGGTCATCTTGAAGCGCGAAGGATCGACAATGTTCGACTTGGGTGGTCGACTGACAGCCGTCCAACCAGCGTCATCGACCACACCAGCCGAGGGTGGACCACCACCTGACCTACCACCACCACCTAGTTACACAGACAGACAGACACATGTCATCTGCTACACCGGCCAAAGGTGGTCCATGACCAGACCTACCAGCACTGAACCACCTACAAACACACATGCAGGGACATCAACCCAATGTTGAGGCTAAGAAGAGAAGATTTCGCATAGGCACTAGGCAGCGAAGCTGAACTAGGCCCGTTGCGTGGGAGCTCATCCCCATGACAGCACTTTGAGCCAGCGAGGGCAGAGCCCAATTAAGCCAGCATACAGCCCAAGTTGGCCGGATTAACTGACTGGATTGGTATACTCGCAGTCCTGGCCACAGGGCCTACTGTTGCGCAGAACTCGCCATTTCTTCCCTAGCGATGGCCTTGACCACCGCCAGTACTCATTTTACCATCCCACAGAGGGTAGAAGGCTGAGTCGACC
>Ga0056128_1005948_pt1 | contig 15391 bp, 7 predicted proteins | sample WorMetLIZISLAND2_FD_71113 | JGI IMG/M metagenome (GOLD analysis project Ga0056128, IMG submission 71113) | Marine gutless worms symbiont microbial communities from Max Planck institute for Marine Microbiology, Germany - Olavius geniculatus... ...
GTTCTTCACCTAATTAAAACAAAATGCCTACCTGTGTTATTGTACGGACTGGAAGTCTGCTCTCTAACAAAAGCTGACCAGCGTTCACTTGACTTTGCAGTCATACGTTTTTTAATGAAACTATTCTGCACTTCGAACATGGTAATAATTAATGCATGTTTAAATTACTTTGACTTTAGACTTCCAAGTGAGTTGTTACTCAAAACGTACGAGAAATATTTAGTAAAAAAGGGTTTGTCACAGTTGTTGCTGTCGATGCGTGTCGCTGTCGGTGGGCCTATTATGTTCTGTGCGAAAATACGAACTATTCAGCTAAATATGCACATTAAAAAAATAATGCATATAAATTTATTTAATTTACTAAATTCTGTGAAGCAAAAGTTTCAGTATTTCGTTAAACTGCAGTTATTTGACAATCAAATAAATTCAAGTAACATAACTGTAGTTGCTGTTCCATCACTACTGTAAATAAATTTTATTCAGATGACAGGCTATGACGTCAGTTATTGTTGAAAAATGTGTTTTTATTTGCTTTCTAACTTTCTATATTCTACAGACGGGGCCCCTCAAACGTCGTGGGGCCAGGGTAACTTCCTCCCTTACTTTCCTTCTTGATGGGCCTGGGTGTGTTATTAATGTAAAAAAATTAATGCTTCAACAGCTCTATTTTCAATGTATGCTGAAAATGCAGAAATGACTACTTCAAAATAGCACTATGATCATATTCCAACCACAAAAACTGCAGACTTTTGTAATTCTACTGACAGCAATTAGATTCACTACTACAACGTAAAATAATCTTAAGCTGACCACGTAACAACCAGCAAAATGCAATAAAACTAAGGCAATTAAGAAATCAAAAGCTTAAACTCTTCAAATGAAAGCAAACAATTTCGTATAACTGCACTAAGATGACTAAGTTTACAAGTGCTACTGGCACCTGAAAAAGACACATTTAATTTTCTGATATAACTGATTACCAGAAAATTGATTCTAAATGAATTCCAGATGCAATTATTGCTAAAAGCCACTCAAATTACAACAATCCAATGCACAAAAAATATTCCTGGGTTTTCATCGACTGATTCCACTTTAATATTAGCGCTGTCTAATTAGACTGAACCCTGGAGCAGCCCTGGTACTTAACACATCTCTAAATAACCACAGTTACTGGTACGTGTCCCAGTGCTACAGCACAGCACAGACTAAGATCAGCCACACCCATAACCATACACCAGTGTTTAAATCCCAACAATATTTAAGTTAGTCATCAATATATTTTGCACCAATTTTTCACCTTCTGATGCCCAACGACTGCAGTAATAATGCCCTTCAACTAAAGGCAACAGCTATACAACACCACATTGAACACTGGTACATGTATAACCCACTACAGCCTCTGAAATGCAGCACTGAGATCCAATGGATTTCAATAGCAGTTGTGGATTCACCGTGGTTTTAGCTTGGCTAAATCATCAATCAAGTGGGACTGAAGAAAGGTTTTACGGGACCAGCTGTAAATGAAAAAAAACTGCGAGTCCAGTGGTCACATCTCCGAGTCAGAAAGTAACCGGTATAATAATGGAAATAAATTTTTACCACTAACAGAAAAAAACAAGAGTTGTAAAATGTTAAACAGACAAGTTATGTGCAGCATGTAGCACATCTACCGGACATTTCTAACAGTACACTGTAATGCCAAGTAAAAAAGTGACTGGTCAGTCAAGATTCTGGGATAGGTCCGACAGTTGCTGCTGCTGTTCCCTTGGTGCAGCCAAACGTAGGACGTGTACGTTCTCTTTAGACAAGTTCCACTGGGCAAGACTCAGCGGTGACAGAATGATGAACTGACGAGAGGTCTCACTGGATGGAGACATGGAGACTTTCAGCAACATGTCCAAGCAGTGCTGTCGGTTTATGTGATCCATAAACACATCAAACTCATCGAGGCAAGAAAACGGTGATTCTATCATCTGCCAGAGTGACAGAATGAAACACGTCATCACAAACGAACGTTCTCCGCCAGAAAGTCCGCGCAGAGCTGACCGACGTTGATCTGAAGCCACATCATCAATTCGCTCAATGATTGGTTCCACCGTTCCATTTTCATGTGAGATGTGCAGCCTCCCGATGAGATTTTTCTGCACCGTGACACAGCGCGAGAAATACGACTTAAGCATGTTGGAAATGTGCTGCCGAGTTTCCTCAAACCACGTCGTTCGCATTTTCATCATCTCTGCCAATCGTTTCAGAAAGCTCGCCAGCAACTGTAAGTCTTCCGACACCTCCAAACAACGCACCTTCCGGTTATAGAGATCTGTGCGCAGCTGCTCTGGGTCACCACGCTGGATGCACTCTGCTTCGATCTGCACCTGCACCTGCTGTATTTCAGAAGAGATGTTCTCAGCAGTCCTGCGAGTTTCGATTTTCTCGGCAGAGATCTGCGATGCTTTGGATACCGAGTCCGCTACAACCTTCTCTGCAGCCTCGCAGCGTCGCTTCATGTCCGCGACTTTTGCTTCAAACTCCTTCATCTTCTTGCTGTAATAGCTGACGTTGTCTCCGGCACGTTGCAGCTCGCTGTGCACCTGCGCGAGGCTCTCTTGGAATGGGGTGAGTTGCTCGGTCACGGTGCGCACTCGTTCTTCAGCATCAGTCATGTCAGTCTCAGCATCCTTCAAGCTGCTCGTAGCACTGTCCATTGCAGTCTTTGTTACGTTCACCTTGGCGTCCAGCTCTCTGACCTTCCTCGTAACCACTTCAAGTTCCTCTTCCAACGTTCTGATGTCACCCGGTGTCGGGTCATCCACGTTCCTCAGTTCACTAATCTCGAGATTGGTACAGGAAATTTTGCGACGGAAAACTTGTAGCTGGCGTTCTGCTGCATGCAATTCCTACATTCACCCAATTACACAGTCTGACTTACTGTTGAGTTTAACAGAACAAAACATTTGAACATGAGTACAAAAAAAATAAATTTTGGCGGGAATTAAATTCAAGCATTCAAACTACACAGTAAGTAGTTGAACAACAAAAACCAGAGAGCCAAATAATTATCAGCCTCAGACCCACATTTACTATTGATCACTAATAGGAAGTCATATCCGCACTTTAATTGGTAGCAAAATCAACGACATTGCATGATAATGAATGTTCATCTTATGGAGCTCACAACAAAATTTGAAATAACTTGAACCCATATTATCAGTGGCAAAAATGCAGCCTAGGACACTACTTTCAGGCATTATAAGGTTCATGCAGATATCTGCAGGGTTCATAAACTACTATAAACTGTGATCTAGGATTTCACGCTTTACTGGCTCAGTAAAACTTCAAATAAATCCAAAAAAATGATCACTATGACTACAGCAAATAGCAAACAGCTGTAAATGATAAATTTGCTCTTCGCTAGTTTTAAGCAGTTTAAAAACTGCCACAATACCTCCATTTTCTTTTTGATACCATTTTTCACTTGAGCAACTTCCTCAGTCTTCTGTCGCAACGTCGTGTTGAGATGATCACGGTCACTGCGGCACTTGTTGATCAACTGTTCCACATCTGCTGACAGGAATCTAGCACTCGTCGGCTTGGTCGGATACAAGCGAAAGCAAGGCCACGAGAATATCTGGTCTCCATTCATTGTATACATTTCCGTATACTTCGGCGGTGGATTGTAAAGCATCGTATTGGCTGCTTCATCTTTGGTTTCACACAGCAGCACGAATTCTATTCGCCGATGATCTATAAGGCAGTTTGCAATCACTGGGTCGCTGGTGTCCAGCATCTGTAATATTGATCATCAATATTTGATAAAACATCGATCGAGGCTTGATCTAAATACATGTAGTGCAATCTATGACAACTTATAGTAAGAACCAAACATCATCTAATGCTCTGCTTACACATGAAATGTTTACGCTTCTACAGAAAACCTGTAGAACACATTATTGAAAATCTGGCATAAAGCTTTAACATGCAAATTGCAGCGATGTGAGCAAGGCACCAACTGTGAAAGCCAAGACAAAGACCAAGGCCAAGACAACAAACCTTCAAGACTATGAGTGAGTGAGTGAGTAGGGTTTAACGTCCCACCCGACACAATATAGGTAATTTCAGGGACGGCCTTTTCAGGCAAAATGCACGCAAACACATAGCAATGGAACGGTAAGTTTAACCTTTACAATAAAGAAACAAAAAGTTTAACCTTTACAAAAACACAAAACACAAAAACGAGCTAAACCTAAAATTGTAAGAACTGCATTATACGCATGCATATGTAATTAACATAATGGCAGTTCTAATAATCTTCCCTGTTATCCTCCAGACAGTCATAAATCTAATAATGCTGTCTATTGGAAGACAGGGGTGTTCAAGATTATGACCAAAGCCAAGGCATCTAATGCACTGAATACTGAATAGGTCCAAATAAACAAATACAAAACATAGGACTACAGGACAGATGTAAAACCTTCTATCAGGACAAAACAAAAAAAGCCCAGCTAATGCAAAGGGAAACGTGCAACAACGGTGCAGGTTTGAAAGCCCAGTAAAACAAAATCCAAGTTCACCCATCCTAGCAACCATGTTTCTTTTACAGTCGCCAGAGAGCGCCAGACGACCAGCGGCTAATTGTCTATAGTGTTCTACTCGTACTCGCTAGACGGCATGACCTGTCTCACTCAGCCAATGCTGTATCCGGTGGAAATCGTAAATTTTCCCTACCCCTCTGTCATTTAGTGCCTTCGCTCGGAGTGACCCCTTTCAAATTTATGGAAAAGCTTTACTGATTCTGAAACTACAGGGTGGGCCATAAAAACGTGCTACTTTACTTTTGTCCATATCTTCACCATAAATCAACCGATTTTCAAAATTCTGCCACTGGTGCATTCTGTGGAGAATTCGCAATAAAGTGATTATTGAATATCACGCCACACGTTAACTGTGTCACTACACTACCTTGTGAAATACAAATGCAAGAAAAACTAACAATAATAGACAGCAAGCGTGTTGATAAGCAAAATACACTTCCAACCAAAAATGCAGTGAATGATCTGTACGATGCTACACTTTGTTCGATCCGTTTCTTTGGATATCTGGCACATTGAACGATATGTTTGTTTCTGTCCTTTGCGGTTTATCAAGCCTACCACTTCATCCACAGTGATCACGTTCTCTTCAGTACACTTATGCTTCAGTCTGCCGGTCTCGTGCCGTTGATCGGTGCTGCATGTTTCCAAAATCACTCTTAATAACATTCCGACGCTTTACCTGTTGCAGTTTATCTTCAAAAATTCTGCCATTATTCTCCAAAAACTGTATTTTTTGAACTGGTACAAGTTCCTAATCAGAGCCTTGTCTCCACTGCTAAATGGCACATTACATCGCCAGTATATCTTCAGTGCATTAAAAATTATTATTTACGACAACATCATCTGCTTTTGTTTACAAACATCGGAAATGTACATAAAACTAAACATAATTTAATTTTTGTATAGAAATTAGTAAAAATTGTTTAAGAATATGATTTTTTGCATATGTATTATAGTGATTTTTAAAAATTTGTGTTTTACATGATAGTGTTGCAACACAGTTAAAGTGTAGTGAGATATTTAACAACTTTACTAACTTAACTTAAATTTATTGCTAATTGTCCACAGTATGTGACAGTGAAAAAATTTTGAAAATCGGTCAATAATTGGCGAAGATATAGACAAAAGTAAAGGGGCACGTTTTTATGGCCCACGGTGTAGTCTTCCATGCAGCCGATGGTGAAGATTTGGTGATCCTAGCTCGCACCGTTTTTGACTGATCTACCTGCGTGACGGACAGACAAAATTGTGATGGCTAAGATGCGCTACAGCAGTAGCTGCTGTTGCCCATAAAAATCTCAACAATGTTGTTAATCCAGTCACAGTGAACATCAACCTAATCTTTACATTACTCCACGCAAGTTCAGTAGTCCATATCAACTTATAACTGCAGTTACAAATCGACGTTGTGTGTTGCATCTAGCAACATAAAAGTCTCAAGCACAGAGTTGGACATCTTTGAACAGTATGGGGACTACGGGCACATTATAATGCTGCCCTGTGAGAAAACTCGTTCTACAAATGCCAACATAACAGGAACACTACAGAAGCAAGAAAATAGCGGCCTAAGACAAATGTATTCAATGTCGGCTTAAAGTTTTGTGTCCTCTCAATTGTCACGTTTTATGGCAGAAATGTATTTCAAAAGCTTGAGTTTGACATCAGGCAGAGCACTGGCTGGTGAACTTGCTGCAGGCAAGGTATGCTTGCAAGAAAGCACTGAAGGCTGTACTGTGTTGTGTCTTGCCTAGAAAGTTAGTGTCATGGACGGTCTCGGTCTACTGACAAGATGGAGACCAAAACACTAACCTACAAAACCGAGGCCAAGGCCAAGTCTACAAAGTCCAAGACCTCAACCATGACCAAAGCAGTAAAAATCTGCCTCGATGTAGCCTCAAGGCGAGGCACTGCTTCGAGGCACTGGCAAACTGTGCCTGACAGAAGCCACAACATTGAGGTAAGGCAGAAAATTAAAGCTAGATAGTAATTTATGGCATCAACTGATTCTGTGATAATACATGCGCTCATCTATCAGCAACCAATACGTAACCAGTCTGCATATGACGCCATACATTGCAAACGTTAAAAAATGTTACATGTTATTGCTAACCTTTACCATTATGAATCAGACAAAGACACTATTAAGTAAAGTTAACTTTTAGAATTTGGAAGAAATTACCTCTAGCACAGTAGGAAATTTATTAGGATTCTTCTGGACGTTGTGTACTTTGCTGAAGAACTTAGATGTCATAGTGTTTGGTATGCTCTGCGGAGGACACACTTGTCTTGCAATCTCCAGAAACACTTTCTCATCATGGAAGTCATGCAGACAGAAGCCACACAGAAGCCCTTGTCCGATACATTTTTCAACTGCTACTGCCCATCGGCCATCTCTCAATTTAATGTTGGCACCAATCGGTCCGCGAGGCTTCTGGTGGAATTTACCTTGCTGATGCGACTCGTTCACACATCTTACAAGGTCGGGCATCCAAGTGCCAAAACGACGAAGTTCATTAGAGCGAGATGCTTCTAATTTCTGCAATTTGTTACCAGCATCAGACAGCCGGTAACGAACTGTCTGTTCTTCCAAGTCCAAGTCGTTTTTCTTCTGTTGTTCAGTTGTGATAACATTTCGAGCAGCTTCGATCTTGCGCTCTATGGTTTGACACTCAGCCGACAGTTTCTCTGCTTGTTGTTCCAAGTCCGAGATCTTCTGTTCACGTTCCTGACGACGGGCAGAGTAGTCACTCTGTGCAGTGCTGTGCAGCTCGTCAATCCGCTTCTGAATGTGCTGTTGGTCGGCTAACACTCCTCGTAGATTATTCTGTGCACGCCGAAGGTCATCGGACGTTATTTTCACTGTCCGTCTGCATGCATCGACTGTTGACTTTTTGTTTGCCAACTGAGGCTGAAGTTTGACTGCCTCCTCACTAGCAGATTTCAGCTCCTCTTCCAAACGAGAGTGTTCTTTCTGCTTCTCTTCATACTTCTTCTGGCATTCTTCCAGTTTCTGAACAAACTTTGGCCTCCTCACCTCTTCTGCCTTCAGTTCCTTGCTTGCCTTTTCCAGTAGTTTTTCTTTCTCACAAACAAAAGCCCATGCCATCTCCTCTTTTAACTTGACAATCTTGTCCCTAAGCTTGTCAATAGAAGAGCATGCATCATATGCCTGCTGATATCTCTGTACTTCTTTTTTCATTAGTTCCAGTTCTTCCCGTTTTTTCTGCAGTTCCTCTTGAGCTACACACTTGGCTTCAATGGTTTCATTATATTCTTTCTCCAACTGTTCAAGCAGAGTTGCTCGCATGAAGAAGCGATACATATCTTTTGGAGTATTTGAAAGCAGGAATTCCTTGCTGGCCTGTTGGTTCAGAATGACGACTGGATTGTTGACTTGGATGTTGAAGTAGTCTAAGATCACGTCCAGTTCTTCTCTTTTTGTCGATATCACTTTGTTCTCAGCTGAGCAAATTTTGTAGCTGCTGGCGCCTTCCAGAGTCAACTTCCGTTTAACAATGATGGAGTCACCATACAGTTCATGATGATAAGCATCAGTTCCAGAATTCCTCAGTGTCACAGCAACCTCCGCTACACGCTTTCCATTCTTGATCAGACTCTTCAGTGCATTACCTCGACTTGTCACTCCCGCCCTGCTGCCAAGTGCGACCATTAGACCAGCCAAAATTGAACTCTTACCACTGCCATTGAGCCCCATTACAAAGTTGACATTCTCCTTGAATCTACAAACATCGGTCAAAGAACATATCTCAATGAAGTCTATCGACTACAAAAAAACAAAGCACCATATATATATGACACTTACAGTTGCTAACATAAAATAGTAGCAACTACGATAATGCAGACTTCAAAGTCATTCAGTAGAGTTATAGTACCCGCTAGTTGTCAGAGACATAAGTCACTATTTAATGCTAAGACTTAGCCTATAAAAAGTTATTGTTCTTATTAAAACTGAAAAAAAAACAATTCAAAATAAGCAGATAAAAACAAAAAAGCCAACAATAATGCAGTAGCATAGAGAAATCAAAACAAGAAATATGAGCTGATGCTTACGAGATGCGCGAAAGCCTATAGCAATAACAACTTTTACAGGGGTACCTCGTGCGCAGGTTTCCTTGAACCTAAAAAATCGAGACTTGGACCATTGAAATCTATGTTCAATGCTAAAATTTTCATACGCAGCTCTTCTCCATACCTAGCTCAATCGATTTTGGTGCAATTCGCTCTTGAAATGTTTCTCGCAGCCCTAAATCAACAAAAAATCCATTAAAACCTCCACTTTGGCATTCAAGGTCATTGATTTCGGTGGGAATTGAGAGCCAGTGTACAACTTCCTATTAGTGATTAACAGTAACTCCTATCTCGCACTGTTATTGAGATACAGTGACTTCTTGACTAAAAATCGCAAATTTTTCCTACCCCCTCTCATTTAGCGCCCTCATTTGGAGTGACTCCCTCCGAATATATGAAAAAGCATTACAGTTGCTGAAACTAGAGTTTTCCAGGCCACCAACGGTGAAGATTTACTGATCTTAGCTTGCACCGTTTTTGACTGATCTACCCGTGTGACGAACAGAATTGCGATGGCTAAGACGCGCTAAAGCAGTAGCTGCTTTCAGACATAAAAAAACCTGTGATTTACACCACACATTAACTAGAGGTTACTAGGTATATAATAGTTTTAGCAAAGTACATTTTGATTCCTCTCAATTCGTACCTTGCGCCATTGTATCAATCATTCTCCCAAATAAAACCGGGTGGGGGTGATAATCAAAAGACTAAAAACTTAAGCATTACCCATTTCACTTGAACAATATGGTGCAAGCTTTCAACGTAGCAATTTAGTATTTCATGATAACTATATGCTACATGCTATTACTCTGATTAGACAACAACAGAAAAGTGCAAATGGCCACCGCTTAATTAAAACTTGAAAAATAAGTAGCTACACATAAAACTATAAAACTAAATCATAACAATATAATTACTAGAAGTAATCTACCAAGCTACCAGGGTACTAGTTTAATGCCAAGATACTCATTACTCATTCACCTAAAATATCGAAAAAATTCCAAATATCCATAAAATTTTGTCAAACTGCAAGAACAAAATGAATAGCGATTGCAAACCCGGGATCCCGAATCCCGGCCATTTTCGCCAATCCCAAATCCCAGGATTGGCGGCGTCCCAATCCCGGGATTACGGGATTACAAAATTAGTTAAAATCGTACTTTTTTCGCGTGTTAAATGATAGAAATAAGAATTTTAGCTGTCTGGTAAATAAATTATTTATGTGCGCTAGAGTTCTACTCTTTGCTTTGCACTGTAATTCATATTCTGACAGTCACTTCACTTCCTGCAGTCCGGATACACCTTCTGTATGGGCCTATACTACATCATATGCATGAAATAAGTCAATAAAGGACATTAAAATGACAACCAATCTGTGAGCCTAATCCCAAAATGGGATCCCGGGATTACAAATTTCTCAATCCCGGATCCCTGGATTGAAAATTCAATCCTGGGATTGCAATCACTAAAAATGAACAATCAATAATACAATGCTCCCCACCGTGGTCAGCCACCTTGCCGTGGTGGTGGGGCTTTCCACCGATGACCCAAAAGATTTCTAAAATCTGGAGGTGAGGAGTTAACTAAGAGCCGACCAAACCCGTGAGAGCAGATTGCTACATGTTACCAGTGCTTCTGTGCTGGTTTCAGCTTCACAGCCGACTACGGCTTTACAGCCGTCTATTTACGGCTTCACAGCCAGCCGTCTATGGCTTTATAGCCACTACCTGTAACCTTGTGGTTACATTGGGGGACGCACATTGGGCCGAGCTGATACAGCCTCAGCGCTGGGCAGATGTAAGAGCCTGTCCACCCCGGAGGTAAGGTAAGGTAAAGAATACAATGCTAAACAAACTAGTGTTGTTACGATTATCGAAATCGGCACCGAATCCGCGGTTTTTTAGCAATACTGAACCCTATCAAAACCGTGCTTTTAGGCTCTCTATTGACGGTTTCGGTTTTCAGGTTTCGGCGCAGCTCTAATGTCTAGTGCCGTGAACGTTAGGCCTAATAGTACACTGCAGTGAGAGGAGCGACCCAAGCCACAACGGCACGGTGACTCTTCTTGCCCGCTCCGCTGGTCTCAGGTGTTATCAGCTGTGATCGCCAGCGGTGCTGTACCTCGCGTGTAAGGGGGGAGGGCGATGCTTGAATGAATGGAGGAGTGCGGATACTGGGAAGACAGACGGCCGTCGGCGACTAACTAATTAGTGCCAATGTCACTCAAGAGAAGCGGTGTTCGCTAAATACAGTCAAACTGTATTTAGTCTACCTTTATATGGCTGTATAGGTTTGTGCAGCAGTTATCTTACAATTTAATTCACACTGTTCCATGAACTTCCCTCCTGTGCTCAGTGTCCAGATAATCTATAACATGCATGAGAGCAGCAGTAATCTCCACAATGTCTTCACTATTGTCATCGTTTTGTGTCTCTCCTTGCTTACCAACCGACCGCGTCTGCACGTTTCTGTTCCTGCACGTGTCACTCTCTCTCCCTCCCCATCTTTTCGTCCGTTTCTGTCTCCTGGTCTACCGGCCTGTGTAGGCCAACACGATAAACATCTACCACAGGCCGCTTGTTGTGCTCAAATTATGGACGTTTTGCTCCTATGATGTTTGGCCCTTGGATATTTTGCACATTATAAAATTGTGCACGACGACCAAAAAAGATGGACCAAGAATACAACGTACACGGGGTAAAGCTTTCTGATACGACTTGCTTGATCCGTGCAGTTTCAAGTCTTGCCGTCGCCGTCATTTGGCAAGTTGCAGCCGTCAAAAATCGGACATTGTGGACCACATGTGCGTGTTGTCATGACGCAAGCAAGTACACATTAGTGGTTAATTTTAACATTATGCGCTATATAAATTCACGTCTTACTTACCGGTACTTACGGGATTAGTTTGCACGTTTATAACTCAGCAGTCGATGTCATGCAATGTCTGCTTGGGAACAGATCGACTGCATGACTCTGCAGTCTGCATGTGTGTTTGAAGTTTGTCTCTTGCCGTGCAGTCTGCAGTGGTGCGTCCACGCCAGAACTATCGTTAGTGCCCTGTGACCATCTGCTGTCCCCTCCCCTTTCTCTCTCTCTCTCCCTCTTCCTCTCCGGTCGCTTGCCCAACCATGAGCTTGCTCTGGCAGGTGTCTAGTAGTGAGCAGAAAGCGCCCCTGACAGGTGTGTTATCATTGCACCTCCGTGCTGGTTTTGGTGCTAGTCAGAAAACCGAACTGCACAGAACCAAAACCGCGATTTTTTCCCCAAAACTGAACTGAAACCAACTGACCTCGGCCAGCATGAAACCGTAACAACACTAAAACAAACTCATAAAACACATTATACGTACAAGTCGTACATGTGCACAGAACAACTGGAAACTGCAACTGCTTGCACATCAAGTGCAATACTAAATTAAAATCTGAAAATAGCAAAACCAACCTAAATTTGTGGCTGTTGAATGACATGAAATTGGTAACACGAACTTCTTCGATTATTCCATCCTTGGTCTGCGAGGAGTTCCGTGCCAACACTAAACTGCTTCCAGATGATTCAAGTGCACAGCTATCGTTGTGATCTCTGCGACTCTGTTTGGCATTTGAGTTCGATTCCCAACGTTCTTCATCTGCTGTATCATTAGCTCCACGCTTCATTTCGTTCGGTACTACCATACAACAACAACCGGAATATAAATATGCATCTTCACCTTTCACTTCAAACCTCACTATACAATTTATGCAATCTGCTGCATCTATACACTTTTGTATGCTGACCTACTTACTGCATCTCAATTGGGTACATTATTGGCATAAAAAACAGCTGCAAAGTGTTGATACACAGGTTATATGACAGTAAGATTGCAGCAAAAATGTTACCTATGGGAACTGACGTAGGTGATTTCAGACATTAGCCAGACAAGTACTTTCATTATCTCAACACAATGAAATTAAATAGTATTTTATATATGTATCAAAAAAGCACACCATCAGGCTCGGTGTTATTTTCCATCTGCACGGACAGAAATGTAAGCAAATCTCATGCTATTTTCCATCCGCCATGTATGAGACTGCATGCACACATGTCCACATAGATAAATAACAGCAAATTTGATGCTATGCTTTATCGTCATAGATTTCCTGACAAACATATTGCCTTTATAATGCGTGCAGGTGCTTTGACGTTCAGTAAATGACGTAATTCTTAATAATTAATAATGTATATCATACCTGCTAATCTCTGACTAATTAATGCACCAGTGGCTTCATAGACCAATGATATGAACCCACAGGACCTATGTGCACGCCTCTTTTTATATATATGGATGGAAGATAGTGTTCATGCATTACTTTCTGTCTGACCATGGCAGATGGAAAATAGCATCAGATTGGTTTACTTTTCCATCCATGCGGACGGAAAATAACATCTATGCTCCATCAGTATTCCTGATCGTAAATTCTAGGATGAGATTGGTGATCTCAATGTAGTCACGTTGCTAGCTTGAGATCGGCTGTTCTGTTAGCTGTCATCACCTGTCCAGCGTAATAGCTTTAGGGCGTATGCACAATTGGCGATGACTGTCAACAGTTTGCAGATAAAGGTCATTACTGCTGAATGTTTAAAGCCATAAATAACGTCGTGAGGCACGCATTACACAACCTACTATCTTATTTCTTGCATTTGAAGAAGGCCTAGAGGAAAAAATAGTGATCGAAGCATGATGATAGTCTATAGGCCTACTGAGATCATGGATCTTATTCTAGAACTCCTAGATGGTATGAGATCTTACACAAGAAATGTTGATCTGGGTTCTGCAGCAAGCTGCAAATATCCTGCAATTCGACAGCCATCTCATCGGCATCATTTTCTAGAACGAGATGGTGATCTCATTGTAGAATCATTTCTGAAGTATTCCAATCTTATTCCAGAATTTCTAACTAGCATGAGATATTACACAGTGATATGGTCCTACAAAGCTCCGGAAATTCCATGACGATATCATCCAAGCATTATTTTCTAGAACAAGATCGGCAACTTCATACTGTAGAACAATTTGTACAATGAGATCGCCAACCTCATTCTAGAACTTTCACCTAGCATGAGATCGTACAGAGGGAGTGTCGTCCAGTGGCAGAACAGCCAAGTTGACCAATCACGGGACCTGCGACGATCTCATCCTAGCAATTCTGCTGGTGCTTACGGCGATATCGCCGACTCATGCTAGCACTAACCACTCCTGATTCAATTTGAAGTTGCTATCCGTAGCAGTTTTGGTAAATTAAAGAATAAAATTATTGAGATAATGACGACTATATACAACTGGGTTATTGGACCACAATGACAATCCATATTAAGAACACTGGCGAACTGTCGCAGACATCCGTAACGCGGCAATACGTCGTGCGCCAGAGAAAACATAGTATACGATACGATACGATACGATAAAAACACATTTCTTTGCTGCAGTTACCATTATGTTCTGTCCAGAAATTGAGATTCGCGGTTTCACACTAAGCAAATAAACTCGTTCACACACAAACACAAAAACAAAACAAAAAACATTATTATAGGAGATTTATAAACAAACACACAAACACAACTTCCGCTCCATCTAAACACTGATTCTCCCAGTACCGCTACGCTGATGATTTTTGTTAGCAACTTGGCTGGGCTCAGGCTGGCTCGATGATCTTAACCAAAGCCTATAGAGTAAAATCAAATCTTCACCGTCGGCTGCCTGGAAGACTCTAGTTTCAGGAACCGTAAAGCTTTTTCATAAAATTCGAAGGGGTCACCCCGAACGAGGGCGCTAAATGAGAGGGGGTGGGCAAAATCTGCGATTTTTGGCCAATAAGCTAGTCGCTCAGTAACAGTGCGAGATAGGGCCTGGGTTACTATTAATCACTAATAGGAAGTCGTTTACTGGCTCTCGATTGGCGCCAAATTCAATGACTTTGAACTACCTTGAACGCCAGAATAGGGGGTTTTATGATTTTTTGGCGATTTCGAGCTGCGACACAAGTCTATATCATTCAGAAGGTGGCGCCACGCAACACTATGGCCGATGTATACATATACATGGCAGTAAACAAAATCATCATTATCATCATCAATGGAAATCCGGAAGCAGGCTGCATGCCTCTATTTCCGTCCGAAGTAGATAACTTCAACACGAATATCAACACAAACTAAACTAATACTGTTTTACATTGACTTCCGGTCTAGATGACGGATTTATGATCATAATACAAACTAAAACCACGCCAGATCAAATCTAAACGTCTCTTAAAACTACTAACACTGCATGCTGATACAACATCATCAGGTAGTGAGTTCCATAACTTAACTAGGCTGATCTATTTACAAAAAAATGTTTCCGGAGATCATATTTACATAACTGGGGCGCCAATTTGTATCTATGACCCCTGGTATCATATCGCTTTTCTAACATAGATTTATACTGCATCTATAACGAAAAATTTGTAGCCTATCATACTAGTTATTTACATATTTATATAGCTGAATCATATCCCCTCTTAATTGCCTATAGCGTAAAGTTGGCAATTGCAAAACACGTAATCTTTCTTCATAAGAACGACCAGATAAACCCCTAATTAGTTTTGTCGCCCTCATTTGTTGCCCTCAAATGTCGAACTTGATCGATTTCAAGCATCGGCAAACCGTTTTATTATCTGTAGCCTACTCTAGAATTAAGA